>Ga0194037_1001373_pt1 | contig 17638 bp, 15 predicted proteins | sample JunL306m_MetaG_FD_148653 | JGI IMG/M metagenome (GOLD analysis project Ga0194037, IMG submission 148653) | Anoxic zone freshwater microbial communities from boreal shield lake in IISD Experimental Lakes Area, Ontario, Canada - Jun2016-L304-6m | ecosystem: Environmental > Aquatic > Freshwater >...
AGTTTATAATCCAATTGGTCTAGGTATAGATAAATGTAACAATTTATATATCGCAGATGCTACAAATAATCGTATCCGCAAGGTGTGGATAGGCACTACTACAATACCAACAGCGAGTATAGGAGTAAGCCCTAATGATACAGTGTGTGCAGGGGCAGCGGTAAGCTATACAGCTATGCCTAGCAATGCAGGTAGCACACCTAGTTATCAATGGTTAAAGAATGGTGCTGTAATAGCAGGCGCTACTAATAGTACTTATACCTACACACCTGCTAATGGTGATAGCGTGCAATGTATATTGGTAAGCAGTGTGCCCTGTGCAGGGCCTGCACTGAGTAATGCTATACACATGGTGCTGAGTGGTACTGCTATAGTGCCTACTATAAGCATAACAGGTAATGCTACTGTGCTAATGGGTGCTAGCGGTACTTATACTGCTACTACCAATGTAGTGGGCGGAACCTATCAGTGGAAAGTGAATAATAACAATGTGGGTACTAATAGCAATTCTTATACTTATGTGCCTGTAAATGGCGATGTAGTAACATGCAGTATACATAGTGCAGGGGGATGCTATACCGTGAGTGATACCATCAGTAATGGAATAAGTATACTGGTAACAGAAGGAGTGGGTAATGTGCACAACAATGGCATGAGCATATACCCTAACCCTACTAATGATGTACTGCATATAGATGGTGTGAAGGGTGTAGTGAACTATAGGGTACTGAATATAGTAGGAGGAACTGTGCAGGAAGGTGTTTTGAAAGTGGGGAGTAATAGTGTTGCTGTGCAGGGATTATCGGCTGGAATGTACTTGCTGGAAATAACTGATGCTGAGGGAGTGAGGAATGTGGTGAGGGTGGTGAGGGAGTAGGTAATGTGCCAATGTGATGAATGCGACAATGTGGGCATGTGTTGTTGTTGGCGTTGCTGGCGCAACAAAAGGAGATTGCGGCTCGGGGGCCGCAATGACGGCAGTAGGAGGGCTGGGCTGAAGACCTTGATGTGGCGCAATAGCACGAGGGTGCGGATGTTGTACAGCTCATGTTTAGCTTGTTGGTGAAGAACACACAACAAGGCGGGGTGCGAGAAACAGAGTGAGAGCGGCAGTAGGAGGATTCTGTTATTAGGTGTGTTTTTTAGAACCACATAAAAGTGGTAATTTTAATTAAATGATATTATATGAGCGTAGCTGAATTAAAAGAAGAAGCTATCAGGCAGTTTGCTGTTAAAGTAGAGGCTACAGAGGATGAGAAGGTATTGCATATCATTCTTGACTTCTTGAGTCATATACATAGTGATGATAAGAACAGTATGAACCTATCTCATCATTATGATAGCATTAAAGCAAAATATAGCTCTGTTCTGAAAAAACTGGCTGAATGATCTCTGAATCAGATATTCTACTATTGCATGAATTTTCCATCATCGATTTTGGAGGCTCTAAAGAGGTCAGGGATAGGAATTTATTATTGTCAGCATTAGGCAGACCTTTTCAAACCTTTGATGGTAAAGAACTATATACTACTCCTATAGAGAAAGCTGCTGCATTAGGTGAAAGTTATCATCAATCATCCCTTTGTAGATGGTAATAAGCGCACAGCATTACTAGCAATGTTAGCACTACTACAAGAATACAAAATAGAACTGCGGTTTGATAAAGATGAGTTGTATGACTTTATTATAGCCATGTCTACGGGGCAAAATAATTTTGAACAGATCGTTGTTTGGCTGAACAGTAAGAAAATATAATTTTTTGTGTGGTGTTATTTGAATTAATTTTTTTGAACTCTTTTAATATCAATGAGATTCATAGGGGTGCTGTGAAAGCCTGAAATATTGAGTTGGGTGAAGTGTAATAACTGATCGTAGAAAAGGGGAACTACAGGTGCTTTGCTCATAGCTATACTGTCCATGAGCCTGTAAGAATTCCAACGGAGGGTATCGGGTTCGTTCATGCTTCTGTCGTAGAGAGAATCGAAAGCAGGGTTGCTGAACCTTGTATAATTGGGCGGTGCGGGAAAGTGACTATTGAAAAATGATAGATAAGTTTCGGCATCGGGATAATCGGCCAACCATGTGGCACGGAAACATAGTACCTGAGAACGGCTGGTTTGCTGTTTGAGAATATTAGGTTGCATACCCTCTGCCTGTACTTTGATACCAATATCCTGCAATTCTGTAGCAATGAAATTGACTATATCCAAGTAATTATCGGGGGTGGTGATCTTGAGCGGAGGGAGACCCTTGCCATTAGGATAACCTGCCTGAGCCAGCAACCGGAGCGCCTTTGCAGGATCGTAAGAATAACCATTGCTGTGTTTACTATCATAGCCGGGCATTCCATATGGTATGAAACCCGAGGTGGCAGGTATACCTACGCCATTGCGGAAATAGGTAACTATCTTTTTACGATCTATAGCATAATTGATGGCTTGTCTTACCAGTGGGTTTCGGGTAGGGGCATTGTTCAATAGTGGATTTAAAGTATCAGTAAGAAAGCCAAGATACTCGGTATCGAAATAGGTTTGTTTGTTGAGGTGTATCTTATGCTGATACTCGTTTTTCAATGTACCGTTTTTGGTAAGTACCAAGTCTTTGAAAGAACCATCTACCCCACTTACAAAGTCCAGTTTGCCTTGTAGGAATAAAAAGAACTCTGTGGCCTTGCTATCTACAAAAGTGATCTGCACAGCCTGCATATAAGGCAGTTGCTTACCGGTGTTATCCTTCTCCCAATAATGGTCGTTACGGCGAAGGATGAGCACATTGCCTTCGTCCCAATAATGAAAACGAAATGGACCAGTGCCACATGGATGCGAGCGATAATCTTTGCCCCAATGTTCTGTTACCTCATGCGGTACTATGCTGCAATAAGGCATACTCAGCAGATCGGGCAAGGGACGAAAGGGTTTGATGAGGTGTATCTGTAAAGTGGTGTCGTCAACTGCTACGAATGGTTGTGTGGTGGCGACCTTGCCATTGAATATCCAAGCTCCTGAAGAAGCTACTTTGGGATCGATAAGACGGGAATAAGAATATACCACATCTGCGGCGGTCATCCGTCTGCCTTTTCCATTAGGGAACTCGGGGCTATCCTGAAAGCATACATCGTTGCGGAGCGTGAAAGTATAGGTAAGGCCATCGTCACTAACGGTCCAGCTCTTGGCCAAAGAAGGTACTACGTGCAGGTTATCATCCGTCTCTACCAGTGTGTTATATATCATATGCACTACGGACATGACATATAGGTCTTTGGCAAAAGCAGGGTCGATGGAATCTAAGGTGCCACTGGAGAGATTGAGGTAAAAAGTCTTTTTGGAAGAGGTAGACTCTGAATTATTGCATGAGGCCGAACATAGGAGCAAGCAGGACAGCGTACAAACACGTACGAATACCTTAAGAAACAGATAATTCTTTTTGACAGATGGCCACATCAGGTGCAAATTAATTGAAATGGTCTTTAATTTGGGGACAAATTGGAATTATATGGCCACAAAGCTGTCGGTAAACATCAATAAAATAGCTACTATACGCAATAGCAGAGGAGGTAACAACCCTAATGTATTGCAGGCAGCTATAGATTGTCAGCTGTTTGGGGCTGAGGGTATCACAGTGCATCCTAGGCCGGATGAGCGACATATACGCTATCAGGATGTGAGAGATATCAAACCCATCATCACTACAGAATTTAATATAGAAGGTAATCCGCTAGAAGATAGTTTTGTAAAGTTGGTGTTGGAAGTAGTACCTACACAAGTGACCTTAGTACCAGATTCGAGAGACCAGTTAACATCAAATCATGGATGGGATACGATACGCGAAGCGGAGTATCTGAAAGGTATCATATCAGTATTCAAAAAAGCAGGTATACGTGTTTCTATTTTTGTAGACCCAGTAGTGGAATTAGTAGCTGCTGCTGCTGCCACAGGTACAGACAGAATAGAATTGTACACAGAAGCATATGCACAACACTATTCAGAGAACAGAGAGCAAGCCGTCAGTACGTATGTACAAGCTGCAACGGTAGCTACACAACATAAATTGGGCATCAATGCGGGTCATGATCTGGATAGGAGTAATTTGAAATTCTTTGCTGAATCGATACCTGAATTGATGGAAGTATCTATAGGTCATGCACTTATAAGTGATGCATTGTACTATGGGTTGGAAAATACTATACAGATGTATAAGCGACAGCTGATGTAAAAGAATAAGGTGTACCGATGGTACACCTTATTTATATATCCTATTGAATAGTATTAAGCACTAACTTGACTACCCATACTGAACTTAAAGCCAATACCATGTATGGTTTGCAGCTCTACGCCTTTCTGGTCTTTGAGGTGTTTTCTCACTTTGGTGATGAATACATCCATACTTCTGCCGAGGAAATAATCTTCTTTACCCCAAACGTTGAGTAGTATCTCTTCGCGTTTCAATACTCTGTTAGCATTCACACACAGATATCTGAGCAAGTCGGCTTCACGCTGGGTGAGCTGATGTTTCTCGGTATCGTTAGAAAGCATGAGATCGTAATAGTTGAAAGACAAGTTGCCCAGTTGGAAAGTAGTAGGTTTATCGTCAGATTTCTTTTTGGTACGTTTCAAGAATACTTCCAAACGAAGGATGAGTTCCTTCATGTTGAAAGGCTTGGTGATATAATCATCAGCGCCACTCTTGAAACCAGCTATCTTATCATCATCCATTGCCTTTGAAGTCAAAAGCAAAATTGGAATGTCTTCATTTTTCTTTCTGATCTGTGTAGCTAAAGATATCCCGTCTTTCTTAGGTAATACCACGTCGAGCAAACAACAATCAAAGTTATACTTCATGAAAGTTTGCCAACCTGTTTCTGCATCGGTGCAGTGCATTACCTCATAACCGTTCTTCTCCATGCTATCTCTGACGATATATCCTAACATAGGATCATCTTCGACCAGTAACACTTTAATTTTATTCTCAGCCATATAACAGGTGACTTTTTAAAACGGAATTATCTAAGTGTAAATGTAAGGTCAAATTTCTATTGATAAAAGCCCTAATTACAGGGATAATACATTAGATATTATGTAATATCATTTTATTCTATCAGGGTTAGCCGCGATAAATGCGGCCCATTTGTTACCTTTTTTGGTCGTAGCAGATTTTTTTGCAGGTGTAACTTTAGTTAGGGAACGACTTTGGTAATGATGACATAATGCAACTGCGACGGCATCTGTGGCATCCATAAAGCGTACATCCTCATCAAATTTGAGGGTATGTTGCAGCATCTGCCATACCTGTTCTTTAGTAGCACTACCCCTGCCAGTGACCGACTGTTTTATTTTTTTGGGGGAATATTCTGCGGCATTCAGGCCATTCATCATAGCTGCAGCGATGGCTACGCCCTGAGCGCGACCCAGTTTGAGCATACTTTGTACATTCTTACCAAAAAAGGGAGCTTCGATGGCAACAGCAATGGGTTTGTGAATGGTAATGAGAGATTCCATCTTCTTGTAGATCAATTCCAGACGTTGGGCATGGTCTTTATGTTTGGATAATTGTAATACCCCCATTTCTAGCAGTGATACCTTACTTTTGTTGATGGAGATAAGACCATAACCCATTACTAATGTACCGGGATCTATACCGAGAATGACATGGGAATCGTTTTGCAAATCGATCATCTATTTGAACAAAAGTACCAAAATATGGCTCAACTATCTTTTAGGAGCTGCAATTTCTACAGCATTGTTGTGGGGCATATATGTACAGGTAAAAGATCAATTAGGAAAAGTAGATAGTGAGACATGGTGGCATAGTGGTCCATCTATATTTTTATTGATAGGGATATTACTTATGCCTGTGAATCTGGCACTAGAAACCCTAAAGTGGAAAATATTGGTGGGGTCTGCACAACCGGTGAGCTATAAACAAGCATTTGCAAGCCTATTGGCAGGCAATTCATTATCCATAGTAACACCTAATCGCATAGGAGAATATCCCGGGCGTATACTGTACTTACAACGCAAAAATACTTTCAGGTTGATAGGTGTATCTGTACTGGGAGCCTGCGCTCAACTGCTCACCGTATTCTTATTTGGTATTATAGGTTTGATCTACTACAATATCACATACCCTGGGCGTGGAGAGTTGATAGCATTGATAGGGTCTGTACTGGCTATAACGATAGTTGCATTTTTGTACTGGCGTTTTGAGTACTGGATGCCTATACTGGAAAAAACAAAATGGATACGGCGGTTTCAGACATATAGTCAATTATTGAAACGTTTCTCCAAAAAAGAACAATTAACAATTCTTATACTGTCCATATTACGCTTTGGTGTGTATACGACACAATATCTGCTCTTATTGTATTGGATGAATATTGATATACCGGTATTAGAGGGGTTCTATACCATTATGTTGTTCTTCTGGGCATTGGCTATCATCCCATCCATAGCATTGACTGAATTGGGTGTGAGAGGACAAGTAAGTATTTACTTATTTCATCATTATACTACACATATAGTAGGAATTCTAGCAGCAACTATAGGCTTGTGGTTTATCAACTTGATGATTCCTGCGGTTATTGGTAGTATATTACTACTCCGTATGCGTATACTACGTTAACTTTATAAAAATGAATTTATTCCAAAAGGTTGATAAATTTGACTTATGGCATTGGTTAAAAAATTAAGTGCGTTTTGTTTACTACTTGTGGCCCTTTCTTTTCCATCCTATTCGCAAAATGATTTTTGCGGTCAGAAGAATACCAGTTTTCAGGAAGGTGAGCATCTTAAGTTTAAAGTGTATTACAATATGAGTCGTATCTGGATCAATGCCGGAGAGGCCAATTTTAATGTAGACCTAGAACAACTGAACGGCCATAGTGTATACCATATAACAGGAGATGGAAAGACTTCCAAATCGTACGAATGGGTATATAAAGTACATGATGTGTATGAAACATACATAGATGTGGCAACCATGCTACCTATAAAATTTGTGAGGAATGTAAATGAGGGTGGCTTTAAGATATATAACAACATCAGTTTCAATCAGTCTGTAGGACAAGCGGTATCTACAAAGGGTGTTTTTGATGTACCAAAGTGTATACAGGATGTACTTTCGGCCATATATTATGCACGTAATATAGACTACGATAAATATCAGGCAGGAGCCAAAATACCATTCACTATGTTTTTGGATGACAATGTGTATTCGTTGTATGTGAGGTATATAGGAAAGGAGCAGATAAAAACAAGGTATGGCACTTTCAATACGATAAAAATTAGCCCATTACTTATAGAAGGTACAATTTTCAAAGGTGGTGAGAAAATGACCGTTTGGATAAGTGATGACGCCAACCATGTACCAGTGCGGGTAGACAGCCCTATACTAGTAGGAAGTATCAAGGTAGATCTATTTGAGTATGATAAACTTAGGAATCCCTTTAACGGACTTGTAGGCAAAAAATAACAACTCACCTAAGGCCAATAACAAAGTTGATATGCATAAGAAGAAGTATTTCTTTTCAATACCATTCATTGTATTGCAATTAGTTTGTTTCTCTACATCATTATTGGCACAACCAGAGATCAACTGGATAAGAACTAAGGTGTCAGAGCTTTGCGACCCTATCAGGTTTGGGCGTGGGTATGTAGAGAATGGTATTGAACATGGTGCTAAATACATGACACGTCAGTTCAAAGAAATGGGGCTGAAACCATTGGGAGAAAAAGGTACTTACTCTCAATCTTACTACTTCAATGTGAATACCTTTCCTGATACTATGGTACTGAGTATCAACAACTATTATTTGAGGGCAGGAATAGATTATCTGATAGATGCTTCCAGCAGTTCATTCTACGAGAATAAAATGAACATCAGTACAATAGATCTGGACCTGATACAAGACAGTACCGAATGGAAATATTTGAAAGCCAAATGGCTAAAAAAGAATCATAAAGAAGCCTATTGTTTGTTGCATACCGATTCTTTATGTAAGCGGATGAACATCAAAACACGCAAACTGGCCTATGAACTGCCGGAAGGATGTTTTATCATACCTCAGCATGGAAAACTTACTTGGACAGTAAGTACACAAGATGTAGAAGCTACTGTATTCTATGTAGAAGATACTGTGCTACCCAAGCATCTAAATAAAGCTAGCGTGGCAGTACATGCACGGTACTTAGGGGGATATGAAAATCAAAATATCATTGCGAAAGTACCCGGCACCATACCTGATAGTTTTATAGTCTTTACTGCGCATTATGATCATCTGGGTATGATGGGCAGCAATGCCCTGTTTCCCGGAGCCAGTGATAATGCCAGTGGAAGCGCCACTATGTTATATCTGGCGAAATACTTTGCCAGGCATCCCCAAAAATATACGGTAGTATTTATTGCATTTAGTGGAGAAGAAGCAGGACTACAAGGATCTGACTATTTTGTAAAACATCCATTGATACCGTTAAAGAATATTAAATTCCTTACAAATATAGATATAATGGGCGATGCCACTGATGGCATTACTGTGGTCAATGCTACTGAATATAGTAAAGAATTCAGTCTATTGCAACAGATCAACATTGAAAAACACTATCTGCCACAAATAAAAAGCAGGGGTAAAGCAGCCAACAGCGACCATTACCATTTCAGCGAGGCAGGGGTACCTGCATTTTTTATTTATTCTAACAGTGGCAAGGGGTACTATCATGATGTATTTGATAAAGCTGCTACATTAACATTCCGCAATGTGGATGGGGTATTAAGATTACTGATAGATTTTACCACAGCTCTGCAACAATAGAAAGCATAAATGCTGTAAATAATCCTCCTTATTTTCTAATTTTAGAAAAAAAGCGATGAAAAAACTGAGTGTTTACATAATCACCTTCTATTCCCTTCTGTTTTTTTCTTGTCAGTCTAACGACAATAATGTGCAAAAAGAGGCTCAAAAATTTATAGACACTTATACACAAAAGTATGTAGAGCTCTATACCAATTGCCAAAATGCACAATGGAAGTCAAATATAGAGATCAAGCAGGGAGATAGTAGCAATACATTGGCTGCACAAAAAGCTGATGAAGCGATGGCAGCATTTACAGGTAGTAAAGAAAACATAGAAAAGGCCAATAAGTATCTGCCACTGAAGGATAAGCTAACAGACCTTCAAAAAAAGCAGCTGGAATTTATACTCTATGCTGCTGCTAATAATCCGCAAACCATTGCTGATGTAGTAAAACAACGTATCAAAGCTGAAAATGAACAAACACAAAAGCTTTATGGCTTCCAATATATGCTGGATGGTAAAAAAGTGAGTACCAATGATATAGATGGTATTCTCAAAAGCGAGACCGATATCAACAAACGATTAGCTGCTTGGGAAGCCAGCAAAGAAGTAGGTAAACCTTTAAAGAGTGGGCTGGTGAATCTTCGTGAACTACGCAACAAAACTGTACAGGCATTGGGCTATCATGATTTCTTTTCTTATCAGGTATCGGACTATGGTATGAAAAGTGACGAAATGATGAATACTATGGATAGGCTGATGCGTGAATTATATCCATTGTACAGGGAAATGCATACCTGGATGCGTTATGAACTGGCTCAAAAATATCATGCCAAAGATGTACCTGATTTTTTACCTGCACACTGGCTACCTAATCGCTGGGGACAGGATTGGAGTTCTACCGTTAATGTAAAAGGTATCAATCTTGATAGTGTACTGCGTACCAAATCGGCTGAGTGGATAGTGAAAGATGGGGAGGAAATGTATGTCAGTATTGGTTTCCCGGCATTACCTAAAACCTTCTGGGATAATTCCAGTTTGTATCCTTATCCGGCAGATTCAAGTGTGAAAAAGAACAATCATGCATCTGCATGGCATATGGATCTGGATAAAAATGTACGTAGCCTGATGAGTGTAGAAACAAATGCTGAGTGGTTTGAAACAGCACATCATGAACTGGGACATATCTATTACTATCTTACCTATTCTAATAACGAAGTGCCACCATTATTGCGTCAGGGTGCTAACCGTGCGTATCACGAAGCATTGGGTACTATGATGGGTCTTGCAGCTATGCAAAAACCTTTCCTTGCCGGCCGAGGATTAATAGACCCTCATGTAAAAACAGACAGCATTCAGATGTTGCTGAAAGAAGCACTTAATTCAGTTGTATTCATCTTCTTTTCATCGGGTACTATGAGTAATTTTGAAAAAGCAATGTATGCAGATAACCTATCACCTGACCAATTCAATCATAAATGGTGGGAACTGGCTAAGAAATATCAGGGTATAGTACCTCCGTCAGATAGGGCTGAGGACTATTGTGATGCTGCTACGAAAACTCATATCAACGACGACCCTGCACAGTATTACGATTATGCCCTGTCTTATATATTGTTATATCAGTTACATAACCATATAGCAAAGAACATACTGCATCAGGACCCACATGCTACTAATTATTATGGGCATAAGGAGATAGGTGATTTTATACGTAAGATAATGGCTCCGGGTGCTTCTAAAGACTGGCGTGTAGTATTGAAAGAATCGACAGGAGACGAACTGAATGCAAAGGCCATGTTAGAATACTTTCAACCATTAGTGAAATGGCTACAAGAACAAAACAAGAGTAGAAAATATACTTTACCTGAAACGCTATAATAGAATTCTTTTTCATAAAGAAAATGTCCCCGATTTTGGGGACATTTTCTTTAATAGATATTTACAGATCATTTTCTTTTAGTAGTACGAAGTTTAACCTCAGTGCGACGATTTTGAGCTCGTCCGGCAGGTGTTTTATTGTCTGCTACAGGCAGTACGGGACCGTAACCTCTGGCTGTAAGCCTATCAGCACTGATGCCTTTTTCTATCAGATAATTGCGGCAAGCATTAGCTCTTTCTTCTGATAGTTTCAGGTTCTTCATATCCTGACCTACATTATCAGTATATCCTTCAATATCAGCAAAGAGGTTCTCATCCTCATTAAGAATATTGGCAATGATATTCAACTGTTTGAATGATTCTGGTTTCAAAGTTGCTTTCGCAGTTTCAAAATAGATGGCTTTTGCTGCATTATCTACTCTTTCTATCACATCCGGTCTTATATCAAGATTACCTACCGGGCAACCACCATTATCAGCAGGACCGGCCTCGAAAGGACATCTATCTCTTTTATCAGGTATACCGTCCCCATCGGTATCAGGGCAACCATTAAAATCCGGAAGACCTGCTTGCGTAGGACATTCATCCTCATCATCAGGAATACCATCTCCGTCAGTATCAGGGCAACCATGGAATCTGGCAGGGCCTTTTACCAATGGACAATGGTCGTAAATATCCGGGATTCCATCATGATCGGTATCCAACTCTTGGGCTATTTGCTCCTTTGTTTTCTTTACTATTTTCTTCCAAGGCTGTACAAAATATACTATCCCTGCAGAGTATTGTATGTGATTCTGATCGTTATCGAATAAGGCCAGTTTATACGCAATTTCCGCATTGAAAAAAATGCTTTGTATCAATCTCACATTTACACCTCCGCCTACTGGCAGCTCGGCACCTACATATCTGTCATGTGCAGAAAAACTAAGACCTGCTAATGCGTATGGACTGGCTGTATGTTTGGCTCTGGATAAGAAATTGTAATGTGCATTCCCATCCACCTCTACTAATAATACTTTTGTTTTATTACCTACACCATACAGCAAATAATTTTGGTATGATTTATCATTACTGCTATTTGGATATATGAGGTTTGATAAGGTCATTCCAAGTTTGATATCCCAATGCCTGTCAAATCTATGCCAATAAGAAGCACCTACTAATGTGTTCCAAAGCAATGCATAACGAGTAGTAGTATCGTTCTTAGTATTATCCGATTTGTAATTGATCCTGTCTCTTTGAACGAAGAAATAATTACAGGATTGCTTTCCATAAAAATCATAGGCACCAAAATGAATGCCAATGCCGTCATTTTGTGCGTTTGCATCAGATACTTGCATCAAGCTGATGAGTACTACCAGAATAAAAATGATATATTTCTTCATACAATGAGTTAGCAAAGGTAACCAAGGATAGGTTGGGTGGTTACTGGTTACATGTTAATAATATGTTTTTACCTTGTTTCTACATACACATAGAGCCCGAACGTTGGTTCGGGCTCTATGTAATATTCAAAAAATGTAGTGTCAATTATGGTGTTTCGAACCAAACCGGCAAAATAATACTGGATGCAGCCGGTGAAGGTGTATTTTTATTACCTGTTCTTTCTGCCTGAGACATTGGGAAACGATCTGGTATAGTAGTAGTAGAAGCACCTGCAACCGGAGTGAGATGAGGTAATTTTGTTCTCCTGTAATCAGTATATACTTCCATCTGTCCAAACATAGCTATCCATTTTTCAAACATCACACTGTTCAAATTAGTATTAGTGGCAGTATAGGTGGCAATGTCAGCTCCTGTATACAACCCTCCTGTAACTTTGGTACAAGATGCCACAATAGCATCATTCAAAGTAGTAAATGCCGTAGGGTCAGCTTGGCGTACTTTTACTTCTGCCTCAATGAACTTTGCCTCAGCATATGTTACCAATGGAGTTGGTGTTGCAGAACTACCTGCTAGGTATGGACCCCAATACGATGCATTTAAAGTCGGTGAATCAACTGAGCTACCGCCAACACCACCACCTGTAGAGTCAAAATAAAAGTCTAAACGCAGATCTGTGGGTCTGGTGGCCATAGTATCTACCAGTGTACTAGCAGCTACTATATATGCACGACTATTCAAATACGCATACCATTGATTTGATTCGTTAGATTTTAAACCATGTACAGCCATACAATCAGAGCCTGCATCGGTAATACCGTTTGCAAGCCAAGTTAGTATAGTAGCTTTATCATAGTTGCTTTTGTTACTGTATCTGTTCAGGTAACGTGCTTTAAGTGTCCATGCTGTCTTTATCCAGTTAGCAGTGCTACCACCAAATATCAGGTCATCGGTACTAGGTTGGAATACATTCATTGATGGATCAACAGACAGTTTTGATATAGCACTATCCAGCAAAGTATTGATACCAGCATACACAACTTGTTGTGCATCGAACATTGGACTAGGGTATAATTTTATTTTCAAGGCCTGAACATATGGCACATCGCCCCAAAGATCAGTAAGTGCGCCCCAGTTCATGGCCATCATGATATCAGCAATACCTTCATAATAAGGATTTGCCTTTCCAAATATGGTTCTTAAAGAATCTGCAGTTCCCAATGTTTGATATAGTTGTCCCCATTGGTTATCGAAGAGGCTCTCCTGTAAAGAGTATACCTGTGTAGCAGTAGCTTGTCCATCCGCACCTACACCATGCTGAACCAGTATACCTGCAGTGCGGGTAAGATCACCCTCATAGGTATTCATGGTTGCTACTTCTATCTCCGTCAGCAAGGTTTGAGGAGTAGCGTGCAATGGGTTATTGGGATTAATATAGAGATCATCATTATGCTTACAAGCAGATATGCCTATTAAACATACCATGCTGAGGAAAAATATTTTTATATGTTTCATAAATCTGTTTTTTTAATGATAATTAAAGACCTACTCTTACGTTAAATAAGAATGATTTAGTACCCGGATTATTGAAATAATCAAAGCCTGATATGTTAGAGCCTGCGCCAGTCAAACTAGTTTCAGGATCAACTCCTTTATACGGTGTTATTAGAATCAGGTTTTTAGCAGTAATACCCAGATCCAGATAATCAACTATAGACTTAGTGTTCTTAGCACGCAGTTTAATACGATAGCTCAAATTCACAGAACGTAAGCGTATCCATGATCCATCTTGTATAGCATTTTCTGCAGCATAGCTTCCACCATCACCTTTGAATGTTTTATAGTAATAAGAAGCTGTAACAGCGGTAGTATTAGCCTGTCCTGCATTTGGTGTTCCAGGAGCATATACACCATCTATTACATATGTTTTTTCTCTATCTGCACTTGCATCTGACATACCTATTCTGTTCAGTCTTGCCCAAGTACCATTCCAAATATCACCACCTTGTTTGATATCTATCAGGAATGAGAAATTGAAATTCTTATATGTCAAACTACTAGTAATACCTAACAAATAATCAGGATTAGGATTGCCTATTACCTTTGCCTGAGAAGCTACCATGGCTTGTCCATTGGCGTCTACTAATATTTTTCCTGTCTTAGGGTCTCTGTCCCAAGCAGTACCATATAATACACCATAGGGTTGTCCTACCACTGCATATGCACCTATATCAGAGAACCCGCTTTCTATACTCATAGAATTTAGTCCATTGGTCAAACTCAGCACTTTTGAAATATTCTTAGAATAATTCATACCTATATTCCATTGCAGGTCCTTTGTTTTCAATACATCCAATCCTAAATGTAGCTCAACGCCTTTGTTTTCAATTTGCCCTGCATTTATGTATTGATATTGGTAACCGGTGCTATAGGCAACAGGCTGTGCAAGCAAATTATCTTTTGAAATTTGGTCGTAGTATACTGCTTCAATTGATAATTTCTTTTTGAACATTTTAAGATCCAGACCCACTTCCTTGCCTTGTACATGTGCTGCTCTCAATCCACCAGGGTTATAAGTATTTGCAGTACCTAAACCAACCTGTCCCAAATAAGGGAATCCATTACCATTGGTATAACCATCTGTAATGAATGGTACACTAAAATAATTTAAGTTGGTGTATGGTTGCGGGCCAACACCGGCATCCGCATAGGCCAATCTTATTTTACCGTAATTGAGGATATCATTCGGTTTTACACGCTCTGTGAATATCCAGGCTAGGTCCGCATTAGGGAAAAAGAATGGTGCGCTGTTTTTACCAAATGCTGTTGTCCATTCATTTCTACCAGTCAATGTTAAATAAACCTCTGAGTTGTAGGATAAAGCTGCATCACCATATATAGCTTGTCTTCTTTCATAAGATTCAGTATTGCTTCCATATAAGGTAGAATAGTAAGCTAAATTGTACATGTTAGGTATTTGTTGACCAGTACCTCTTGTAAACATGTAACTATTCTCTGTATACCAAAAGTTATGTCCTATAAAAGCATTTAATTCAAATTTATTAGGTAGCTTTTTATCATATTTTACAATAAAATCTGAATATAGATTTCTGTAATTTAATGTAGATCTATTTACTTGTCCTAATCCACTATTTGCATCATCACCCATTGAGGACAGATCAAATATTTGTCTGGTATTGGTGGTATATGCATCTGTACCCACTTTCCAATTTATAGAGAAATCTGAATTGATCTTTGCATTGGCATACATGTTACCAAATATGCGATTTGTTTGATCTGTATAAGGATTATGATTAACAGTAAACAATGGGTTATCATATATACCATAATATCTGATACCCTGACCTGTAACTGGGTTAAACGATTTTGTGATATCTACATTGATAGGTGCACGCAATAATGTTAACATTACACCACCTAGCGTAGAACCATTCTGCACTCTTTCACCGGCAGTATTGGTATAATTAGCAGATGCCCCAACTGTTAACCAATTTGTCATTTTAGATTCTCCTGATACATTCACTGTTGTTCTATTCAGTTTAGAACCCGGTATTACCCCTGTATTGGTATAATTACTGATACTACTTCTGAATATAGCGTTCTCGTTCCCACCTGTCATACTGATACTATTATTGTATGCCATACCGGTTTTAAAGAAATCATTATACTTATTGTATGTCTTCATTCCTGCAGTATCTTTTCTAGGCCCCCAGCTATTAGGTGTACCCATGATATCATCCGCTGTTCCCACCAGTCCGTCGGGGCCTGCGCTGAAAGTGTTGAATACGCCATTATCCCCTTGCAGATATTTATCTTGTAAAGCCGGCAGTTTATTTACAGTGGTAACTTCCATAGATGAACTATAAGTTATTCCTATACCTTTTCCTTTTCCATACTTCCCTTTCTTTGTGGTGATCAGAATGGCACCATTAGCGCCTACCTGACCATATAAGGATGCCGCTGCCGGACCTCTTAATACGGAAACGGATTCTATATCATCAGGATTAATATCTAAAGCACGATTGGATTCACTTACACCTGCCAGATTTGCATTGAAAGGATTATCGCCCGCAGCTGCAGTATTGGTACTATTATCTACAGGAATACCATCTACAACAAATAGAGGTTGGTTATTTGCAAAACTATTATTACCTCTTATAATTATCTTAGATGATGCACCTGCTGTTCCACTACTAGATGTTATATTAACACCCGGGGCTTTATCTGCCAATGCCTCAACTATGTTTTGTTCTCCTGATTTATATACATCTTCAGAAGAAACTTCACTTATAGAATAACCTAAACTTCTTTTCTCTTTATTAATACCTAAGGCGGTCACTACCATCTCTTTCAGAGCTTTTGCTTCAGGTTTCATATGAATTTCTAATGCTCCTCCCGTAATTTTTACATCCTGAGGTGTATAACCTGTGGCCATAAAAATCAGGATGCTTTTATCGTTGGGTACCTCTAATTGAAAACTACCATCGCTTTCAGTGATACCACCCAATGTGGTGCCTTTTACAGTAACACCAACTCCCGGGAAAGTGAAACCGTTCTCGTCATAGACTTTACCTTTTACTTGTCTGGACTGTGCAAACACATGCTGTGCGCTCGCACATATAATAAGAACAAAAAACAAGAGGATTTTTTTCATATGTATATGTTTTATGCGTAAATCAGGTTAATTATTGAATGATAAAATAGTCCAAGAACTGTGCTAGGGTGATATTTAGGGTGAATTTAGTAACAATAACATATAAAAGCAAGTGATTTGTTAAAAATACTTAACAATTTATTAATAAACTTTTGTCCGTTATCATGTATTCGTACTAAAAAAATACTATAATGTGTGGATCCTATTACCTACTAAAATATTTTAGCAATAATTTCATTGATAATCAATCAGTTATAACGGTACCCTAAAAATAGTTAATGAATTTCTTGGTGGTTTCGTTAGCTACCTTTACCTTCGCAGTCCCAAATTTTAAACCCCGTATATAGGTTGTATTACACAACTGATGGCGGGAAATAATTAAGAAAAAACATTAAATAGGAAATGAGACACCTTAGTTTTAAAACACAATCCGCTAATGAGAAGATCGTACAGCGCAATTGGTATGTAGCAGACGCTACCAATCAAACACTGGGCCGTATGAGTTCTAAGATCGCCTCTATTCTGCGTGGTAAAAACAAGGCTTATTATACGCCTCACTTCGATTGCGGTGATTATGTTATCGTTATCAACTCAGGCAAAGCCATTCTTACCGGAAACAAAATGGAAGACAAGGAATACCTGACTTACTCAGGATATCCGGGTGGTCAAAAAGCTGAAACAGCTAAAGAACTGTTTAGCCGTCGTCCAAACGTAGCTATCGAACGCGCTGTAAAAGGCATGCTTCCTAAAAACCGTATGGGTCGTGCTATGTATACCAAATTATTCGTGTATGAAGGTGCAGAACACCCTCACAAAGCACAACAACCAAAAGAATTGAAATTCTAAAAGGCTAATTTAAAAACACCATTCATATAAATGGAAAAACAAAAAAATGCCGTTGGCCGCCGTAAAG
>Ga0194037_1001374_pt1 | contig 17635 bp, 22 predicted proteins | sample JunL306m_MetaG_FD_148653 | JGI IMG/M metagenome (GOLD analysis project Ga0194037, IMG submission 148653) | Anoxic zone freshwater microbial communities from boreal shield lake in IISD Experimental Lakes Area, Ontario, Canada - Jun2016-L304-6m | ecosystem: Environmental > Aquatic > Freshwater >...
TTTGATGGTTATCAGGAAAGCGTCGTCCGGGTTTCACCGCAGCTATTGATCAGCTTTGACCGAAACCGTTACAGCATCAATGCCATGGCGGTCGGTAAAACAGTCTCGCTGCGGGCATATTCGCCGTTCTGCGCCGGAGTCGCCCGAAGTTCTGCAAAAAAATGAGTACCATCAACCCGCTTCAGGCGCATCTCCCAGTTCTGTAGCTCGCAGTTGTCATGAAGCAATTTGCGGCGATGAAAATAGACACCCTGATCTTCAGGAACGATGAACTGAGACAGCTGCTTTTTGAGCAGACAGGTTCTTTCCACTCCCAGCATAGTGGCAGCGGCAAGGTTTGCTTCCAGAACCTTTCCAAGTTCATCGATGGTAATGTAGCCGGTCGGCGCAAGATCGTACAAATCAAAGTAGCGGGACTGAGAGACATACAGCTCCTCATGCGCACGGCGCAGTTCTTCGTTCTGCATCTCCAGTTCAATCTGATGCACGCGCAGTTCGTGGAATTGCCGTTCTTTATCTTCGGGTGATAATAATTCCGGCGCTGAACCACCGCTTGAAAACAGCTTTTCCTCGGCACGCTTGCGGATATTCTGAGCTGTTTCGTTTGGTGTGGTTAGCATTATGGTCTCCTGAATAAACAAAAACCGACGCTCGGAAATATCCGCAACGCCGGTTAAATGGGGCTCAGTTAAAATAATTGTTGACAGAGGTTTTTGTCAGGAGGAGTTTTTCTGTCTGTCTGTCTGTCTGTCTGTCTCTTTAATATTGTTGCCATTTCAATACTCCATCGACAGATTTTAATGCTGTAATGCAGTTCATCATCAACCACGACAGCGATATACTGCTCCATGCTGATATCGGCACCAATTACGGTTTCGTTTTACTCAAAGGGGCCTCTCCGGATTGCCACGGTTGTTTCAGGCCCGAAAATTCACGGGTAATGATCAGCTTGAAATTTATTTGGTACAATGTATAGGCAATAGAATGTGGTGTCTATTAGGGGAAACCACTAGAAACGTCTTTATGGGGGTGATTTTAACCGTAATAATGAGGTGAAATCGGCGGTGAGTTGTTGTGAGAGGGGATACGTCGTGCAGCAATAAATTCTGTTTTTTGCCCTTGGCCAGAGACCACGAAGAAGGTAAAACAAAGATAATGCTGATTGAAGAAACAAAAAAAGCACCTCCGGGGAGATGCCTCTGGTTTGGTGCTTTTGGTTTGGTTTTAAATTACCGCACAACAGTTTAGTTCAACAGGGGTTTTTTTAGTTCTTTATTAAGTTGGCTTCAATGCTTGCATCCTTTTGATATTGTATGTGGTTTCCGTACCTAAAATCTGCTGTGCAACGCAGGTAATTCCCCTCGATATTCAATAAAATAAAATTTCTAGCAATTTTGTAACTATACAGTTTGACACTTTATGTGTATTTTATCAAACATATAACCTCGTTATATTAATGTAGCAGAAGAATTGCCTGTTACTACGGAAGGGTCCACTAAATTTCAGCCAGATCCTAATTGAAGAAGATGACGAAATGAACCTGGAAATGCTTCCGTATCTACCTGTCGGAAGATTACCAGAACATTCTTATTGGCGGTAACGGTCAATAATATTTGTAACTGCTTGAACTACAATCTGATTTTGAACTGATCTTGCTAAACCTTGGAATGCCGGTTATCCATCCAGAGACCGTACGGCTGATCTGGAATCAAAGCTATCATTACGAGCCCGGTTGATTCACACAACATCCACGAGCCCCAATAAACCCTGAAGGCGGGAAATTCGAGCATGCCAGGCACAACGAAAGATCCGGTCGATACTTTAAGCTGTCAAGCTTTAGGGATACCTGAAACCAAACAGGATGTCACCGTGCAACGACTCTCAGCCGAGGAATCACAACAGCTTCTCCACCAGCTGCGTGAGCAACAAGCTGAACTTGAGGCACTGAAAGAGGAGTTGCGTCGAACGAAGCTTGAGCTGGAAACTTCTCGAGCCCGTTTTTTCGAGTTCTATAATTCGGCACCGTTCGGTTATCTGGCCTTGGATGATGAGGGGGAGATCCTGATGGCAAATCTCACCGCCGCCACCAAGCTCGGTGTGGAGCGTAATACGCTTGTCAATAAGAGACTGGACGATTTCATCCACCTCGATGACCTGGATATATACCATCTGCACTTTAAACAGTTGATTGAGACCGGAGAGGTACGGACGTGGGACATGCGAATGAAACGTGCGGAAAAAACTCCGTTTTGGTTACATTTGAAAGCGACGCAAACTCACTACGGCGAATACGGGATAGCTTTTTCCGATATCACAGGTATCAAGCAAACGGCACTAACTCTCCAGATGAATACGGAAGCATTTGCCAATGCAACACTAGACGGACTGAGTGCACACATCTGTGTAATTGACGCACAAGGATTAATCGTTACTACCAATCGTGCCTGGAACGAATTTGCTGCTGAAAATAATGCTGCGCCAGAAACATGTGGTGTGGGTGCCAGTTATCTGGACGTTTGTCTCGCAGAAAATGAAAATGATGCGGAAGATGCCGATGATTTCAGAACCGGTATCCGTGCCGTTCTGGACGGTACGAAACAGGAATTCATTAAGGAATATACCTGCCATTCACCTGCTGCAGAGCACTGGTTTACCTGCAGGGTCAATCAGTTTACCGTTGCGGGCACAACCTATGCTGTCATTTCACATACAGACATAACCTGGCGGAAACAGGCGGAAAATGAATTACGAGAGAGCAATGAGAAACTCAGGCAGCTTTCACAGCAGCAGACAACAATCTTTGATGCGTCCCCGGTTGGCATCGCAATCGTTGTTGACCGCAAGGTCATCTCGCAAAACAGGACATTTTGCCAGATGATGGGATACTCTCCGGAAGAAATATATAGCAAAAGTACACGCCTCTTCTATCTTTCACAAGATGCGTTCGAAAGATTTGGCCGGGCAGCCTATCCGCGTTTTGTTGAAGGCAAAATATTTAACACCGAAACCGAATTTCGCAGAAAGGATGGCTCAAGCTTTGCCGTAAATATTACTGGCGGAGCTATAGACCCGGCGGATCTTTCAATTGGTTCTATATGGGTCTTCGAAGACATCTCTGAACGGAAATTTGTTAATGATAGGCTTCGCAAACTTTCACAAGCTGTTGAACAGAGTCCCGTGACAATCGTTATAACTGATACTCAGGGGACAATTGAATTTGTTAACCCAAAATTCACCCATTTGACCGGCTATACTGCTGAAGAAGCGCTCGGGCGAAACCCGCGTATTTTACAATCCGGTCAAACACTGCCAGAGGTGTACGTCAATTTATGGTCAACAATCAAGGCGGGCAATGTGTGGGAGGGGGAGTTTTTGAACAGAAGTAAGGATGGCACTCTGTTCTGGGAGCATGCGACCATATCACCACTACGTGATTCCATCGGAATAATAACTCATTTTCTGGCAGTCAAGGAAGACGTTACTGAAAAGAAAAGTGTTATGGAACAGCTCGTCCAATCTCAAAAAATAGAGTCTATAGGTCAATTGGCCGGGGGGCTGGCCCATGATTTTAACAATATTCTCAGCGTAATTAGCGGCTATGCGTGCCTCTTGAAACTTACAATGGGACCAGACAAAAAACAACGTGATAATTTGGAAAAAATTATGACGGCAACCTCACGGGCTGCAGAGTTAACCCACAGTTTGTTGGCATATAGCAGAAAACAGATCATGAACCCGCAGCTGCAGAATCTGAATACCCTTATCGCAAACGTAGGATCTTTCATAAGACGCCTGATTGGAGAAAACATTGATTTAGCCATTACCATGAAAAATGATCCTCTATCAGTGAATGTCGATACTGTTCAAATTGAGCAGGTAATGCTGAATCTGGCAACAAATGCCCGTGACGCAATGCCGAACGGCGGGGTATTTGGTATTACTACCGCCGCAGGGAGTGTTGAAAATAAGAACATCGCGTCCAACGGATCTGGTGGCGTTTGTCAGTATGCAGTAATAACCGTTTCCGACACCGGCTGTGGAATTGACGAACAACAGGTGCTCCGTATTTTCGATCCATTCTTTACGACCAAGGAATCAGGTAAGGGGACGGGCCTTGGTTTATCGATGGTGATGGGTATTATACAGCAGCATGGCGGCTTCATAGATGTGCAGAGTGAAAAAGGAATAGGTACGACATTCAGCATTTACCTGCCGCTGGATGAATCAGAAGACGCCAGCCAGGAAACGGAGTCGTCGGTTCTCCAGATAGTTACGGGAACAGGGACTATTCTTGTGGCCGAAGACGATCCGGTAGTTCGCGCATTAATGGAGGAGCTGCTAACCACCTCCGGCTATACAGTTATTCCCGCAGTAGACGGCCAAGATGCCGTTGAAAAATATTCCGATATGAAAGATGAAATTAACCTTGTAATCATGGATATGGTCATGCCCCGGAAAAGCGGTAAAGTTGCCTGTGATGAGATTCGGCAGATTAATGGAGCTGCCAGGATACTATTAGTCAGTGGTTACGCCAGTGATGTACTTGAGCGCCAGGGCGATTTAGCAGCGGATGTGAAGCTAATTATGAAACCGATTCACCCGCTAAAGATTATGAGTACGATTGCGGAGATACTCAAAAAGTGATTGGCGATATTGAATTGAAAGTAAAAACACGGGGTCAGTAATGGAACTTACATACATTCTGCTGCGCAAAGGACTTGTAGCGCGCCTTATTACGGCACGAAAAAAAGCCGGCTTGAGTCAGACTGTTGTAGCAGAACGTCTCGATATCTCGCGTCCGTCCTTGTCAGAAATTGAAAGCGGCAGACGGAAGGTAGCGGCCGAAGAGTTGATTATTCTCTCAAAACTCTACAACGTGAGTCTCGACTGGTTAGCGTCTAATGAAATGTGACACGACGCAGCGGGCGGCTAATCATGCTTGGGATAAATTTACAATAGAAAATAACGCTGTCGAATGAGTCTGTGGTGCCGGAGTCAGTTATCTGGATGTCTGCACTGTAGCGTGCGCGGATGACCACCAGATATTGAGGAGTTTGCTGCAGCAGTCAGGACAAAGAACTCTGGATGGTGGAGCACACCTTCCGGGATATGAAATCGGTCATAGACACCCGCCCCATCTATCCACAAACGGGATGAAACCATCAGAGGACATGTCTTTTGCAGTTTTCTGGCGTTAATCCTGAAAAAGGAACTGGACGGCAGATTAGTAAGCCAGGGCCTCCAGTTTGAGTGGGCCGATATCAAGCAGGATCTGAAGGCACCGCAGGAAGTACTCCTAGAAGAAAACGGATCTACATTAGCGGTGAGGACAGAATGCCAGGGAACATGCGGCAAAGTGTTCAAGGCGATAGGAGTTGCCGTGCCGCCAACGATCAGAGCAGTCAAATGAGCAAAGAAAAAATGATATCAAAGAGCAGATTCATGGTGCCAAGACCAGAGTTGCGCCTTGTAATATAACGATATTAAATAACTTTAAAATAACTGCTGTAGAAGATCAGTGATGTGAAATCGGCGATGATGAGTTGTGGGAGGGGATACGTCGTGCAGCAATAAATTCTGTTTTTTGCCCTTTGCCACTCCCGGTCATGGGGCTTTTTTTGTCCACAATCCAACCGAAAGGAGGTGAATCAGAAATAGTCACCAGCAATCAGCAGTCTCACAGGCCCTTCGGGGCCATTTTCATTTCAAGGAGGTTCAATCATGTTCTGGACAATCATCATCTTTTGTATTCTGTCATTTGCATTCTTCAAACTCGGCGTATTCACCATTCTGGTCACGGTTCTGGCGGTGTCACTCAAAGTAGCAATAGGATGTATATACTCTTTTGATTCGATAAGATAGAGGAGAACAAAGTAGATGCTGAACGTGGAAGCTATCCGTAAGGTCCGTCAGGCACATTTTAGGGACGTCAAGAGAATTCGTGAGATCTGTCGCGATTTCAACCTTGCCCGCAACACCGTAAGAAACATTATCCGTAGTGGCGTAACTGATCAGTCGTATGAGCGTGTGAATCAACCACGCCCCAAGCTCGGCAGTTTTATTGAGCGGCTGTTTGAACTATTGAAGGAAGATATCGGCAAACCGGTTCGTCATAGGAAGAGCGCTCAGATTCTCTTTGAGCAATTGCAACGGGAAGGGTATGCAGGTGCTTACGACAATGTCCGGAGTTATGTCGGCACTTGGAAGAGAGAAGACGGTACGGTCTTAATCAAAGGTTTTATCCCTCTCGAATATGATCCTGGAGACGCCTTTCAGTTCGACTGGAGTTATGAACAGCTGATGTTGGGCGGCAGCCTATTCTCAAGGCTTTACAGGAGATGTAGGAGTTTGAGTGGCAGCTCATTTTGATGGTAACCCGCGTATATCAGAACAATCAAATTTCACAATATAGGATCTGCCCTGGCGCATGCCCTGGAAATAACTATACAGCGTAACCGCTTTTAAAAGTGGATGGGGAGGCTTTTCCCTCCTTGACAACTGACAACCATATCAGGAAGCTGATTGATATGAAATTTGATTCAACTTACCTGATCTGATATTTTTACCCATCTAAGGGTAAAAATATGCGGCCAATATTTTTTGTCGTGCCAATTTCAGTAGCTCTGTTCAATCACAATAACCTCAATGTCAAATCGCTAAGAGAGAATATGGGCTTTTCAGTTGATTCATAATTATGATAATCATCAAATACGAAACTCACTCACTCATTCTATATTGATTATGATATTTTATGGGGTGCATACCACAATTTCCGGAGAACAACCACGGTCCGTGGGAAAAGGTAGAATCAACCGTCCGTAAACTCGCGAAAGATAGAGGTGAAATTTATGTTGTTAGCGGCCCGATCTACCGGGCGAAACAGAACGCATCGGCGGAGCAGTCATGGTGCCAGCCAAACTTTTTAAAGCGGTATATGATCCGCAACGGCAGGAGGCAGGAGCATACCTCATTGACAACGCCGCAGGCGTGAAACCTCTGAAAATCAGCATCGCCGAATTGGAAAAAATCACCGGCATTGACGTATTCTCGGCAATTGGTGCATCGGTAAAAGAGAAGCTGATGCTCTTGCCAGAACCAAAGTCATATAAAGAGCGGAAACGGAAAGGAGGCCGGTGATGGCCACATCTTTCTCGCCGTATCAAAACGAAGCCGATTGCCTGCAACTGGATGAACTGACTATTGAGAACCGCCTCGACCGAATCAGTATATTTGGGACGATTGATCTCTGGAAAGATAAGGCTGGCTTAAAATCGGCCAGGGAATTGAAGCGACTCCTTGATCACGTCGTCGCCGAACTGGAGAAAACAGACCTTCTGGAAAAAGTTGAGTTCGCCGCATCGGACAAGGTACCGTGTCCATTTTAGATGCTCCATCACTATTGCGCATCCTGCTGTTATTGGTTCTTGGATATGTATTACTGATAATCGCATGCGCACTGTTCCAACGAAAGCTACTCTACCTCCCTTCACATGACGGACAATCTCACGGTCTGAGCGAATGGAACCATAACGGGCAACTGATGGGATATGCCCGTCAGGTCGCTTCACCTGGGACAGTATGGCTGTTCTTGCATGGCAACGCGGGACAAGCCGCTGACCGCAGCTACGTTCTCCCCTCGTTTCCGGCAACAGATTCGGTATTCATACTTGAATATCCCGGATATGGTTCACGTTCGGGATCGCCGTCCCTGACATCGTTCAATGCCGCTGCACAGCAGTCGTATGAGTTCCTGAAAGCACACTATCCACATACACCTGTATGTATCGCCGCCGAATCCATCGGCTCAGGTCCGGCGTCCTATTTAAGCACACTGCCGAATCCGCCTGCAAAGATTGTTCTGATTACCCCGTTTGCCCGCCTCGTTGATGTCGCAGCAGGGCATTACCCATTCCTGCCGGTCAGGTTGCTGTTTCGGGACAACTGGGATAATATTGCCGCTTTGAAGCACTATCAGGGGCAGTTAGAGATATTTGCCGCACGACTGGACAGCATCATTCCGGTTTCCCACGCCAGAGCGATTGCTGACAGCAAGCCATCCGCTGTGCTGCATATCATAGAAGGTGACCACAATGACTGGTCTGACGGCGACAAAGTGAAGATTCGCTATGATCAGGGTACATGAAATGGATGAACCTGTAATCGACATCGCGAGTGATTGAAACTGGAGAGCAGCGATAATACTTGAACGAGGACACTTATGAAAACAGCCTTACTTATCATCGATATCCAGAACGACTACTTCCCCGGAGGCAAGATGGAACTGGTCGGCAGTATTGAAGCGGCAGCAGCGGCAGCTCGACTATTGGCTGCCTTCAGAAAACAGGACTGGTCAGTGTTCCATGTCCAGCATATCGCTGTCCAGCCAAATCCGACCTTTTTTCTGCCGGGAACATCGGGGGCAGATATCAATGACAGCGTTGCCCCGCTGCCGAGTGAACCGATCATCATCAAACACTTCCCAAGCAGTTTCCGCAATACCAACCTGCTGGATCAACTCCGGTCTGCTGGAGTTGACACCCTCCTGATCTGCGGCATGATGAGCCACATATGTGTTGATACGACTGTCAGGGCTGCATTTGACCTCGGCTTTTCCTGCATTGTCACCCATGACGCCTGCGCAACCAGAGAACTATCGTTCAATGGCGTCACTGTGCCGGCCGAGCAGGTACATGCCTCATACATGGCGGCCCTTGGAGCAGTATTTGCCAAGGTAATGGGAGTGGATGAGATCCTTGATAATATGCAGGCGACTGCATAGCCAGAGGGAAAATTAAACTGGGCAAGGTAGAACAGGAGTAAAAGCGATGGAAATTGATATGCGCAAGCTGCGCAACCTGATAAGCAAGCAAAGGGATGACATTGTGCGAGTTGTCGTAGGGACCGGGTATCTGCCACGGACTGTCATCGGTGTCGGCACCTTTCTACTGGATAACGAAGGGAACGTCGATCTACTCTCTGCAAAACAGCTTGTAATATTAGATAAATTCCTCAAACCTCTCCTGGAAAGGCCGCTCCAATAAGAGGGGTGAATTAAAGTGAGCGGACAGGGGAGGATCATATCAGCAAGTCGCCGGACAGATATTCCTGCTTTTTATGCCCCTTGGTTGATGAACTGAATGCGAGCAAAATACTGCTACTATCCCAATCTGACCGATATTTTTATGGAGAACAGATATGTTTGGCACATACAGCAATGAAGGTTACCGGCAGACACTAGACGGAATCAAGCAAAAGACTCTTGTTCACGGCGACAAAACATTGATGGTGGAATTCCGTCTGCAGCCGCATACTACCCTGCCTCTGCATTCGCATCCTCACGAGCAGACCGGGTACCTCGTTACAGGGCATATGGAGTTGACCATAGGAGAGGCTGTTTATGACGTCAAACCGGGAGATAACTGGTGCATTCCCGGTGGGACACTTCACTGTGCCAAAAGAATCGAAGAATCTGTAGCGATTGAAGTATTCTCGCCCGTAAGGGAAGATTACCTGTAAGGAGGAAACGATGCACAACGGGACCACAGTAGAGGTTTTTTTCGACTACATCTGTCCCTGGTGTTACCTTGGTGCCGTCCGCACCGAGCGTCTTCGCAAGGAATTTGGAGTCGAGCTACTTATGCGAGTATTTCCTCTGCACCCGGATACGCCAGAGGAGGGTATGGAACTCTCTGAGCTGTTTGCAGGGCGTGAGGAATACATTGAGGCCATGCAGACAAAGCTCTTACTCGTAGCTGCGACTGAAGGGTTGCCGTTGACTAAGCGGACACGCACTTACAATAGCAGACGTGCGCAGGAGTTGGGAAAATGGGCGGAGTCTCAAGGAATAGGGACTATGTACCATCAAGCTGTCTACCGTGCTTTTTTCGTCGAAGGGCGCAACATCGGGCTTGTTGAAGAGTTAGCTGCAATTGCCACATCCGTCGGACTTCCAGCAGCAGAAGCGCGTTTGGTGCTCGAAACAGGGAGCTTTTCCAGTGTTGTTGATGCCGACTGGCAGCGGGCAAGAGAATTGCGCATAACGTCAGTGCCGACTCATGTGTACGAAGGGAAGAGGTTGTCGGGGTTTGGCCCTTATGATGATTTTGTGCGACTGATCGGTAAAGAGTAATTTGAGACCGATAGTAAGGGCACAATAAGAGACGCCAAGATATGATTATATTTCGCAACTGAACAAACATCCTAGGCATCGCACTTCGTTCTAAACTTGACCGTGAAAACATAAAAAAAGGCCACATCCGAAGATGCAGCCTATTATTTGTACTATGAAAAGGGGTTACTTTGCAGCAGGAGCGGCTTCAACAGCTGCAGCAGGAGCAGCCTCTTTTGCTTTCTTTGCTTTTTTATGTTTCTTCTTGACGACTTTCTTTACTTCTTTCTTTTCAACTTTTACTTCACCGGCAGGGCTGGTAGTAGTAGTTTCTGTTTTAACATCAGTTTTGATGGTTTCAGCAGCGAAAACGACAGCAGAGAAAGACAGAGCAACAAGAGCAGCAACGAGTGTGGAAAGAACTTTTTTCATGGATAATACCTCCAGTTAATTTAGCGAATCTGAATTAAGTATGAGCATATACAGTGCCAAACATCCGATGTTTGTAACTAGCCGCAAGTATACGTTTAATTAATTCTATACCATTTTATTTTGATCTTTCTCACCCTGAATGCTCTGATTCATACTTTATATGGAGTATTTTTTAAAAAAAAACCTATTCATCTCAATGAATTATAAATTGCACGGGGAGCAATACCTATGAGACTACTACCAATTGTTCTTGTTATAGTCGGTTTACTTACCATTTTAGGAAAATATGCCCACGCTGAAGTTGTCGGAGAGACAAGCACCGAGTTCAAACTTTTGGGTGCCAACAGCAAAATTGTTATTGAAGCGTTTGATGATCCCATGATACCCGGCGTAACCTGCTATGTAAGTTATCCCACAAAAGGGGGCATTAAAGGCACCTTGGGTTTACTCGAAGAAAGATCCGAAGCTTCAATCGCATGCCGACAAACCGGACCTATCACCGTGCCGCCCGGCTTGAAAAAAGGTGACGATGTCTTTTCAATAAGTAGATCAATGCTATTCAAAAAACTCCATGTCCAACGTTACATCGACCATAAAAGAAACGTGCTGGTTTACCTGGTCTATACCGACAAACTGATTGACGGATCGCCAAAACACAACATATCGAGCGTTCCGGTAATGCCATGGCCCAGCCAGAGATGAACGAATGTAACGAAGTGACCATAGAGCGGGACCGAGACGGCAATTGCGAGGACGGCATCGATGTGCCACTGGAACGTATCAACCCCGATACTCTCCGGAAGATGGTAGAAGAGTTTGTCACTAGGGAGTGGAGCGATCTGGCCGATGCTGACTATACCTTTGAAGAAAAGATTGAGCAGGTCATCCAGCAGCTGAAGGATCATAGAATCAAGGTTGTATTCGATCTGACAAGCGAGACATGTAACATTGTCCCGGTAACAACAGGGAGATAAAAAATATCCGTGAGAAAGGAGTGTGCAATTATGGAACATCACAAAAACTACAGCGTAGAGAACATCGGACCGCTTGAAGATCTCTCAAAACGGGACTTTATGGGATTTCCAGGTAAGTATTTTATTGGAAAAGATCTGGGGCTTACCGGATGCGAAGTATCGCTCAATCGCCTTCCAGCCGGAAAAGGCATGCCTTTCGTACATACCCACAAAAAGAACGAAGAGCTGTACATCGTTTTACGAGGGAGCGGAATATTCTATGTTGATGGCACCGAATTCCCGATACAGGAGGGTAGCCTCATCAGGGTGGGCCTCGAAGGCGAGCGGGCCTGGAAAGCCGGAGATGAGGACCTCTACTTTATCTGCATCCAGGCCGAAGAGGGCAGCTTAACGCAGTCTACCCTGGAAGATGGCGTCCGTCCCGGAACAAAGGCCTCTTGGATGAAGAAATAGATGGCTGTGACAACGCTTATGAGATGCCGATTGAGTGAAGACGAACGTTACTGCTCTTGAACGGAAAGGGATTCTGACGAGAGCTGAGGTAGTCGCAGAAACAGGACAACTTCGTGAACAAGCCAACATCTGAAGAACTGATTATACAGTTAGGTCTTATCAAACACCCCGAAGGCGGTTGGTACCGTGAAACGTACCGGTCTGAAGAGGTAATTTCTGCAACGGCTCTTTCTGGCAGGTTCAGCGGGGAGCGGTCTGTAAGCACAGCCATCTATTTCCTGCTTCATGCAGGTGATATATCTGCCCTGCATCGTATTGCTTCAGACGAGATCTGGCATTTTTACACGGGTGAAACATTGACTGTGCATGTCATTACTCCTCAAGGTACATATTATTCGCACAAATTAGGTGCCGACATCGCTGCCGGTGAAAGTTTCCAGTGCATTGTACCAGCAGGCTGCTGGCTTGGAGCCGAAGTTCCGGGAGATGGCTTTGCTCTTGTCGGCTGTACCGTAGCTCCCGGTTTCAACTTTGCCGATTTTGAAATGGGAAACAGAGAGTCCCTGCTTATCCAGTTTCCTGAACACTCGGAAATTATCAAGCGCCTAGCCAACCGTGCTATAGGGATAATTTCCCGTTTGTCACTCAAATCTCTTACAAGCGGTTATATTGCGGCACAATAATCGCGTGGGTCATAATCAATATCCTCTTCGCATTCAGTGCAGTTACCAAAAACATACTTTAGCAAGGAAACTGCCGTGTACGCTTTAGAGATGGATTGTCGTGCCTGTGTGTTAGTACTTTCATCGAAGGCATTCTTGAGTGCATCAATTGCGGCACGCGTCAATTCGGTCGAGTTTAATGTGCTGGCCATGTGTTATCCCTCACTTTTCAATATTTTATTGTACGATAACACCTCAATGTTACAGCCATATTTCAAATATGAAAACAGTAGGTAACAATATTTGCAAACTGCGTGAATAAGCGCCGCGCAGGTGGCTGCATAAATAGGAAAGGATTCAGTGATATGTTATGAACTTGAAGTCGATCCCGATTGGAATAGAGCAGGTATTGGTCGTCAAAACAATCAATTATGGCAAAATTCGGAATAAAAATAGAAGTTCTGAGTAATTTTAGTAACTTCCACCCAGCGGTCTCTTGTCATAATTATATATGCAACACACATCACCTTATAATATCGGTAGGTTACATCGGCATGCAAAACTATAATTATGGTGAATCATATTATCGATGAAAAGTTAAAACAGATGCAGTTTAATGCTGCAATGGAATTGTACTCATCACGCGGCGTATATAAGGGGTTTGGATACCTTGTTGCGCTTGCAAACGTCACAGTGCAGGCAGTTCTTGTTTACTTGGTTGTGCCGCATTCAATCGGATTATTTGCTCAGTTGCTAGTTTTTATTTGTGCATATTTAAGTACAGATTTTATTAATGGTCTTGTGCATATGTACATGGATCACAACGACAACTATGATTCTTTGGCTGGTCCGTTGATTGCTAATTTCCATCTTCACCACAAAATACCAAAGTACAAAATCAATCCGATATTAATCGTATATTTCGCAGAAACAGGATCAAAGGTGTGGCTAGTCGTCTACCTGGCTATGGTGCTGGCCCTATTATGTATGTTTCCGGTTCATCCGATGCTGGCATATTTTCTCGTTTACGTCGGAATTCTTTCCTCAATTGCTGAAGTTTCCCATTATCTCTGCCATACATCGAACTCTCGGTTAACGCTCATATTCTCAAAATACGGCCTACTGCTCTCAAAAAAGCATCATGCGCGACATCATCTGGAAGATAACCTCAACTACGCTTTTTTGAACGGTTGGAGCGATCAACTTTTAAACCTGATTGCTAAGCAGTTTTATCCAGGTTACAAAAACACTACCGACAGGCATTACGCGAACTACTATACTTTAAACGCGGAAAACAGATGAGTGTTTTTTCGATGTTCATTCGGCAAAGCGACTGGAACAGGTATGAAGGTGACTCGCTAATATTTTGACGCAGTGTTGAAGCCTATCTGGTTGTCTGGGCAGCTATACTGTCATCTAGCCTCGTCCTAACAGCGAGGCCTCCTACCGCCAAATCAAGCTTATCGTCACTTAATTCGATCCTGGGTCGGGGATGTTACAGATAAAATGCCAAAACGCGGCACAAAGGAGAAGGAACATATACTTCAGAAAAAGCCTCAGGTGGGCAGACTGTAGTAGCCGATGTGTTTGGCGATAATGATTTCTCTTCAGTCATCCGGGTTGTCTGGAAATAAGTCCAACAGTGTGCAGAAATCTGTCTCTGAAATTTTTCCGGTTTGAGCTTACAATCCATCATCGCATTTGAACCATATTCCTTAACGAACGACACTTTTGTAATTCAAGGCGATATACAATGATTGACCACAATAGACTCTTCAATACCTTTATGGAACTCTGTGCCATAGATTCCGAACCAACTCGTGAGCGGTTGATGGCAGACCGACTTACTGAGAGATTATCATCTATCGGTTTTGCTGTTTCGGAAGATGACACCGGCAAGAAAATTGGTGGTAGCGCCGGGAACCTGTATGCACGCCTCGAAGGCACTGCTGCTGGCGAGGCACTACTCTTCTCCTGTCACATGGATCGGGTTGTTCCTGGTGTGAACGTCAAACCGCGAATTGAAGGAGACTACATTGTCAGTGATGGCACTACCGTACTCGGGGCCGACGATGCTTCTGGACTGGCTGCAATTTTGGAGGGAATCACCGCTCTGAAGCAAGCCGGGAAAGCTCATCCAACAATAGAACTGGTACTTTCTGTTGCAGAGGAGCTGTCTTTAGTAGGTTCAAAACACTATCTTTTCACCCTTGTCAGTTGCGCCTCAAAAGACTATCGCACCGCAAGCAGAGAATCAGCCGGAATAGCCCCGCTTCCTACAGCGAGCCGCAGCAAGGCGCCACAGGTGCCGTTATTGGCTGCCGATGCCACGATCCTTGCCTTTGGCGACAGCATTACATACGGAACCGGAGCCGGTGATTCGGAAAGCTATCCAGCAGTTCTGGCAACTCTGATCGGACGAAAATTGATAAATGCCGGTGTTCCGGGCGAGGTTTCTGCCACAGGAGTACAACGACTACCGGAACTGCTTGAACGGGAACTGCCTGCGTTACTGATTCTTTGTCATGGCGGCAATGATCTGCTTGCTCGTGCCAACCATCAACTGATTGCCGATAATCTTCGATCCATGATACGTATGGCCGTAGAGCGGGGCGTTGTAGTACTGCTGGTAGCGGTGCCGTCACCGGATCTCACCTTGAAGCCGCCGAGCCTTTATGAAGATCTGGCCAAGGAGTTCAACATCCCACTCGAACTGAAGGTGCTGCAACGCATTCTGGGGAAGAGTTCTCTTAAATCCGATCACATTCACCCCAACGCTGCAGGCTATCGACAGTTAGCCGAAGCCTTGGCAGGACTGATGAAAAAGTGCGGAGCACTCTCCCCATAAAATCAGGAGACAACATGCAGTACCGTGCCCCATGATAAGTGTCAAATCGCCCAGTACCGATACCCCCGTTGAACGCCTCTCCGGCTCGGTAGAGCGGGTCACCTTCCACAGCGAGGAGTCCGGCTTCTGCGTCCTGCGTGTCAAGGTCAAAGGACACCGGGAACTCGTCATCTTCATCGGTTCCGCTGCATCAATCACCCCTGGTGAGTACATAGAGTGTGTCGGCTCATGGCATAACGACAAGACCCACGGCCTCCAGTTCAAAACTACGCTCCTCAAGGTTGTCCCGCCGAGTACCCTAGTATCTTGTAATGCTTATAATTTCGGATAAAGTCGCTTCAGCTTGATCCGTGCATCGGTGGTTGTGAACTGCCAGTCGATTTTTTTCGCGCTGCTGTTACGGTCTGCTTCCCATGCTGCCACTTGGGTCTGCATGGTCGCCATGTCGGCAATACGTCGATCAAGGCACTGTCCTTTCAAAACGCTGAGTTCGATCTCGGCCATATTCAGCCAACTGCCGTGCTTTGGTGTGTAGTGAATCTCCAAGCGTTCCGCCAAGCGCCTCGCTTCCATGGGGGAAAAGGTTTCATAGAGAGGCAACACTATGGGTGTTCAAATTATCCATGACCAACCGGACCTTGCGGGCATCCGGATAACGTTCATCCAGCATCTGTTTGATCTGCTCTGCCCAGTCTTTTCTGGTGCGGCGCTCGGTAATGGCGACATGGCGTTTACCTGCTAACGGCTCAACTTCCATGAAAATTTCGACGACGCCATACCTCACATATTCGTCATCAACTTTTTTCACACAACCAGGTTTACCCTTGATCGGTTCACGGACTTCACTGATCAGTTGCTTACTGGATTCATCCATGCAGACCATGGGATAGTCCGGATCATAAGGGATGTGGTAGACCGTCCAGGACGTCCTCCATCGCCGCTACGAAGGCGGCGCTGCCTTCTGGAGGGATTTTCCAGTATTCGCTGAGATGAGGCTTAAATTCGTTTTTTTTAGAGTCCGTTGCACACTCATCGGTGACACGGATTCAGCATAGTTGAGTTCTACGGCCTTGTCGGCAAGAAGCCTGACGGTCCAGCGCGTACGCCCTTCAGGGGCATCGGTGCAGGCCAAGGCGATCAACCTTGCCTCAAAGGCCCCATCAAATTTGATATCTCGCGGCGGCTTATCTCTGGTCTTACGTTCCATTGCAGCTTCAAGTCCGCTCTCAACAAAACGTTTTTTCAGGTGTTCTATCGTGCGACTGGTTATACCAAGTGCTTCGGCAACATCTTCCACTTTCCATGCTGGACCATTATCTCCAGCATCGCAGAGCAGCAGTGCTCGTGCTTGGACAAAGCGTTTGGCGTGGGTTTTCCCGCGCTTCGTTAATGTCTCCAGCTCTTCGCGTTCCTCTTGGGTAAGTGTTACTCGATATCTTGGTGACATGTGACGGCCTCCTTGATTGAGATGCCGTCAGTATATCACCATTGAGTTAAATGCGAAATTTTAAATGATACGTGCTAGGTACAATAAGAGCCTTAGCCTCCTTGTGGTACGAATTGCGGTACACAAAGGGAACTAAGGCTCAATAACAAGTTAGACAGCAGGTTAAGTTGAATGGCTGGGGCGCCAGGATTTGAACCTGGGAATGCTGGAATCAAAATCCAGTGCCTTACCGCTTGGCGACGCCCCAATAATAATAGTCAGGTTGAAGTGGATCAGAGTGTTTCAACTGTTGCTGCAAACCAGTTTGTTCCTTGTGTAATTTCGCGGCGAGCAGACTCAGCTTTTTCAAAATCCTTAAAAATACCGAAAACCGTTGGCCCGCTGCCTGACATCATGCTTCCGGTTGCTCCCAGTTGTACCAGACGGTTCTTGATCTCGGCAATTACCGGAAAGGCCGGGATTGTTACCGACTCAAGGTCATTCGACATGAATGCAACAACCTGCTCAATCGAATCGAAAAACTCCGGCAGTTTATTCAGCTCACGTGCACTTGTCAACTGTAAAGATCGATAAACCCAGGCAGTTGAAACAGGAACTTTAGGATTAATAAGCAGAATCCAACACTTTGGTATTTCAGGCATGGCGGTTAATTTTTCACCGATACCCTCAGCCAAAGCCGCTTTTTTAAAAATAAAAAAAGGAACATCGGCG
>Ga0194037_1001375_pt1 | contig 17632 bp, 17 predicted proteins | sample JunL306m_MetaG_FD_148653 | JGI IMG/M metagenome (GOLD analysis project Ga0194037, IMG submission 148653) | Anoxic zone freshwater microbial communities from boreal shield lake in IISD Experimental Lakes Area, Ontario, Canada - Jun2016-L304-6m | ecosystem: Environmental > Aquatic > Freshwater >...
TACTTCTATAACGGATAAAAATATTTTATTGGAAATTGGATCAGTCAAAATTCAAACACAACAAATTCTTGCAATAGTAATTGTTTGGGTACTTACTTTTTCAAATTTTAGAAATGTAAAAACAGGCGCACTCATTCAAAATGTTTTTACGTTCACAAAAATCGGAGCAATACTTTTTATGATTGTTGCAGGTTTGTATTTCGCATTTACACAACATGCTCAAATGCCTGATTTTTCTTTACCTAAAGATGTTTTTAGTTTTAATTATATGGGAATTTTTTCTGTGGCTTTAGTGGGCTCCATTTTTTCGGCCGATGCATGGAACAATATTACTTTTACAGGAGGAGAAATTGAAAAACCCGAACGTAATTTGCCCTTATCACTTTTAATGGGAACAGGAATTGTGCTGGCAATTTATTTTTTTATCAATGTGGTATATCTTAAAGTGCTATCGTTTGATGCCATTCAACATGCCGAAAATGATAGAGTGGGAACCCTGCTTTTACAAACAGTTTTTGGAAATGTAGGAATGTATTTGATGGCAATTTTAATTATGATTTCTACTTTTGGATGTATCAACGGACTTACACTTTCGGGTTCAAGAGTATATTATGCAATGGCAAAAGATGGACTGTTTTTTAAACGCGCAGCAACATTAAATAAAAATGATTCACCTCAGTTTGCTTTAATAATTCAAGCGGTATGGACTAGCATATTAACCTTGTCGGGTTCGTATGGCGACCTGCTGGATTACGTTGTTTTCGCAGTATTGATTTTTTATATTTTAACAGTTGCCGGTGTATTTATTTTAAGAGTAAAACAACCTGATGCGCATCGACCCTATAAAGTTTTTGCCTATCCTATTTTGCCTGCTGTATATATTTTAATGGCAACTTTTATTTGTATCAGTTTATTGATTTATAAACCCAATTTTACTTATCCAGGGTTGGCAATTGTATTGAGCGGTATTCCTGTTTTTTATTTTGTGAATAAGAAATAATTTTTCTCTTGCAGATAAGCACAGATTTATTTATTAAATTATTTTACTGTGAAAATCTGTATCAAATTTTTTGAAAACTCAATTTGATTTTTGGTGCTTTGGATGAAGCTTTCTTCTCGGTTTGTGAAAAGTTTGTCCCGGCAAATTTTTTGAAACGATACTAATATTTCCATCACGTTCAAGGATGGCAAGTTCAACATCTGAAGTACCAATAACGCCATGTTCTCGCACAACAGCTTCAAGTTCATCTTCTGTAATTTTTTCTCTGAGTAACGATTCTTTATTAACCACCCCTTTATATACAAGCATCACATGATTACCTTCAATCAACGCTGTTACTTTTTGATTTTTGAACATCAACAATTTGAAAAAATAATTGATCACAAATAAGGTAAGAGCAGCTATCATTCCTCCGCCAAGCGAACTGTCTGATCCAACCATCGCATTTTGCACAGCATTACTAATGAGTAATATTAATACAAGATCGGAAGTGGAAAGTTGCGATAATTCTTTTTTGCCAAACATTCTGATGGCAATAAGAATAAATAAATATACAGCAACTGATCTGATAATAATTTCAAACAGAGATGAAAATGAAGTAGTAAACATGCTGCTAATATAGAAGATTTTTTAAATTGGAAAATGAATTATTGCTTTCGTATTCATTAAAAATAAAACAAATAAAATGTTCGCTTGTTTATTTATTAAATAATTTAATGACATGAAAACCCTAAAAATATTTTCTGCAATAGTGCTCATTTCATTAGTGTTTTCAGCTTGTTCTCAAACTCAAAAACAAACTAATATGGAAAATTTACAAGTAAATAAATCTGAAGAAGAATGGAAAAAGCAGCTCACTCCCGAACAATTTGAAGTGCTTCGCTTAAAAGGAACCGAGAGAGCTTTTACGGGAAAATTTGAATCGCAATGGGATTCGGGAATTTATGTTTGTGCAGCATGTGGAAACGAATTATTTAATTCAAATTCAAAGTTTGATGCTGGTTGTGGTTGGCCTAGTTTTTATGAAGCCCTGGATAAATCAAAAGTGATTGAAAAGAAAGACATTTCTCATGGAATGGTACGTATAGAAATTATGTGTGCAAATTGTGGCGGACATTTAGGACATGTTTTTGATGATGGTCCGAAACCAACAGGATTGCGCTACTGCATCAATTCCGTTTCGCTTGATTTCAAAAAGAAAGACTCTACAATTGTGATCAAAAAATAAACTGAGTTAAATTTTATTTCAAAAAAAATCCCCTCAAAATTTTGAGAGGATTTTTTATGCAATATTTTTCTGAATTAAAATTTAAAGATTCCGCCAAAATTAATTCCTACAAACGAAAGCACATCCGAACCATATGCTAAACGGTTATAGATAATTAAATTATTAATTGCCGAGAAACGAAGTTTTACTGATTCACTTAATTTACAATCAATGCCAAACTGAGGAGCGATAACTGCATAATTTTTTGATTCTGTGGTAAGTTTTAAGTTTCCGGTAGCCCATCCGAAATCCATACCGAAATAAGGTCTCCACTTATTATCCGATGGTTGTTTAGCACCCGGTTTATCATCAAATGATGCAATATAAACTTTTACTCCAACTGTAACAGGGATAAGGTATAAGCTACTGCCATCAATTAATGGTGAAATTTTGCTGTCGTTATTTTTGTTTGCAAAAGTTAAATATCCTGCATTAATACCTCCAACTAAATACTCACTAAAATTGTATGATGCGTGAAACGTGCCACCAAAGCCATTTTTAGCTCCTCCGCCAAGATCATCAGTTGCAATTGCATAGGTTAATGTTGCACCAAAATTGTACTGTGCTTTAGCTGTATATGAAGCAATTGTTACAAACAATAAAACTGTTGCAAACTGCTTAGTTAGGTATTTCATATTCATAAAAATGATGTTATAAATTAACGGTAATACTAAAACATTTTCGTTAAATAAAAAAAAACGCTTTCAAATTGTACCGAAACACTAAGGAAAATCACATGCACTTGTGAGGTTTGTCACATTTTACAAAAAAAGCACTTCTTACTTTTGTTTCTGATTCGAGGCTTTTTTTCAAAGCAACTCCTTTCATTATTAATTCAATAACCATTTTTTGTGTCAAACGAGTTAACTTTCGCCTTGATTAAAAATGGTGTATTTGATCATAACCTTTGATATAAAATATAAAATTGCATTAGTTGTACCTTAAAATTTGATGGCTAAAATTACGCACGAGCAAAAAATTACTTGTTATCACTGTGGTGATGATTGCGATCATTTTCCGATTGAATCCGAAGGGTTTTCATTTTGTTGTGTTGGATGTAAAAACGTGTTTGCTATTTTATCAAATAATAATTTATGTGATTATTATAATTTGGAATCCAATCCGGGAACAGCTGTCCGAAATCCGGTTTCAAAAACAAAATTTAATTATCTGGATGATGAACAGGTTTTAAGTAAGTTGATCGATTTTAATGATGGTCATATCCAAAAGATCACATTGTTTATTCCTGTGATGCATTGTAGTTCATGCATCTGGCTTCTCGAAAGTTTATATAAACTAGATAAAGGAATTACTAGCTCGAGAGTGAATTTCTTAAAGAAAAATCTTTCGCTTACTTTTAAATCAGACACCACTAGTCTCAGAAAAATTGTCGAACTTTTAAGTTCAATAGGATACGAACCGGCTATAAATTTAAATGATGTTGAAACACAAGTAAAGAAAAGTGAAAACAAAAGACTTTCGTATCAGATAGGAGTTGCAGGCTTTTGTTTTGGAAATATCATGCTCATCAGCTTTCCTGAATATTTTGGCTTAGATGAATTTGCCAAGGAGAATTTTTCGCGCATGTTTGGTTTTCTAAATATGATTTTAGCATTACCGGTTTTTTTATTTAGTGCTCAGGATTATTTTATCAATGCAATAAAAGGACTTCGTAAAAATCATATTGGCATTGATGTTCCTCTTGCTCTCGGTATTTTTGTTTTGTTTACACGCAGTGCTTATGAAATTATTTCCCATACCGGAATCGGATATTTTGATACGCTTGCCGGACTTGTCTTTTTTCTGTTGATTGGAAAATGGTTTCAGCAAAAAACATTCGATACCCTTTCATTTGAACGTGATTATAAATCTTATTTTCCTATTGCTGTAGGAGTAATTATCAATAAAACAGAAACATCAGTGCCCGTTAATAATTTAAAAATTGGAGATCGAATCATTATTCGAAACAATGAACTTATTCCGGCTGATTCGATTTTGATGAGCGGAGATGCAAATATTGATTTCAGTTTTGTAACAGGTGAATCAGCAACAGTTCGAAAAGTTTTAGGAGAAATAATTTATGCAGGGGGAAGACAAATAGGAGAGACCATCGAACTTGAAGTGACCAAAAAAGTTTCTCAAAGTTACCTCACTCAATTATGGAACAGTGAACATTTTGCCAAAGAGAATGAAAATCATATTCAAACTTTTCAGCAAACGGTAAGCAGGTATTTTACTTTCGCTTTAGTAATTATCGCACTTGTATCAGCAATATGGTGGTTGATATTTGACCCTTCACTTTCGTTAAATGCATTTACTTCTGTTCTTATTATTGCTTGTCCTTGTGCATTAGCATTGTCAAGTCCATTTGCTTTAGGAACTGCCATGCGAATTTTAGGAAGGAATAAATTTTATATCAAATCACCCGAAGTTGTTGAGCAAATTGCAAAAACAAAATCAATTGTATTTGACAAAACAGGAACAATCACTCAATCAAATGAAGCTAAAATTGAGTTTAACGGTAATTCATTATCTGAAAAGGAAATTCAAATAATTGCATCTCTTTCTAAACATTCAGTTCATCCCCTTAGTAAAAAAATATTTTCGTTTTTTTATCAATCTAAAGTTTTACCTGTTACAAATTTTAAGGAGGAAACAGGAAAAGGATTGCAAGGTTTTGTAGGTAATGATGAAGTGAAGATTGGTTCCTATAAATTTTTATTTTCTGACGAGAGCGTTAACTCAGATAGCCCGGATCTTTTCACAAAAGTGTATGTGATGATCAATAATGATTTGAGAGGTTATTTTAAAATAGAACATTCCTACCGCAAAGGATTGACACCACTTATTTCACAATTGAAAAAGCATTTCAGTCTTTATTTGCTTTCTGGCGACAACGATGGTGATCGTAAAAATATGCAAGAAATATTTGGTGATGATGCAGAATTATTTTTCAAACAATCACCAATGGGGAAATTGAATTTTATTGAGCAATTGCAAATGCAACATAAGCATGTGATGATGATAGGAGATGGATTAAATGATGCAGGTGCATTAAAGGCAAGTAATGTTGGAATATCTGTAAGTGAGAACACCTCTCATTTCTCCCCGGCATCTGATGTGATAATGGATGCATCAGTTTTTTATAATACTTACCGCTTTATTCAGTTTGCCAAAAACACCACAAAAGTGATTAAAATCAGTTTTATGATATCGCTATTTTACAATATCATTGGATTAAGTTTTGCGGTTCAGGGAAATTTATCACCATTGATTGCTGCGATCTTAATGCCTTTAAGTTCAGTTACCGTAATAGCTTTTACCACAATTGCCACAACCTTGTATTCAAAAAAAGGAGGACTAGAATGAGTGTAATGTATATTTTGATAGGTTGCAGTTTGCTTATGGCTATCGGTTTTTTAATTGCATTTATCTGGTTCGTAAAATCCGGTCAGATGGATGATGTTTATACCCCATCAGTTAGAATATTATTTGATGACATTGAAAACAAAACAACTAATTCCAACAAAAACGAACCAATAAAAAATGACTAAAATCAGAAATGAGTGTGAGTGGAGTCACACTTTACAAACTGGTATGTAATATTTTCGTGACAATAAATCTTAGCAAAAATTAATCTTTCTTTATGCAAATTGAAAAATTCAACTACGACAACAAAATAGTACGCAACTTCGCCATTGCAACGATGATATTTGGCGTTGTGGGCATGCTTGTTGGGCTGCTAGCAGCAATTCAACTCTATGCACCGGTAGCTAATCTTGGCAACCAATTCACCACTTTTGGTCGTATTCGACCATTACACACCAATTCAGTAATTTTTGCTTTTGTGGGAAATGCAATTTTTATGGGAGTGTATTATTCATTACAACGTTTGTGCAAGGCGCGAATGTTTAGTGATTTTTTAAGTAAATTTCATTTCTGGGGCTGGCAGTTCATTATTGTTTGTGCTGCAATCACACTTCCGTTAGGAATTACTTCATCAAAAGAATATGCCGAACTAGAATGGCCAATTGACATTATGATTGCATTGGTTTGGGTAGCTTTCGGTATAAATATGATTGGTACAATTGTAAAACGTAGAGAAAAACAAATGTATGTAGCCATATGGTTTTACATAGCAACATTTGTTACCGTTGCAATCTTACATATCGTTAACTCAATCGAACTTCCTATCAGCTTATTTAAAAGCTATATGGTGTATGCCGGTGTTCAAGATGCTTTGGTACAATGGTGGTATGGCCACAATGCGGTTGCATTTTTCTTAACAACGCCATTTCTTGGAATGATGTATTACTTTCTTCCAAAAGCAGCAGGACGTCCGGTTTATTCTTATAAACTTTCGATCCTTCACTTCTGGGCTTTAATATTTATTTATATATGGGCAGGTCCTCATCATTTATTATATTCTGCATTACCTGATTGGGCTCAATCTTTAGGTGTTGCATTTTCAATTATGTTGATTCTTCCTTCATGGGGTGGTATGGTTAACGGTTTGTTAACTCTTCGTGGAGCATGGGATAAAGTAAGAGAAGATCCAATTTTAAAAATGTTTGCCGTTGGTGTTACAGCTTATGGTATGGCAACTTTTGAAGGTCCAATGCTTGCACTTAAAAACGTAAATGCTATCGGTCACTTTACTGATTGGGTAGTTGCACACGTTCACGTTGGTGCTTTAGGATGGAATGGATTATTAACTTTTGCAATATTGTATTATATCATTCCTCGAATATTTAATACAACAATATATTCTAAGAAATTAATGAATGTACATTTCTGGTTAGCAACTCTTGGTATCGTATTTTATGTTGTTCCAATGTATATCAGTGGATTTACTCAAGGTTTAATGTGGAAAGAATTTGCAGCAGATGGTTCACTTCAATATCCTGAATTCTTAAAAATCACCCTACGAATTCTTCCTCTTCACATGTTAAGATCTTTGGGTGGTGTTTTATATTTATCAGGTTTCTTAACTTTAGTTTACAATATTGTTAAAACCATGCAACAAGGTAAACTTGTGGCTAACGAACCTGCAGAAGCACCGGCAATCGATAAATCAACATTATTTGTAAAAGGAGAATTCTGGCATTCAGTGCTCGAGAAAAAACCTATTCTATTTACAATTCTATCGATAGTTGCAATTCTAATCGGAGGTATCATTGAAATTATACCAACGCTTACTATTAAATCAAATATTCCAACAATAGCAAGTGTAAAACCGTACACTCCTCTTGAGTTACAAGGTCGCGATTTATACATTCGTGAAGGATGTAATGCTTGCCATACACAATGGGTTAGACCTTTCCGTTCAGAAACTGAGCGTTACCAAGGTGAATATTCAAAAGCGGGAGAATATGTTTATGACCATCCATTTTTGTGGGGTTCAAAACGTACAGGTCCTGATTTGATGCGCGTAGGTGGTAAATATCCCGACAGTTGGCATTACTTACATATGATGAATCCTCGTAATCCTTCACCGGGTTCAATTATGCCTGCTTACGGATGGTTAATCGACCAAACATTAAATTCATCTAATACCCAAGATAAATTGAAGGCAATGAAAACTCTCGGTGTTCCTTATTCGGATGACGAAATTGCAAATTGTAATAAGATTCTTTCTGATCAAGCTGAAAAAATCACAGCAAACTTGCAAAAAGATGGAATTGCAGTTACGAGTGATAAAGAAATTATCGCATTGATTGCTTACCTGCAACGTATCGGTACAGATATTAAAAAACAAACATCTAGTAATTAAAAGATATGCATCAGTTCTTAGAAAATGTAACAGGCTATAATACTCATCTAATTCTATCCATGAGTATTTTCATTGCCTTTTTTGTTGGCTTGTTGATTTACGTATTAACGGTTGATAAAAAGCATATCGAAAAAATGAAGAACATGCCATTTGATAAAAACGAAAATCAAAATTGAATATGAAAAAAATAATCTTATCAATAATTGCACTTTCTGCATCACCAGTTCTATTCGCACAGAGCGCTGCAGAAGCTAATATCGGAGAAGGATATTATGATATTATTTTATGGATATTAATAGCTATTGCTGTTATTGTTCTGATCATTACCTTTTCTCTGTTGAATTCTATCAATGAATTAAAAAATAAAATTGCCGGAGATTCAGGTTCTGAACATGCTAAACTTTCTCTTTGGGAAAAGCTACTAAGTTTAAAACCACTAACGATGGAAAAAGATATGGACATGGGTCATGAATACGATGGTATTCGTGAGCTTAATAACTCTGTTCCTATCTGGTTTAACGTTTTGTTTTATGGACTGATAGTTACCGGAATTGTTTATTTGTTTACCTATCATGTATTTAATATTATGCCATTGCAAGCACAGGAATATAAAAATGAAATGGCTGCAGCGCAAATTCAGAAAGAAGCATATTTAAAAACTTCGGGTAATGCTATTGACGAAAACACTGTAAAACAAATTACTGATGTTGCAAAATTAGAAGGTGGTAAAAAGATATTTGTAGAAAGATGTCAAGTATGCCATGGTGAACATGCAGAAGGAAAAGTTGGTCCAAATCTTACTGACGAATTCTGGATTCATGGTGGAACGATTAATGCCATTTTTAAGACTATAAAAGAAGGAGTACCTGCAAAAGGAATGGTATCTTGGAAAAATGTTTTGAAGCCTGATGAAATGCAATTAATGGCCAGCTATGTCTTAAGTTTGCAGGGTACAAAGCCTGCTAATCCAAAAGATCCACAAGGTGAAAAATTGGTAAGTGATACCACTAAAATTCAAATTGATAGTCTAGCAAAAAAATAATAGCCTCAATAAAAATATTACTTAACCCCTTCCTAATCCGAAGGGGTTGTTTTTTTTATACATTTGCATCTTAATTACACATAGAAATGTCACACCACGAAGCAATACCTGAAGGAACTGACAAATTCAGAGATACGATTTCATTAATTGATGATTCAGGAGAGAGAAATTGGGTGTATGCAAAAAAGCCTAAAGGTAAATTACATACCGCCAGATCGTTTTTTGGTTATAGCTTAATCTTTTTTTTATTCCTTGGACCATTTATAAAAATTAATGGACATCCTTTTATATTACTTGATATTTTAAGCCGAAAATTTATTTTGTTTGGCTTTCCTTTTTGGCCTCAAGATCTCCCATTATTAGGGTTAATTCTTATAACCGGTGTTGTTGCAGTTATTTTATTTACTGTAATGTTTGGCAGACTTTGGTGTGGATGGTCTTGTCCACAAACAGTTTTTATGGAACTGTTTTTTCGGAAAATTGAATTCATGATTGAAGGGGATTTCAATGAACAAAAAAAACTTGATGCTTCACCTTGGACAACTGAAAAGATTTTCAAAAAAACACTTAAGCATATTATATTTTATACGCTTTCAGTTTTTATTGCCAACATATTTCTGGCATATATTATCGGTGCTGATGAATTGCTAAAGCTTATTACCGATGGACCAATCGTTCATTGGGGACAATTATTATCACTCATAATTTTTTCTACAGTATTTTACTTCGTATTTGCCAAATTCAGAGAGATTATTTGCATTGTTGTTTGTCCTTACGGAAGATTACAAGGATTAATGCTTGATAACAATTCTTTAGTTGTTGCATATGATTTTGTAAGAGGAGAACCAAGAGGTGCGATTCGTAAAAACGAAACTACTCAACATGGAGATTGTATTGATTGCAAAAGATGTGTTCAAGTTTGTCCTACCGGAATTGATATTAGAAACGGTACACAACTCGAATGTGTGAACTGTACAGCTTGTATTGATGAGTGTAATGATGTAATGACAAAAATAAAACGTCCAAATGGTTTGGTACGTTTTGCTTCACAAGAACAAATTGTAAATGGAACACAACATGCTGTTTCATTTAGAAGCGTTGCATATGTTGCTATTCTATTCGTATTAATCGGGGCATCCGTTTATTTTGTGTCAACGCGTAAAGATATTTCAACAGCAATTTTAAGAACTCCGGGAATGCTTTATCAAGAACAAGACAGTTTGCATGTGAGCAATATGTACAACTTCGATGTAATAAATAAAACGTTTACAGAACAACAAATAGATATTAAAATTGTTGAACCTATAACAGCCGAACTGAAAATGGTAGACAGAAAGTTAAGCCATATTCAACTCGGTGAAGATTCATTGGCAAAAGGTTCATTCTTTATTATCCTACCAAGAGACAAGATCATTAGTAATAACTCTGAGATAAAATTTCAGATTTGGAGTAATGGTGTTTTAATTGATGAACTAAAAACCAATTTTATTGGTCCTGTAAAATTAAACAGCACTAAATAAAAATATTTTAGGATTTAAATAGGATAATTAGTTTTTTAAAAAATCATAAACAAATAAATAATGAAATTAAATTGGGGTCATAAACTTGTGATTTTTGCAATACTATTTATGGTATTTATTTTCTCGATGATAACGTTTATGATCAGGCAAAATGTGGAGTTAGTGGAAAGTGATTATTATGAAAAAGGAATCAAGTATCAAGATAAAATTGATAAACTTAATGCAATAAAAGGGCTCGATCACGCTATCAGATTTGATTCATTAAAAAATGAATTGGTTTTTGAAACTGCTATGGGTGGTAATGTTTCGGGAGTACTAAAATTTTATCGACCATCAGATTCAAAAATGGATACTCAGATTCCGTTTACTTTAAATGAAGAAGGAAGATTTGCATATAATGTTTCATCACTAGCAAAAGGACCATGGAAGTTTACTTTCGAATGGATGGTTGGAACACAGGCAATGGCTGTAGAAAAAGAAATTACCCTTAAATAAAATGTTTTTTATAACGGCATTTTTAACTGGTTTACTTGGCAGCTTTCACTGTGTTGGAATGTGTGGACCAATTGCACTTGCGTTACCTACAATTGGAAATTCTTTTAATGAAAAAATAGTCAGTCGCTTGCTCTATAATTTTGGAAGAATAATTACTTATTCATTTCTTGGTTTGTTATTTGGAACGTTTGGCTTTGGTTTGAAACTTGCCGGTCTTCAGCAAAGCATTAGTATCGGTGCAGGTGTATTAATCATCATCACTGTTTTATTGAATGGAAAACTAAGCAGTAAATTTTCTTTCAGTTTTTTTTCGGGAAGTTTAATTGGAAAATTATTTAAACAAAAATCTTATTTCTCAATGTTGGGAATAGGTTTATTAAATGGCTTATTACCCTGCGGATTTGTTTACATCGCAGTCATTGCTTCAGTGGCCTCACAAGATGCATTTCAAGGAGCTTTATTTATGATGTTATTTGGATTAGGCACTTTACCCTTAATGTTTGTGGTTAGTTTAATAGGACAATTTTTATCTATTAAAATCAGGTCTCGCATCAATAAATTTACTCCAGTTTTTGCTATCCTAATTGCGTGTGTTTTTATTTTAAGAGGAATGAATTTGGGTATTCCATATCTCAGTCCTCAGATTTCAAACGACCAAACAACTGTGAAAGAATGTTGTAAACCTGAGCAGGCAATAGGCAAAGGGCAATAAGCAATAGCTGACATACGCATTACGCGTCAGAACGCAAAGTTTCGAAAACACAATAAAGAATTTTAAAAATAATCTGTGAAATCTGTGGCTAAAAATAAGCCAATAGCTGTCATACGCATTACGCGTCAGAACGCTAAAATTTCAATAGCACTTTAAATCTTCAATTATTTTGTAAGAGGAATATTAAATCCTCCTTCAAGTGTAACCATGTATGAGCCGAAAACATGTGTGGCTCTTCCGGCTCCGTCCTTTCCAATTCCTGTAGATAAATAATCTGCCCAGGCAACCTGAAAACTTGGTTGAATAAAAAGATATTTGAAAAGATTTATTCTACTGCCTAAAGTTCCTCCAACCACAAATCCCTGGATCCTGAACCAAGTATCCAATTGCTCTCCGAGAACAGTTGAAATGGAATACGAAACCAAAGGCCCGATTCCTGCTTTTCCAATTAAATTTACATCGATGTATTTATTAGAATATAGTTTATGATACTTTACAATATTCAGCATCATATAATTATTTCCATTTGTATGTTGAAGGTGAACAAAATTTGAACTTACAAATGTGTCCTTATCAATTTGATTGCCTCTGATATTTCCGGTAACATGAATGTTTGTGTTATCATACACAACATATTTTAAATGATCCCAACTCCATTCGATTCCTAAATGATGTTTGTCTTTAAATAGATATCCGATATGAAAATTATACTGAGGAATGGTAAGGTCTTCTTTTAAAAATTCTCTTAACCCGTTCTGAAAACCAGATCTGTCGTGAGCTGCAGCGTTCACTAAAGTAAAATCATAATTATCGTTCGTGTTGTTTTTAAAACGGATATCGCTATTCGTATATCCTTCACGATTATATCCCCAACTGAGATAAAATGTGCCTTTCATTTTTTTGGGTTTTAACTCAATCTTATTTTGAGCTTTGGAATGAAACACATTTAATATTAGAATTAAACAGATTAGAACTTTTGTAGTGTTTTTCATGATACTTTAAAGGTGCAAATTATAACAATGCTTTTTAATAAAATATTTAAATTTATAAGCATATTAAAAGAGCACAGAAATTATATTGTCCTTATGCAAAGTCAAACAATAATCAACTGTCAACTTTTTTTCTTAAACTTGATAAACATAAAAAATATCATGGACGAGAAATTAGATGGCATTAAAGAATTGCTCATAAAAAAATCTTATACTAAGCAACAGATTTCGAAAATTACAAAAGAAGTTTTTGATCTTTTTAAAAATGAATTGAAATCTGTTCAGGAATATTTATCTCCTCAAATGGTTACTGCTGCACCACTTGTGGAAGTAAAATATTACGATAAAGGAGATTTTGAAGTGCACTTAAAATTTTCGGGAGATACCTTGGTATTAATGATGCATACCAATATTTTTGACTTTGATAACAGTCATATCATTCATAAAAATCCATACATAAAAGAAGATAAAATGCGCTCGTTTTGTGGAATGATTCAGGTGTATAATTTTTTATCTGATTCTTTAAAATATAACCGAGAAGGAGATTATGGATATTTGATAGGACGAATATTTATCAATAAAGAAAAACACTTTTTTGTGGAAGGAAAACGACCACTTTCTTTTTTATACCACGATATCGCTTGCTGTGAAATTAACAACGAAACAGTTAGCAATATTATTAAAGATTCGATGAGTTTCTGTTTGAATTTCGACTTGGTAGTTCCTCCAATTGAAGTGGTAAGTAATATTTCTGTTGAACAAAAAAATCAGATGAGTTTTAGCTCAGGTATGCCCACTTCAAAACGTTTGGGTTTTTTAATGAGTAAAGATATTGATGAGTTTGATGAGAAGTAGGTTAATGGGTTAAAAGTTTTTGTCAGGTCGAGCGGAGTCGAGACACTGTGCTCACACTAACTCCCAAGCTAGTATCAATTTAGATGCATATCAAAACCAGTAATACGGTTGTACGGAAACTGAGTTGAATTTATTTTGATTCTACTATTTTAATTACCACGTTACCTGTTTTTTGTCCGGTTTCAACATATTTATACGCTTCAACAATTTGGTGTAAATAATATTTTCTGTCAATTACAGGTTTATACTCTTTGTTTTCAACAAGTCCTTTTAAAAAATCAACGTCTTCTTTATTAATTGTAGGAATAGGAAATAAAACTTTTTTACCTCCTATAATTGGAGTTATTAATGCAAAAAAAATATTCTCTGCATGCTTCCCTAATTCTGTTGAAATATAAATTCCATATTCTGTTAGCAATGGCTTGCACTTTCCAAATGAACTTTTGCCCACAGCATCAAAAATGAAATGATATTTATTTTCTGTTATAGAGAAATCCTGCGTTTCATAATCAATAACAATATCTGCACCTAGAGATTTTACAAGTTCTATGTTTTTTGTATTGCACACAGCAGTTACTTTTGCTTTAAAGTGCTTTAAAAGTTGCACTGCAGCAGAACCAATTGCACCGGTTGCTCCGTAAACTAAAACACTTTGACCGCTTTGTATTTTTGCTGCTTTAATATTATTTAATGCATAATGAGCACCTTCAGTTATTGGAGCAGCTTCCTCAAAATTTAAATTATTTGGTAAAATTGTAATTGCATCATTTTCATCAATAGTCAAAAACTCTCCATGCCCCCCAAAGGTTTTGTCATTATATCCAAAAACTTTATCACCTTTTTTAAATGAAGTTACACATTGCCCAATTTCTTCAATTACACCCGAAAACTCACAACCTAATATTTGATATTTTGGCTTAAATAATCCACTCCAAAACCTAGAAATAAAATATTCGGCACTACGAAAACCAGAGTCAGTTCGGTTAACTGTAGATGCATAAACTTTAACCAATACTTCGTTATCTTTAGCTAAAGGTCTAGCAATTTCCGTTAATATAGCAACTTCCGGTGGTCCATATTTCTTATATACAATTGCTTTCAATTTTATTTGCTTTAATTATGTGAAAAATATTTTGCAGGTTATTGTAGTGGAGGATTTAGAAATACCCTACTAACAAAATCAGGTACCTAACTACAAGTATATATACCTACATCACAATCTTTCTTTGATAAACGATAAAGGAATAATCGTATTTATTTTTTTCATCTGCTTGATGAAATTCATTTTTTATTTCTTGCCAGTCGTGTTTATCAAAATGCATAAAAAATGTATCGGCATTGAAAGAATGATGTATGCGTGTGAGGTATATTTTATCAGCTAAATGAAATGCCTGTTCGTAAATCGAACCACCGCCAGTAATAAATAATTCGTGCTCATTATTTGCTTTGGCAAAAGCAATTGCTTCTTCCAAATTTTGTTTTACAACACATCCTTCAATATGATTAATTGAACGCGAAACAACAATGTTGGTGCGGTTTGGCAAAGGCTTGCCTACCGACTCAAAAGTATTCCGCCCCATTACAATGTGATGCCCTGTTGTGGTTTGTTTAAAATATTTTAAATCGGCAGAAAGATGACAAAGCAATTGGTTGTCTTTTCCAATTCCGTTTTTTTCGTCAGCAGCAACTATGAGTGAAATAATCATGATGCAATTTACTTTTTCTGCTTGCTAAAAAACAAAAAAAGCCGAAAGAAAATTCTTTCGGCTTTCGATTTATTTTATGTAGTCAATTAACTCAAACTTTTTATTTCACTCACCAATTCTGATAATGATTTTTTAGCATCACCAAACAACATACTTGTTTTTGGTTTGTAGAACAATTCATTTTCGATACCGGCATAACCTGCTTTCATACTACGTTTCATCACAATCACAGTTGCAGCATTTTCAACATCCAGTATTGGCATTCCATAAATAGGAGATGAAGGATCGGTTTTAGCAGCAGGGTTTACAACATCGTTTGCCCCAATAACAAGCACAACATCGGTAGTTGCAAACTCAGGATTTATTTCTTCCATTTCAACAAGCTTATCATAGCTTACATTACTTTCGGCAAGCAACACGTTCATATGACCAGGCATACGTCCAGCAACAGGATGGATAGCATATTTTACTGTAACATCATTTTTTTCAAGCAATTCTTCTAATTCATGAACCACATGTTGTGCTTGTGCAACAGCTAAACCATAACCAGGAACGATGATTACTTTCTTTGCATATTTCATCATGATAGCAGCATCTGATTTTGTCACTTCTTTTATTGAACCAACAAAAGTTGTTGATGTTGCAGCAGCTCCAGTTTTTGCTCCTCCACCGAAGTTTCCAATTAACACATTTGTAAGTGAACGATTCATTGATTTACACATTACAACAGTTAATAATGTTCCGGCTGAACCCACCAAGATACCACCAATCAACATTACATTGTTACCATATAAAAACCCTCCGCAAGCAGCGGCAACACCTGTAAACGAATTCAGTAATGATATTACCACAGGCATATCTGCACCACCAATAGGAAACACAAACAATACACCATATGCAACAGCTAATAAAAGAATCACATAAAACACATCTGTGTTTGCAATATTTCCACTAATCATCAATGCTGATAATCCTAAAACAGAAATCAACAAAGCCATATTGATATATTGACCTGCAGGCAATGAGAAGTCTTTAATTTTTTCTTCTAATTTTCCATAAGCGATAATACTTCCGCTAAAAGAAACCGTACCAATAATTAATCCAGCAAAAATAGTAAGCAAAGTACCTGCACTTGCAGTTTCAAAATGACCGGCACTTACTAAATGTCTGAATTCGATCATCGAAATCAAAGCAGCACAAGCTCCACCCATTCCGTTAAAGAAAGAAACCATTTGAGGCATTGCTGTCATCTTAACTTTTTTGGCAATCATCCAACCGATTACGGTTCCGATAATTAATCCACCGAAAATGAAACCTAAGTTTCCAAGATGTTCACCACCTTCGGTAGTATATAAAAAGATGGTTCCAAAAATGGCTAGAATCATTCCTGCTGCTGCAATTAAATTTCCTTTACGAGCAGTTGCTGGATTTCCTAAAAATTTCAATCCAAGGATAAAAGTTACCGAGGAGATTAAATATATGATTTGTAAGATATTTTGCATCGTTTTTATTTTTTCTTTTTAAACATTTCTAACATTCTGTCGGTAACCACAAATCCACCAACAACATTTAAAGTTCCCATGATAACTGCAATAAATCCAAGAATTAGAGAAACCAATTCTTGTGCTTGTCCCATTACAATAATAGAACCGATGATAACCACACCGTGAATAGCGTTTGCTCCGCTCATTAAAGGTGTGTGCAATACAGACGGAACGTGTCCGATAAGTTCAATACCTACAAATATCATCAAGATAACGAGGTAAAACATTTGAATATGATCTGTTACAAATTTTAGTGTAGTTTCCATTTTTATTATTTTAAGCAGTTTGAACTAATGACGGATGAACAGCTTTTCCTTGGTGTGTAATTAAAGTCCCTTTTGTAATTTCTTCTTCCATTTCCCATTTAAAACCATCTTTGGTAGTAAGGTGTGAAAGTAAATTGAAAATATTTTTAGCATACAATTCACTGGCATTTTGAGGAAGTGTACTTGGTAAATTACTTTCACCAAGAATAGTTACTCCATGTTTTACAACTGTTTTATCCATCTCACTCAATTCGCAATTTCCTCCTTGTTCAACAGCCATATCCACAATCACACTTCCTAGTTTCATCAACTTCACTTGTTCTTCGGTAATTAAAACAGGAGCTTTTCTACCCATTACCAAAGCTGTCGTGATAACAAGGTCAGCTTGTGCTAATGATTTATTTACTGCTTCTTTTTGTTTTGCTAAGTATTCGGCCGAAACTTCTTTTGCATAACCACCTTC
>Ga0194037_1001376_pt1 | contig 17620 bp, 16 predicted proteins | sample JunL306m_MetaG_FD_148653 | JGI IMG/M metagenome (GOLD analysis project Ga0194037, IMG submission 148653) | Anoxic zone freshwater microbial communities from boreal shield lake in IISD Experimental Lakes Area, Ontario, Canada - Jun2016-L304-6m | ecosystem: Environmental > Aquatic > Freshwater >...
GACTTTGGCCTAAGTATTCGTCCGAGTCGCTGTGCAGGCAAGAAGAAGCACAGCGACTCGGACGAATACTTAGGCCAAAGTCTGATGGGCGAGGAGCTCGTTTTTATTCATTGGTTGCTCGCGATACTGTCGATCAAGACTTTGCTCAAAATCGTCAGCGTTTCCTTGCTGAACAAGGATATGCATACAGAATTATCGACGCTGAAGAAGTGCTTTCTTAAATCTATCTGGCTCCACTCTCCAGAAATCATGGGGAGAACCATCGATATACGTCACGGGAACCTGCTCGCCAAAACGCTTTTCTAGATCTGGATCCCCGTCTATGAGGAGGACTTCAATCTCGAAAGGTGCCTCCTCGCTTAACTCACTCTGCAGCTTTTCTAAGGTTTCTAGGGCAATATCGCACAGGTGGCAACCAGAACGAGAATAGAGGACGACTTTGGTCATGCTGAAAGCCTATAAGATTTTGACCATGCGCTTCTCGGCTAAATCGGTGACACCACTCGGGATTGTTGGTGTGCTCATTGCGTCGATGGCTACATCGATTACCCCTGTTCACGCGCTGGGTTTTGATTCAATTCCAGCAGGTTGGGCATATACATATGCCACTCCAAATCATTCTTCTACATCACCAGCAATCACGAAGCACCCAATACTCAACGAAAAATATGCGACTGCAAAAAGTACTTTCGTGGTTAAGTACACAGGCGTTCCTGAAATAGAAATGCCTGCGGTGCAAGCTGCACTTGATGCGTGGTCTGTGGAATACACCTCCGCTGTTCCAATTCATGTTGAAGCTACATTTACGCGTCAGGGTTCTGGTGGAATTCTTGCTTCTGCAACACCTGCAAAATATTTTCATGGCTTCAAGGCTGCACCAGACCCCGACCTTTGGTATCCATCGGCAATGGCTAACGCTTTAGCCGGAAAAGATTTAGATCCTGCAAACCCAGAAATTATTATTCATATCAATTCAACAATGGCGAGCCAGTTTTATATTGGAACGGATGGCGGATGCCCACCATCTCAATATGATTTAGAGTCAATTTTGTTGCATGAAGTTGGACATGGATTAGGTTTTCTTTCAAATGATTCATATGACTCGATATATGGGCGCGGAGCGATTGATCAACCAACACCTTTTGATGCATACGCACAATTGCCCGACGGGCGCCGGCTTATGGATTTGCCATCACCATCAGTTGAACTTGGAAGCGCACTTACAAATACCCTCGTGTGGTCTGGCAAGAATGGCATTTCAGCTAATAATGGCGTAAAGCCAAAGCTGTACACGCCAACTCCTTACCAACAAGGATCATCGGTAAGTCACTTGGATGAAAGCACATTCTCTTCCAGCGGTGTTGACTCGGTGATGACTCCAAATCTCGGTGCTGGTGAGGTTTTTCATGAACCTGGCCCACTTGCCCTGGCAATGATGGCTGATATGTTTTTAAAGCCACCCGCCGGAGTCCCAACTGGAATTCCAACAGTTGTGCGAAATGTAAAAGCCCTCATTGGCGATAAAGGGGCAATCATCGCTTTTGATCCACCTATCAACTATCGAGCTTCCCAGGTTACTTCATACTCAGTGAAGGTGAACCAAACAGGGGCGATAATCAAATCTTCATCTAGTCCAATCGCGGTAAATGGATTAAAGAATGGAAGTAATTATTCATTCACTGTTACAGCATCAAATGCTTTAGGAACGTCAGATCCCGCAACTACAAATGCTGTCATGCCACAGCCTGCATGGACTTCAACTGTTATAGATAACGTAGATGCCCACCACATCCAATCGGGAGCAATTCTTGGAAAGCAGTTCATCGCTTACAGCGATTCAAAGGCTGGCGATTTAAAATTTGCAACGTTGAACGGCGCGACCTGGAGTAAATCAACTATCGATGGAAATCTTTCCACAGGTGGTAGAACAAAAGATAACGTCTCGGGATTCCTATCATCGTGCATACAGAAGAGTGGCAAAAATGAAATCTTGCACCTTTTTTATGGGGACGTAACATCCAAAGATCTTCGACATGCTTCCTACAATGGAAAGACGTGGAACTTTGAAACTGTCGATGGCAACGGGGATGTACTCAATGACTACAAAGACCCTGTACGGGTGCGCACTTCAAGTGATGTAAGTGTTTCAAGTGCCTGTTCTTACACCCCGTCTGGTTTGCAGGTTTTCTACCGTGATGAGACACAGGGAATTCTCTTAGGCGCATCGCTCATCGACAATAAGTGGAGCTATGAATTAGTTGATGGAGATAAAGACACTTCTGGACGAACCACTGGCGACGTGGGTTTCCACGTATCTGCAGCAAGTATCGGAGCGGCAGTATTTGTAACCTATGACTCGGTTCTCTCAATGAATCAGGATCGGTCAGCAATTCTTGGAGAAGTTCGACAGGCAACTCGTTCCACTATCTATCCTGAAGACTGGAATTACTCCACAGTGCAGGCAAGTGCGAATGGTGTTGCGGTTGCTGGTTTTGACGTTGCCTCATCAATTGTTTCAGGAAAAGTTTCGAACGCATGGATGGCGGCAAGCGCTGTCGCTATTCCAAACGCTGATCAGATTCAGTGGAATTCAACTTCTGGTGTAACCAAAAACGTGACTCCAGATGCGTTTGGAACTCCTTCAATTCCATTTGCATTCAATGGGAATTCGATTCTTTTCGGGTGTAATTCACGACTCTGTTCCTTGAATACTTCCGACCAGACCTTATCCCTTGTTTCGGGTGGAGACTTTTCTACAACCTCTCAAGTTGCCTGGACAACAATGAGTGGCAAGAAGTACGCGATTGCTGGAGTGGCAGGAAAACTCACTTTATTTAAGAGTAAGTAATCACTTTACAATTGAAATTGCGTAGCCCGAGGTAGAAGAAAGCAGAAGAACAATTCCAAGGCTTTTCTCCCAAGCTAGATCAAGAATTTCTTCAGAAGTTAAATAGGCAGCTTTAACTGCTTTAGTTTTTGCGTCGTAACGAACCAATACTTGCGAATTCGCCTTAGGTTTCCACGTAGGCAAACCTTTTATCGGGGTGGAGGTAACAAAGGACTTCCACGTTGAAAGCGTGGTTTTGATTTCCTTTGTACTATTTAAGGCAGATGTTTTGATGGACGAAAATTTTGGTGCGGAAAATAGCCCGGAAACGTCCATCGAAATGGAAAATCGAGTTTGTATTCGCGCTGCGATCCCTCCTCCAACCGTCACTTTGCCGCCAGTGACGGAAATTGAATCTGGAAAAACTACATCCCCCATCGAAAGCTTGAAGCTCCCTAGAAGTAGCCCTCGTGAACTCACTTTCCAAATATCTAATTCAGTTAGGGATGCAATCGCTGTTGTTGTTTCTGGCATAACACCTGAAGGATTTAGTACGGTGGATGGAATCGGAGTGGGCGTGGACTGTGCAGGCACAACGGCGCTAGCCCCGGCTACCCATAAAGTGCCTGATGGTTCGCGGTAAACAGCGTTCGCCATACTGTCAGTTGAATTTTCGGAAACCAGGTGAAGATCCCACAACTGAGTTTGGCCTGTTCGATCCAGCGCTTTCATGTATCCCGTACCCGCACTTGTACCCGTCACAATGATGGAAGTTGGTGAAACTAGAAGTGAAGAAATTTGATCGGAAGGATCGCTAGAAAGTTGAATCTGCGCTGTGGGTTTTAGCGCTGTCATTTTTACTGGCGTTGCAGCAAAAGCTGTCGAACTAATTGTTGAGAAGATTGCGATATGAGCGATAAGAACAAGTACGCGCTTCACGCTAATTCCTGAGAGCGCTTTGCAGAAGCTGCCATTGCAGCCTCGACCATTTGCGTAAGTCCCATCTCGTTAAACTTCGAAAGTGCAGCAAATGTTGTTCCGTTTGGACTTGTAACATTTTCACGAAGCTCTCTTGCTGATTTTCCTGAGTTTTCCAGCATGCCCGCCGCCCCAACGATTGTTTGAATCGTGAGTTTGGTCGCGACTTCTTCTGTGAGTCCTAGTTTCTTACCGCCCTCAACCATCGCTTCCACAAAAGCAAAAAAGTAAGCCGGACCAGAGCCGCTTGTTGCTGTGATAGCCGATTGAAGGTTTTCTGGGACTTCAACAACAATTCCGCTAGCTTCTAAAAATTTCTTAACAAATGAAATTTGTGTTTCGCTGACGCCTTCGCCTCTGGAAATGCCAGCAGCGCCGCTACCAATTGAGGTGGGGGTGTTTGGCATTACTCGAATAACGGCGATATCCGGGCCCACGATGGATTGAATACCCTCAATAGTTTTACCTGCAGCAACAGATACTAAAGCCGATCCAGCCCTCAGATGGCCTTTAATCTCCCCGCACATCGCCGCGATGTCCTTTGGTTTTACCGCCAAGATGACAACATCTGCAGCTGCAACGGTTGAAAGTGGTTTGCGTGAAATTCCATACCGTTCTGAAATATAAGTAGCTCTTTCATCCGACCTTTGAGCAAATATGACATCTCTCTTTGGAGTTCCAGCGAGCAGCAAACCAGAAAGCAGAGCCTCGCCCATATTTCCTACTCCGATAATGCCCACTGTTGTCATGGGTGCACTCTACCGAATGTGCTTTATTTTGGATTTAGCCCTACCCTTTCACTCTATGTCTGAGGTTAATCCACACTTTTCGCGCGATTGGGTTGAATTTTCCAACCCCGAACAGCCAGAAGATTTATTCCGCTGTGACCTCACTTGGCTCACTTCCTACTGGAACTGTATTTACGGAAATGGTTGCTGCGGTATCGACGCGGATAAACCCGATGCGGGATGTTGCTCAGATGGTGCCTACTACTCTGACAGCGATGATGAGGCACGAACTTTAAAAGTTGCAGAACGCTTAACTCCAGAGATGTGGCAATTCTACGATGAAGCTCGCCCAAAGAAAAAAGGCGGAGCGCTGAGAGTTTCAGAAGTTGGTCTAGATAAAGATCGCAAAACTCGGATGGTTGAAGCATCATGTATTTTCTTAAATCGTAAAGGGTATGAGTCACCGGGCTTTACTGGTGATTTTGGATGTGTACTTCACCATCTTGCTCAAAAAGAAGATATTCATTTTGTTGAAACAAAACCAGATGTTTGTTGGCAGTTGCCGATTCGCAGAAGTTTTGAAACTCGCGAATTTGGTGAACGAGAAATTCATATAACCGTAATTGGCGAGTACGAACGACTCGCATGGGGCGATGGTGGCGCGGACTTCAATTGGTATTGCACTGGCAACACAGAAGCCCACAATGGCGCCGAGCCCGTCTATGTTTCTAACAAGACAGAGCTGATAGCCATGATGGGTGAAGAGGGCTATGCGATTTTGGCAAAGCACTGCGATAACCGAATGGAAATTCTCCGCTCATTTAAAGAAAAATCCCTCCCACTTCTTGCAATTCACCCAGCCACAATCGCCGGAAAGCGTTAAGTCACCGCTTTCTATTAAGGTTCTCTCATGGCAAAAGGTGCTCCCGCGAAAGATCCATACAGATGTGTTGAATGTGGTTGGACTGCAACGAAATGGGTTGGCCGTTGTGGTGAATGCCAAGCCTGGGGCAGCGTCGAAGAAGTTGCAGCGCCAAAGAAACTTTCACTAATTGCAGGAACAGTCACATCTCCAGCTCGTCCGATTGGCGAAGTTAGTTTAGAAAAAGCCAGCGCACGCTCATCAGGTGTTAGCGAACTTGACCGTGTTTTAGGTGGGGGGCTTGTTCCAGGAGCAGCCATTTTGCTTGCAGGTGAGCCAGGCGTAGGTAAATCGACACTTCTTCTCTCCGTTGCATCTGAAAGCGCAAGAGCGGGAATTACATCCCTTTACATCTCCGGAGAAGAATCTGCCTCACAAGTTAGGTTACGAGCAGAACGCCTCAATGCAATCGATCCAAATCTTTGGTTAGCTGCTGAAAATGAACTTAGTTCGGTAATCGCACAAGTAGATCAAGTTCAACCTGAACTTCTTATTATCGACTCAATTCAGACGATTGTTAGCTCGGCAGTTGATGGAGCGCCAGGTGGCGTGACACAAGTTCGAGAAATTGCAGCAGCGCTTATACGAATTGCAAAAGATAGAAATATCACCGTAGTTCTAGTTGGCCATGTAACAAAAGATGGATCAATCGCTGGCCCACGTATTCTTGAACACCTTGTTGACGTTGTTCTCAATTTCGAAGGCGAGCGTCACTCACGTCTACGTCTTATCCGTGCAATCAAGAACCGTTTCGGGGCATCTGATGAAGTTGGTTGCTTTGATATGAACGAGCAGGGAATCACAAGTCTTACCGATCCCACGGGATTATTTACGACCAGGCATACTGAACCTGTTCCAGGAACATGCGTAACGGTTGCCTTAGAAGGAAGACGCCCACTTCTTGCCGAAATTCAAGCGCTCGTTGGCGTACCTGCATCAGAGTTTGGAAATGCTCGTCGAGTTACTTCAGGTCTTGATAATGCAAGAACAGCAATGACTCTAGCTGTCTTGGAGCTCAGAGCAGGAGTAAAACTCTCGGGCCGCGAAATTTACGTCGCAACAGTTGGCGGAATGAAAATGAATGAGCCATCTGCAGACTTAGCAGTTGCGCTGGCCGTTGCATCTGCAGCAAAAGGACTTGCTCTCCCATCAGATTTAGTAGCAATTGGCGAAGTAGGCCTTGCTGGTGAAATAAGAAAAGTTAATGGGGCACTTCAACGTATTCAAGAAGCTGCTCGCCTCGGATTTAAACGCGCACTTGTTCCAGTTGGTTCAGATATTAAAATCCCAGGAATTGAGATAATGGAAGTTGGGCGATTAGAACAAGCAATTAGCCGCGTGCGAATCGGCTAATAAGTGAAGCAATCTGTAATTCTGGACTGGTTTGATGAGAATAAACGTGACTTGCCATGGCGTAAGAGCAATCCATGGGGTGTCATGGTCAGCGAATATATGCTGCAACAAACCCCTGTAAATCGCGTGCTTCCTAAATGGATTGAGTGGATGGATCGATGGCCAGATCCGGCATCACTTTCTGCGGCAAAGAAATCAGATGTGATTTCGGCTTGGGGACGTTTGGGTTATCCGCGTCGCGCCCTACGACTCTATGAAGCAGCAAGAATTATTTCCTCAGAACATAATAATAAAGTTCCAAGAGCGCCTGAAGTTCTTCGCGCACTTCCTGGTGTTGGCGATTACACCGCTGCAGCGATTGCGGCGTTTGCCTACGGAGATTCAACTCTTGTCCTCGACATCAATATAAGGCGATTCTTCTCTCGTTTTTATGATGGGGTTGAGGTTCCAACAGCTTCACCCTCCCAATATGAACGTAAGATCCGCCAAGAGTTGATCCCAGATGACGGAGCTAAATGGGCCGCTGCGACGATGGAATTTGGTGCACTCATTTGCACCGCGCGATCGCCCCTATGTGAAGAGTGTCCCGTAGCGAAGAGTTGCGCTTGGCGCGCAGCTAATTATCCAAAATCAGAAATCAAAAGCAAGACACAAGCCTGGCATGGAACGGATAGAAAGTGCCGCGGTACGGTTGTTCAAGCACTTCGCGAAAACAATCGGCTCAGTAAATCAGCTCTGAATAAATTATGGAATGATGAAGATCAAATTGAAAAAGCCCTAAAAACACTTCTTGCCGACGGTCTCGTTGAGGCTATCGGCAAGAGCTTCAAATTAGCGGATTAATTTGTTGCTGGTTCTCCAGCTAGATCCCCAGGAGAGTCTGGCGCTTGAGTCTTTGGAACACCTCTAAATGTAAAGGTCTCCTTCTCATTTTCGCCACCAGCCGCTACATCAACAAGAGTTATTTCGCCCGGCTTTACATCACCAAACAAAATCTTTTCAGAGAGCACATCTTCGATTTCTCGTTGAATGGTGCGGCGAAGCGGCCTTGCACCAAGAAGTGGGTCATATCCACGCTTGGCCAAGAGTGCTTTCGCAGTTGGAGTAAGTTCGATACCCATATCTTTTGCCTTGAGACGATCGTCCAAATTGTGAATCATGAGATCAACAATTTGAATGATTTCAGCTTCTGACAACTGGTGGAATACCACGATGTCATCGATACGGTTAAGAAATTCTGGGCGGAAGTGTGACTTCAATTCATCACTCACTTTTGCCTTCATGCGCTCGTAGTTCCCAAGCACATCAGATGCATTATGGAATCCAAGGCCCAGACTCTTTGAAATATCGCGAGTACCGAGGTTTGTAGTCATAATGATGATGGTGTTCTTGAAATCAACAACACGACCTTGTGAATCAGTCAATCGTCCATCTTCAAGAACTTGAAGAAGTGAATTGAAGATATCAGGGTGCGCCTTTTCAACTTCGTCGAATAGAACCACTGAGAATGGCTTGCGACGTACTTTCTCAGTCAGTTGTCCACCTTCGTCATAACCTACATAGCCCGGAGGCGCGCCAAAGAGGCGAGATGCTGTGTGCTTTTCAGAGTACTCAGACATATCGAGTTGTATGAGGGCGTCGTCACTTCCAAAGAGGAATTGAGCGAGTGTGCGAGAAAGTTCTGTCTTTCCAACTCCAGATGGGCCAGCAAAAATAAATGAACCACCAGGACGCTTTGGATCTTTTAGACCCGCGCGTGTACGACGAATTGCTTGAGACAAAGCTTTAATTGCTTGATCTTGACCAATAACGCGGCGATGAAGCTCATCTTCCATGCGAAGCAAACGAGCCGTTTCTTCTTCGGTCAGCTTAAATACTGGAATTCCAGTAGCGGTCGAGAGAACTTCAGCAATTAACTCTTCGTCAACAACTGCAGCAACGTCTAGATCGCCATCCTTCCAATTCTTTTCACGATCAGCTTTCTCCGCAATTAAGTTCTTCTCTTTGTCGCGAAGTGAAGCTGCCTTTTCAAAATCTTGCCCATCAATGGCAGATTCTTTCTCCTTGCGCGCTTCTGCAATACGGTCATCATATTCGCGCAACTCTGGTGGAGCAGTCATGCGACGTATGCGAAGTCTTGAGCCGGCTTCGTCAATCAAATCAATTGCCTTATCTGGAAGGAATCGATCAGATACATAACGGTCAGCAAGAGTTGCCGCAGCAACAATTGCATCATCTGTTATGGAGACCTTGTGATGTGTCTCGTAGCGATCGCGCAATCCTTTAAGAATTTCAATTGCATGGGCTAATGAAGGCTCGGCAACCTGAATTGGTTGAAAACGACGCTCAAGGGCAGCGTCCTTTTCCAGATGCTTTCGGTACTCATCAAGAGTTGTTGCGCCAATTGTCTGTAGTTCACCTCGAGCTAACATCGGCTTCAAAATGCTTGCAGCGTCGATTGCACCTTCAGCTGCGCCAGCGCCCACAAGTGTGTGAATCTCATCAATGAAAAGAACGATATCTCCACGAGTGCGGATTTCTTTCAAAACTTTCTTTAAGCGCTCTTCAAAATCTCCACGGTATCGACTTCCCGCAACGAGAGCGCCAAGATCAAGTGAGTAAACCTGCTTGTCGCGAAGAGTTTCAGGAATATCGCCTTTAACGATTGCCTGTGCGAGGCCTTCAACAATTGCAGTCTTGCCAACGCCTGGTTCTCCAATAAGAACAGGATTGTTCTTTGTGCGACGTGAAAGAACTTGCATTACACGTTCAATTTCTTTTTCACGGCCTATGACCGGATCAAGCTTTCCTTCACGTGCTGCTTGAGTGAGATTGCGACCAAATTGATCTAGAACGAGTGATGTTGATGGCGTTCCCTCGGCTGGGCCACTTGATGTCGCCGCTTCTTTACCTTGGTAACCTGAAAGAAGCTGAATAACTTGTTGGCGAACGCGATTGAGGTCAGCACCAAGCTTTACTAGAACTTGCGCGGCCACGCCTTCACCTTCGCGAATCAGTCCAAGCAAAATATGTTCTGTACCAATGTAATTATGTCCGAGTTGAAGAGCTTCACGAAGTGAAAGTTCGAGAACTTTCTTTGCGCGTGGAGTAAATGGAATGTGTCCTGAAGGGGCCTGTTGTCCTTGTCCAATAATTTCTTCGACCTGTGCGCGGACACCTTCGAGTGAAATGTTGAGTGCTTCCAGAGCCTTGGCAGCAACGCCTTCACCTTCGTGAATGAGCCCAAGCAAAATGTGCTCGGTGCCAATGTAATTGTGGTTGAGCATGCGGGCTTCTTCTTGAGCCAACACGACAACACGACGGGCTCGATCGGTAAAGCGCTCGAACATGAAGCCACCTCTTTCTACGATTTCAGGGTAAGCCTACCTATTAGGCGGGACGGGCTGCACCTGGGAACTTGCGTTGTTAAGGTCTTGCAAGGGCCTGACAACGGTCTAGTACTTACTCCAACCAGCGGCGACGCTTACTTATGCCCGAAAAAGGGTGAAAATTAGAGAATCTTCAACATTCTGGTATTTCCAAGGGTGCTTGGCTTGACGCTCTCCAAGTCCAAGAATTCGGCCACGCCTGCATCGTATGAGCGAAGAAGCTGCTGATAAACATCTGGCTCTACTGGGGTTCCTTCAATAACTTCGAAACCGTGCTTGCCAAAGAATTCAGTCTGGAAGGTCAAGCAAAATATCCTTTTCACGCCGAGGCTCTCTGCTCGCTCAATTACTGCCTTCATAATCTGATGCCCCACTCCAGATTTATGGCGGCCTTCAACAACTGCAACGGAGCGAACTTCAGCCAAATCTTCCCAAAGAACATGGAGTGCGCCGCAACCAATTACTTCGCCATCTTCCACAGCCACCACAAATTCTTGGACGCTTTCGAAAAGAGTCACAGTTTCCTTTTCGAGCATGCGTCCTGGTGCGGCATACGAATCAATAATCTTCCGGATTTCTTTTACATCACTAGTCCGAGCGGGACGAATTTTCACTGACATTAATTGTTGCCTAATTCTCTTCCGGTTTGACGAGAGGGAAAAGAATTGTTTCACGTATCCCAAGTCCGGTTAGGGCCATGAGCAATCGGTCAACACCCATTCCCATTCCACCCATAGGTGGCATCGCATATTCCATTGCACGTAAGAAATCTTCATCCAGATTCATCGCTTCAAGATCGCCCTTTGCACCGAGCGATGCCTGCTCGACCAATCGCTCGCGTTGAATTACCGGATCAATTAATTCTGAGTAACCAGTTGCAAGTTCAAATCCTTGTACATATAAATCCCACTTTTCGACAAGTCCGGGTACTTCACGATGTCCTCGGACTAGTGGTGAAGTATCAACCGGAAAACCACGAACAAAAATTGGCTCAATGAGTTTTCCATCAGTCACGTGTTCAAAAATTTCTTCTGCCAATTTACCTGTAACCCATTTAGGATCTATCTTCATCCCCAGTTTTAGGGCTATTTTCTTTAAATCTTCAAGGCCAGTTTGTGCTGTTACTTCCTCTCCAACACCCTCCGAAATAAGATCAAATAAATTTGCATCGCGCCAAGTGCCACCTAAATCAAATATCGTGCCATCGTGATGGGTCACCTGATGTGTTCCGTAAACCGCCATTGCAGCTTCTTGGACCAGGCCACGAGTTAAATCAGCCATTGTGTTCCAGTCACCATAGGCTTCATAACTTTCAATCATTGCAAACTCTGGTGAATGGCTCGAATCTGCCCCTTCGTTGCGGAAATTTCGATTAATTTCAAAGACCCGCTCTATTCCGCCCACAACGCAACGTTTTAAGAATAGTTCCGGAGCAATGCGTAGGAAGAGATCCATATCGTAGGCATTGCTATATGTTTTAAATGGTCGTGCTGCAGCTCCACCATGCATTACCTGCAACATGGGGGTTTCTACTTCAATAAATTCTCGAGAGTTAAAGGATTCGCGTAATTGGCGCATAACTGCGGGGCGAAGTCGAGCGTTCACTCTCGCTTCTGGCCGAACGATTAAATCAACATAACGCATTCGCACGCGCGTCTCTTCAGAAAGCGGTTTGTGTTCTACAGGCAAGGGGCGAAGGGATTTCGCAGCCAATTGATATGAATGCGCAAGAATGGATAGCTCGCCACGTTTGGAAGTAATAACTTCTCCTGTAACAGAGACAATGTCGCCTAAATCAATTTCTGATTTCCATAAATCCAGTTGATCTTGGCCGATCTTGTCCAACGAAAGCATTGCTTGAAGTTCTGTGCCATCGCCTTCACGAAGAGTGGCAAAGCAAAGCTTTCCAGTATCACGCTTAAAGATAACTCGACCCGAAACACTTTCGATAACGCCTGTAGCTACATCTACTTCAAGCCCTTGATGGTTCTTGCGAATATCAGCAAGTGAAGCTGTTCGTGGAACAGCGACCGGATATGCCTCTGCGCCCCGAGCAACAATTGCCGCACGCTTTTCACGACGAATTCGAAGTTGTTCAGGTAGGTCATCCTCAGGAATCTGGTTCATAGTGGCGCGATTCTACCTGTTAGTTATTGCGCTCGTGAATTAAACGCAGACCGATAAGAGTCAAATCTGGCTCATGAAAATCAATATTCTCAGCTATTCCCATCACAAGTGGAGCTAATCCACCTGTCGCAATTACGGTGACATCTCCAGAATTGGGATACAGCACATCTAACTCATCAATGATTCGGTTCACTAGTCCATCAACCTGTCCAGCGAATCCATAAATTGTTCCTGATTGAAGGGCTTCAACAGTATTTTTCCCTATAACTGAGCGAGGCTTTATAAGCTCGACTTTACGCAACTGGGCAGCACGAGCCGTGAGTGCTTCAACTGAAATTTCAATTCCTGGCGCTAAGGCTCCACCTAAGAACTCACCAGCAGGAGAAACAACATCAAAGTTTGTCGATGTTCCAAAATCAACGACTATGCATGGTCCATCCTCACCAAAGAGAGTATGTGCAGCCAATGTATTCACAATTCGATCCGCGCCAATTTCCTTTGGATTATCTACAAGCAGCGGTACTCCAGTCTTTACACCTGGCTCAATTATGGTTGTTGGTAATTCTGAAAAATATCGCGAAACCATTGAGCGTATCTCTCTTAGAGAAGAAGGCACCGTTGAGCAAATTGAAAGCCCGGTTATTTCAAATCCTTCAATAAGAGCCCGATATTGCAACCAGAGTTCATCGGCGGTATCACGGGGATCTGTCTTCACTCGCCAGGAATGTGCCAAGGTATCTTGATCGAATACCCCTAAGACTGTATTCGTATTTCCAACATCTATCGTCAGCAACATGATTTATCCTCTCTGCGCTTTGAAATCTAGGCCTATATCCATGACGGGGGCCGAATGAGTGAGCGCCCCAACAGCTAAATAATCGACACCTGTTGATGCATAAGCTCTTGCATTTTCAATTGTCAATCCACCCGAAGATTCAAGCTTTGTCTTTCCGCCTGCAATTTGAACTGCGGCGCGCGTTTGTTCTAAAGACATATTGTCTAAAAGAATTAAATCCGCTCCGGCAGCAAGAACTTCTTTTAGTTGCTCTAATGTGTCAACTTCTACTTCTACAACAGCGTTTGGATATTTCATGCGTACCGCTTGAAAAGCCTCGGAAATACCACCGGATGCGAAAATATGGTTATCTTTAATAAGCGCAGCATCCGCTAAAGACATCCTGTGATTGACCCCTCCACCCATTCGCACAGCAAACTTTTCTAATTCACGCAAAAGCGGAGTTGTCTTTCTTGTATCGCGTATTTTTGTAGATGTCGTTGCAACTTCGCTCACCCATCGATGAGTAAGAGATGCAATTCCAGATAAACGTCCCAGAAAATTAAGTGCGGTGCGCTCTGCTAGAAGTAACTTCTGAGTATTACCAGTCGCGCTCAAAATTACTTGGCCTTCTTCGACTCTCTGCCCATCAGCAGAAAGTATGGAGTAGTCACTGACTCCGCAGACTTCAAGAACAGCAGCTGCAACAACGACTCCTGCTACATAACCCGATTTTCTCGCTCGGAATTCTGCAAAACTCGTTTGATCTTGAGGAATTGTCGAATCCGATGTTAAATCGACTCCCCCATCCAGGTCTTCTGCAATGGTTCTGCGAGCTAAATCTTCAACCGACACAGGGTCAAGATCATATTCGATGAGCGCGCCCGTAAGTTTTTCGCTTAACATTATTTTTTCACCGCAATTTCACTGGTAGCCCACGTTCCATCAATTCCAAACTTTTGAATTATTCTCTTTTGCCAAAGATCTGATGTATCTGGAAAATCACTTCTCCAATGAGACCCACGACTCTCTTTTCGTTCAAGAGCACTTCGCACGATGGCAACTGCGAGCAAATAGAGATTTGATACTTCCCAGGCTTCAATACATGGGGTGGTCGATCGACGCGTTCCCAATAGTTCAAGTTGTTTCAACGTTGAGAGCAATGATTTTTCTGACCTGAGTACTCCAGCCCCTTCTGTCATGGTTAATTGCAATGAAAGGCGAACTGCTGGATCAATAAGTAAGGTTTCTTCACTTCTTCGAACTGGAATTCCTTGCGGCGGTAGGTTTCCAGAAATATCTTCGGCAATTGCTGCTCCGAAAACCAAACCTTCAAGAAGTGAATTCGATGCAAGACGATTTGCACCGTGCGCGCCGGTGCAGGCTGTTTCACCACAAGCATACAAACCCGGAACTGTTGTACGACCAACAAGGTCCACTAGAACTCCACCCGATGAATAGTGAGAAGCTGGTGCAACTGGAATTAATTGAACTCTAGGATCAATACCGTTTTCGTTGCACGATTGAAAAATGGTTGGGAATCTTTCAGGAAAATCGTGCACGTGTGTTGCATCTAGCCAAACGTGTGGAACGTTGGAAGATTGCATTTGATTGAAAATTTCCTTTGAAACAATATCGCGGGGCGCTAATTCAGCTAGTTCGTGCTTGCCGACCATAAATCTTTCACCTTTATGGTTGAGCAATAATGCACCTTCGCCGCGAACAGCTTCACTTATGAGTGGTTGTTGTCCTTCTTGTCCCTGAGGGTTATCTCGCCACAAAACTGTTGGATGAAATTGAATGAATTCAACATCGGCAACAGCAGCGCCAGCTCGCAGAGCCATCGCCACACCATCGCCAGTTGATACTGATGGATTTGTCGTTTGTGAATATACCTGCCCTAATCCACCCGTTGCTATCACAACCGCACGAGCAAGGGCTTGTCCAACCCCATCGCGGCTTCCCTCACCGATTACGTGAACAGATACTCCGCATACATGCCCTGATGCATCTTGCAGAGCATCAATGACAAGAGCGTGCTCTATCACTTCAATTCCGTGATCCTCATGCACCGCAGCCAACAGTGCTCTAGAAACTTCTGCTCCAGTTGCATCTCCACCTGCGTGAAGGATGCGATTTCGATGGTGTCCACCTTCGCGAGTTAAATCAATTTCCCCGCTGGAGGACTTATCAAAAACTGCACCGCGAGCAATAAGTTTTCGCACCGCCTCCGGACCTTGAGTAACAAGAATGTTTACAGCATCTACATCGCAAAGTCCTGCACCAGCAATTAACGTATCTGATTTGTGCTGATCCGGAGAGTCACCAGGTCCAAGAGCAGCCGCAATTCCACCTTGTGCCCACTTTGTTGAGCCTTCATCAATCTTTGCTTTTGTAACAAGTAGCACTGAAAGATTTGCAGCTCGCAGATTGAGCGCAGTCGTTAATCCAGCGACGCCAGAACCAATCACAATCACATCGGCTTGTACTGTCCAGCCTGGATTCGGCGCGAAGAGTTTCATGAAATCACCGGAGCTGGTACTGACATCGCCATATTATCTAGCAAACGAACTCCATTTACCCAACCGGCTACCAAAGCACGAGCCTTTCGCGCGCTAGTCGCGGGTTCAAAGTTATCTTCGTTAATAATTTCAGCGTAGTCAAGCTGGAAACTTGGTTCAGAAGAGAGAACATCATGAAGGCGATCTCGAGCACTTTCTACTGATCGTTCATGAGTTGCTTGGCGAAGAGCCCTGGAAATAACTAAAGCGCTCTTCCTATCTTCGGTGCTTAATCGAGAGTTTCGTGAGGAAAGTGCCAATCCATCTATGTCTCTAATTATGGGAGCTGCAATGACCTCTACTTCCATCCCCGATTTCTTGACCCACTTTTTAATTATAAATAATTGTTGAAAATCTTTTTCTCCAAATATTGCATACCTTGGTTGTACATGTTTGAAAAGTCGATCTACAACTGTTAAGACACCATCAAAGTGGCCTTCTCGCCCAGCGCCTTCAAACTTTCTTCCAATTGCGCCTGAATCCAAAGTAATGACTTTCTCTGGATATATTTCTTCAATCGTTGGAGCCCAAATTTCCGTTGCTCCAGCGCCGAGCGCTAATTTTGTATCGGCTTCAACACTTCTTGGGTATTTGGCCAGATCGTCTGGATCTTCAAATTGGAGAGGGTTTACAAAAATACTGAGAACGATTTCTGATGAATAATTTTTTGCAATTTCAATGAGCGAAAGATGCCCAGCATGAATCGCCCCCATGGTTGGGACGAGAACTTTGTTTTGCTTCATTTAATGCTCCAGTCCTTTCAGGTACCGGGCTATATCTTGCAAGGTCCGAATGCTACTCCTGGCTGCCGAGAGCTGCCAAAAGATCAGTTATTTGACCCTTCCCAACAATCGCACCACCGGGCTCAATTTCTATCCATGGTTGAAGAACAAAGGCTCTTTCATGAGCTCTCGGGTGTGGCAGAGTCAAGAACTCTGTGTCAATGTGAATTTCACCGGCGCTAATAAGGTCTAGATCCAAAGTTCTCGCGCCCCATTTAATCTCGCGCGTACGCCCCGCACTATTTTCTATTTCCTGAAGGAGTTTCAATAATTCTTCTGGCAATTTCTCGGAATTTACAATCATAACTCCATTTAAATAATTTGGTTGGTCCGGGCCACCTACAGGATTTGTATCGTAAAACGAGGAAACCGCAATGACTTCCGCGATAAGTTTTATCGAATCAATTGCATGTGTAAGAATCGATTGTCTGTCACCTAAGTTTGAACCTAGCGCGATAACGTACTTCATTAACGCTTTCGCTCAATCTCCACGGCAATATCACTAAGCGCAAGACCTACTTCGGCATCGGGTTTGTGAAGAGTGACTTTAATAGATTGAACATCTTCAAAATCCGTCAGAACCCTGGTAGCAATACGTTCTGCGACGGCTTCAATCAAATTACAAGGTTCACCGATCAACTCTTCATGAGCAACCTGAGCAATAAGTGAATAGTCCACTGAATCTCTCAATTCATCACTTGTTCCGGCTGGGTATAAATCTACGTCCGCAACAAGATCTACGACAAACTTTTGGCCTTCATGGCGTTCCTTTTCATAAACCCCATGAAATGCAAAGCCAGAAATACCTGTGAGATAAATACGATCCATTTAACGCTCCAATTCATTCACAACGAGTATTGCATCTTTGTGTGCTTTAACTGCGTGTGTTCGCACTGCCCAGACTTTTTTGCGTGCAAGTTCAGTCGTTAAAGCGATCGTTGCAGCCTCTCGATCATCTGGTGAAGAACTACTTGTCAATTCTCCAAGAAATCGCTTACGTGAAACTCCAACGAGGATTGGATAACCCAGTAATGAAAGTCGATCGATATTTCGCAATAACTCCCAGTTATGTTCGGAGGTCTTCGCAAAACCAATTCCTGGATCTAGAATAATTTGTTCTGAATTCACACCCGCTTTTAGGAGTTCTAGAGTCCGAGCTTCGAGTTCGTCCTTGACTT
>Ga0194037_1001378_pt1 | contig 17613 bp, 19 predicted proteins | sample JunL306m_MetaG_FD_148653 | JGI IMG/M metagenome (GOLD analysis project Ga0194037, IMG submission 148653) | Anoxic zone freshwater microbial communities from boreal shield lake in IISD Experimental Lakes Area, Ontario, Canada - Jun2016-L304-6m | ecosystem: Environmental > Aquatic > Freshwater >...
CCGGTAGCGTCAGGGGGTCTAGGGGTAGTGGGGGGTGGTAGTCCCTGCACCGTAAGAGTTTATACAATAGTGGCATCTCATGAGCAACCACTTTTTGTTGAAAGTGACGAATGGAATGCTAGCACCGCTAACACCGATGTGCAGATGACATCCAAGATAGATTCAATGGCATCTAAGTTGTATAACAATATGTTATTATTTATGATTATGTTGTTTTGTTCTTGATCTAGTGCCTCCAGTGTTGATACGTTCACCACATCACATTATTCAAGGGGGGCATTATGGGAGCGAAGGTAATCGAGATGTACAGACCACAGGTACGGCAGATGAAAGCAAGTCAGGCAGTCAAGAGGCTTCAGGAGTTGATCGACCTCCACGGGGATCTGATTGTTGACGGACTACCGGACATCCAGTTCTGGCCGAAGGGCAAAGAAGGGCCAGCGTTCTATTTTGTGTGATATCGACTAAGGCACCGTGACTTTGATGTTAGCATGAATATGGCCGTTCCTGATCGGGGCGGCCTTTTTAATTGGTCAGGCATCCGGCACAAGCAACCGTGTTAGCTTTTGGTATATCGTGCGCTTCACAATGGAAGGAGCGTTGCCGCCACAACCATGTACTGTTTCCAAAGCCTGTATTTGGGCTTTCGGATTGAGTACCGCAACAAGTCCCATAATGTCCTGCATTCTGTTCTGAAGCCCACCAATATCAACGGTCAGGAAGTTAACACCGTCAATGCCAGAGATCTGTATGAGTTTCGGGAAGTAGGTAGGGACTTCTCTACTTGGATCAAAGAGCGGATCGACCAGTTTAGTTTTGTTGAGGGGATAGATTTTGTCATATCCCCCGAATCGGGGGAATATAGAAAACCACTCACCGAATATCACCTTGCCCCCAACATGGCGAAAGAGATCGGCATGGTAGCTCCTATCAGAGCAAAAAACCAGTCAATTGATTCGCACGCCTTGCCGGTAGCAGTGCGTCGTAATCTTGCCTGGCCGCTGACCGACAAGAACGGGAAGCCGCTTTATCAAAAAGATGGCAAACCCGCCTCAGAGAACAGGTTGAAGGTCGATCAGTTCACACCGCATGATTTACGACGGACAGCAGCAACGTTCATGTCAAGCCTGGGGTTCATGGATGAAATTATTGATGCCGTTTTGAATCATGTCAAGCAGGGTATCATCAGGACGTATAACCTTAATAAGTACGATACAGAAAAGCAGAAAGCCCTTGAAGCCTGGGAACGCAAGCTGAACAGCATAATCACTGGTAACGAATGCAAAGTGATTTCGATAAGTGCGGGGAAAAAGGCAGCGTAATTAAGCTTGTCTACAAAACAATGGTATGGTAAATATAACCATATATCCAGCAAGGACGGTTATGCCAAAAGCTCAATTACTGATACGAGTCAAGGAATCCATTTCAGGCGGTATACGAGAGGTCGTTATCTGGCTGTTAGATGCACCGCTACCAGGGTGTAACCACCGTCTGAAATATCGCCTGTATTATGGAATGTTGGGCGGGCAGTGCCTTGTCCGTTACGATAACGAGCGCGGTAAAGGCGACCATAGGCATGTTATGGGTAAAGAGGAATCCTACAGCTTCACAACAGTTGAGAATCTACTGAGTGATTTTGATAACGATTTAAGGAGATTGCTATGACAGAACGTGATTTTCAGGTGGACATAAAATCTCATGATAAGGTTATGGGAGAGCTGGCTGATCTTGCCCGGAAGATCGACAAGGGTGATTACCCTGAAAAGCCATTTGAACGGGTTTATTTTAACGATGCCAAGACTTTTTTCCGGCATATTACTCCACGACGTTTTGACCTTTTGGAAGAGTTGCACCGTCAGGGTGAAATGAGCATAAATGGACTCGCGCGGCTGTTAAAGCGTAATTACAAGAATGTGCATGATGATGTAAAAGCCCTTGAAGAGATTGGAGTGATAGAGAAGCAGGACAATGGCTTGTACTCTGTTCCCTGGGATGAAGTACAAACATCATTCAAGCTGGCGGCATGACACTTTTACCGGAAAAGGATTTTTACACCCCTGAGGAGCTATCACCGGAACTGGCGACGAACCGCGCAGGTGTTTGTATTCGTGGCGGTCGTGGCAAGGAAGGGTTGACGCAAAAACAGCTTGCAGAGCGGATCGGAATTGCGCAGCACCATGTCTGTGAGATGGAGAACGGTAAGCGAACCGTCGGTAAGGAAATGGCCAAGAAGCTGGCTGAAACGCTGAATGTTGATTACAGGGTGTTTTTATAGATTTACCATTTCGCGGGATAGTCCGGCCAGACGAAAGCGGGGTTTCCTGACCTCGTTTCCCGCGATTACTTTCAGGGCGTTTCAGGAGGCGCGTATTATGGATACTTCCCATTTTATAACAAGTAGAAGTATTAGAAAAAAAAAGGCCGAAAAGCTATTGAGCGGCGAAGAGTTAACCATGGAGGATAGAGAGTCTATTGCTTTTGAACTTTGTTGTGAAAATTATGAAGAACGAACATTTCGTCGAATATGTGAAAAATTATGGCTGCAATCTAAGCCCAAAACGGTCAAGCTAACAATAGAAGAGCGCGAATTACTCACAGAAGTATTTCCAAGAAATAAGCGAGGGAGGAAAGCTACCGGAGCAGGCGATAGTACTATATTGGTATCGCTATGGTACAGTCATTTCAGGAACCAATATTCAACCAATATTGAGACATATCAGGCTGTAGCAAAAACCATGTTAGCAATAGGTGGTGGTTCGGTATCGATAGATACGTTGGTAAAAAGGAAACAAAGGGGAGACGAAGCATTAGCCGCAATGCCTGATATTGATTATGATGCTGCTAAACCTCAAATTACATTAGAGAAAATAGAGGCGTTACAGTCTAAGGGTGTATTGAGAGACTATTTTAAACCATCACTTTTGGAGGAGCTTGATTTAATATGAGTTAGTTTTGGACATAAATTCGTACCTTTTTAAGTCTATTTTTTACAAAAAAACTCTGTGCTAACGTTTTGAATACTAAAAACGTTTACTCAGAGTTTTTTTGTTTTTAATTCGTAAGGGGGCAACATGGCACTGATTGGTAAAGACAAAGTTCGTGAATTACCCGCATCCTTAGAATTAGAATCGCTACTACAGGCACTTGATAAACTTATCCAGATAATGCCAATAAATAACATTTTGAAGTATTTCATTTCACTCCTCGTTGTGGCTGTTTCTCAGCAGTTGGGCGTGGTCTGTAGACGACCAACGGTTCGGAAGATCACCTGACAGCTTTTAAGTCAGGTGCATCTTTCTGGTTGGATGTCTTCGTTGTCATTTTCCGATCTTGTTGCCATTAACGTCGGTTGAGAGGAGGCAATCTTGGCAAATATAGTAAGAGCAAAACTAAATAAACACCTTTCGAGCTAACTATAAGGATACAAAGAGTTGACACCAGGGTAGTCAGTAGCATACTTCAGTGGTGGCGGCGTCCAGTCAGCTTTATCCACGATCAATTCCACCGTTTTCAAACGTTACTTCAACTCGGCATCATGCCGAAATTCAACGACCTGCTAGAGAGTTCCTGACAGTACTTAAAAGTATGAATAACGTATGAATGTTTCGGAAAAACAGAAAAGGCACCTGCAATTTATCGTTGCAAGTGCCTATTTTTATTGGCGTCCCCTGGCAAACGCACTTAGAACTATTTCTTTCTAAATTACTCGATAATTAATAATACGCTGCCAGTTGTGTGAGACGGATGAGCAGCCATACCACGCGTTGCTGGTTAAACAAAAGCACCTTTTTACGACAAAACAAAATCCATATTTAGCAATCATTACGAGGACAGTTTCCGAATTTCTATTCAAATCCGGATTACGGATTTGAATAGAGTCCGACATTGACAATTTCAGTTTGTAGTTTTAATGAATTTGTATCAAATCGCCCCTACCTGCGAAAGTTTCGTGAAAGCATCAGACGTCAATCTCTTCCGCTTCATATTCCCTTCATTTACGACGACAAAAGAGTTACTCAAGAAGTGAATCACCCTGCCGCAAGCAGCGGGGTATTTGTAACCTTAGTTGATATCTGATTCGCCCCAAGGGACGGGGGATTTGACCCACAGAGATTGACAAATTCACTACAAAGTAAACTGCTTCTGTTTATGTCAGAAACAGGATTCATTTTTCCCAATCTTCGTGCCATTAATTTTTCTCTAATCCTTTGCAGTTGCGTGACAGTTGACTCGGATAAACGACCTATTTGTTGCAGAAGTAATCTATCGTTTTCACTAATTACCTGATTTAAATCAGTTGAAGATTTAAAGCTGTTTTTAAATTGCTCAAAATGCCTAGTACTCATTTTGTGGTAAGGAATCCGAAGTTTTCTGCATTCATTCGGTGTTACTTCTAAAACACCACCTCCATACGATCTCCCTTCTAATTCAGCAAGAAGTAGTGTAAGCGAATTATAAAAGGATCTAACCACAGACTTGCCATCATATTCTTCATGAAGTGAGATGCGATATGCTGAATCGGTTACAAGAGTATTTGCAGTGTTTAAGAGCAGTTTGGGATATTTGTGTGCTCGTTTAAAAAACACTAGTTCTGAGGACCAAACATTGGGAACTACATACCACGGTACGCGTCGGCTACATTTGTGTCTGGTTGAAATATCAGCGTTATACATCATTGCAATGTATTCACTAACAGCATGGTTATCTCTACAATCCGTATAATTTCTAAGATCAAGAAGACACGAACGAAGCCCTGCTGATTTATTGTCTTCAAGCAGGGCTATATCTATTTCGACAGAAGATCCTACGTGTGCCGCCGATTTGATAATAGGCACAACGAATTTTTCTAAGTTATATTTAGCAACTGTGTCAGAAGACAGAACAAAAAACTTATCGGCGCCGGTAACTATACCAGCAGCCATATTCGACATGTTGCCAAGAGATGGAAACATATCACTGATTTCTTCTACAAGCTGCAATTCAAGCTTGTTGAGGATATGACAATTCCATTTAAATCGCTCGTTATTATGTTGCTCTATAAAGTAATTATCAGTGTCAAGCTGTGACAATGAATTTATGCTAGCAAAGAAAAGCCCCTTTTCATCCGAGCATCTTGTAGCAACGACTAAAATGGTGTCCTGTTCAATTCCTTCAAAAATAATCTTAGTGAATGTAAATATATCAATCCTAGAAAAGTTATCCTTTAGCAAATTCTGTAGTTCTGTAGCGTATTGAACCTGAAGAAACTCTGACGGAAGGACAAATGCTAGGACTCCATCTTCAGATAGTAAATTAACAGACCCAACCAAAAAAGACGTCCAGATATTTCTAATTCTGTTTGATGAAAGATTGTTTATATCATGCAACTCTCTACAAAGCTGCATTTGCTGCTCAGTTAGGTGGCTGTAAGATATATACGGTGGATTACCAATGATAACGTCATAGTTGCTTGTAAGCTCAGCGCGTAAATCAAGAAAATCAGCTAGATGGTATGTGACATTAATTCCAAGAGGCGTTTTTATGTCTCGAGCAGAATCCAGCGCTATTTGATTAATTTCAATTGCATCAACTTCAAGCCCAGCACCATTATTTAACTCAACATAAATGGCCGACAAGAACGCACCATCGCCGCAACTAGGTTCAAGAACCTTTAATCGTCCTGCCTTATTGCAGATTTTCCGAACATATTGCGCAGCAAATCTTGCAAGAGGTTCAGGTGTATAATAGGAGCCACTCATCTTCATTCCATATCCTCACGGAAATGTTTCATGGAAGTCTGATACTCCTCAAGAAGATTAAAATATGTAGCCCTGAGCGAATTGGCTTCATCTGTAGACAGATCAGTATTCTTTAGTACACACTTCAGCTCTTCAATCAAAAGAAAAAGCTCTTCGGTAACCCAAAGAATTGAGTGTCTTTTTAAACCAAGATGTAGCGTATTGAACATATAGTTGCCAAGAGGAGTTAAAGCAACAATTTCACCATCGTCATCACGGCACAAATGAGTGTCATATTCGTCACTGCATGGGTCAATAAACCCAATACTCCCAACCACAGAAACTTCGTGAGATTCAGAAGGCCAATGGTCAGATTTTGCATTATTGCAATAAAAACAGGAATAAACGAGGTTCGAATATGAGTGTGCAACCTGAGGGAATTTTGCCTTAGGTGCGAAATGATCAATATGGTAGTTTCTGTATCCGCCCGAGTAAGAATCATGACCATCACAGTACCCGCATCTATGCCGAAAATCTGAAATAAGCGCGGTTTTGTACGATTTGTAATTCTTCGTGGTGGTTGTGCAAGTTCTGGCAGGAGTACTCCTCCTAATTTTAAGCATCTTTCCCCCTCACCGATTCAATGAGTGTTCTTGTTGCACTTAAAAGCTCTGACATTTTTTTCAAGTAAGTAGGCTCTTTCATTTCAGCAGGCAATGCACAGGTCAAACATATAGATCTTTCCAAAAAGTGGTCTAACTCGGCAAGGCGTTTTTCTTCTGAAAACTCCAGCCCATTTGCACGTTTTTTTATTATAAGCTGTCCTATCTCAGCCTCCATTTCACTAACACGGGTAACATACTTTGAAACCTGCAGCCGTACTCTTTCTTTGAATGTCAAGCCGTCTTTCTTTTCCAACACGTCGCGAACATATACCAAGTTGACATCATCAGCTTCCTGTGCGGCATCTCCGTCATATGATGTCAATACAAAGCAGGGGAAACCTTCACGTATCTCTTCAATTTTTTGAACCAGCTCAATACCGTCATAAGTAACTTCTGGAGCACCTTCTTTTAGTTTGTAATCACTTATAATAGCATCAAATTTTTCGGCCATTATTAACTCAACCATCGCATCTAACGTTGGCAAAGGCTTAAGCGGAATCACGTCAAAATCAGCGCTTGCGTAACGCTGAAATGTTCGTATTTCCTCATCTGTTTCATCAACGTAAATTATGCGATATTTTTTCATAACTATCCTTTCTTGAACTTCTTCGGAAACTTGATTTTTATAGCAAAACCTGGACGAAGGTTCGTGAAAGTGACAGTACCATCGTTATCCTCAATAACAGACTTAACCAGCCACATTCCAATACCAGTACCTATTTTTTCCCCAGTTTTAGGATTTCTTTTAGTTGTATAAAAGCACTCAAAAATCTGATCAGGATCAATGATATCAGCCGAAAGACCTGGACCTGAATCATTATATTCAATGTAAAAGTGATTTTCATCCTGTGCTACATTAACATTAACAACCCTGCTCGCAGGCGCATTTTTTAGCATGAAGGCATCAAGTGAGTTAACAAGCAAGTTATTGAAGATTATGTCCAAGTCAATTTCAAAAAATCGCTGTTGAAGGGAAGATGAGTCATTATTAGTTATGTTGAGATCTACTTTCCTTGTTGTTAATGCTGCACTCCAACTAGCTATAAAATCATCAAAGTAGCTAAGTATATTTATGTTTTTCCTTCTCCTTTTATCCTTTCGCACACTGTTGATCGAAAAATTCAGCCAATGTTTAAGGCGCTCATCTTGTTTTTGAATATCGTCAATGAAAATATATGGATTTTCAAAGTCAGGTACACCATTAAGTGCAGTTACATCTATGTAGCTTGATAACAACTCTTTAAGTTCCTCAAAACGATATACAAGCTTTCCATTGAGGTTCTGTAGTTCATGGGCGAATGATGCGGTAATAGCACCAGCACTAGCCAATGCTCGAAGTAACTTCTGCTCGCTCCGTAATTCTTCAATAATCTCCTGCTGGTGTTGTGTATGCGCTGCAAGAATCTCTTTTTCTGGGTCTTCTTGGGTTTCCTTGGGATCATCACGTTTTGTTCGGATTCGTGCAGCAATTTCCTCAGCTTTTTTCCTTACAATTTCGTCATAGTTGGATTCAGTATATATCGCCGACATCTCCCTCGCGATATAGCTTCGGTCATCTTCAAATAGGGATATTATTTCGATCAGTAGTTGTTTGAATACGTCGAATTCCTGAGTTTCCTGAAATCCTTCTCTACTAGATTTGTCCTCAAAGAATAGGTTTTCTGTCCGAGAAATGTGAATCGACCCAGCCAAGTTATACGGCCTAACTTTATACCCGCCTGACAGTTTTCCTATGCCTGCCGGACTAGAAGACGCCCGTTCGCCTAATCCCAACCAATCTTCAGAATTACTGCCTTTTTCGCCGTATGGTCTAATTCGAAAATTATCCCGGTAGATTTTGATTCCTCCAAAGGAATCAAGCCATTTTGAACGAGTAGAACTATTAAAATCTCTATAATAGTACTTCTTTAAATCGTCCTTAGTGGTTGTTTTTTTCATAAAATAAAAAGTGAAATTAAATATACCTATTCTTTTAAGAACATCAGCAGCACTTGAATCATAAAAACCTGGAAGTAACTCTTTTAAGGTCCTTTTCAGCTCGAATGAACCCGTTTGAAATGTCGATCTGTCATACGGGAAGTCTTTCATTTTGCTGCGTTGAAACAAGCGATCAGGTAAGCCTGCAAGGTTATATTCTCGTCTGGTAATGATTACTTTTACATCCCCTTCTTCATCAGCAGTAGCCTCCAGTTTATAATCATAATCATCACAGACTGAACCAGTTACTTCACCGTACCCTTCAATGTCTTTATCCCAAAACAAAGATATGTTGAAACTGTTTCCTTCTCGTGGTGGATTTAACTGTTCAAGGTTCTTAAAAAGTTTACTGACAGATTGACTATCCCATTCATCCCTAAGAGAACTGATTTTTAGAAACGTTCCAGAGTCAAAAGTGTGCTTTCCTATTAGTTCACTGACAGCTTTTGAATTTGGCAATACTTTTGTAATAAAATGTTTTAAATCAAAATCGGGTTTATCACTTAATGTAGCGGTAATATCCTCAAGAACCTTGTTCGGTGAGTCAAAATCATCCCACTTAACTGACCAACGATATGCGGAAACAGCCTCAGGCACTTCGTGTACCGTTGTGTCTGGCTTAGTCACCATATAACATCGGCTACCTAGTCGATCGAGTGCAAATCTTCCGATTCCCTTCTCCCCGACTCGTATCCGTTTTTTCTTTGATAAATAATTAGTCTGCTTGTTATTTGTTCCAATTGTCATCCAACAATTATTGATAATCGACTCAGACATTCCTTCGCCATTATCTATTACATATATACGCATTTGCTTCTTAAAATACTCTTGCAACAAGTTAAGTTGCTGCGCATCAAGACATTTTCTGTCTAGTAGATATAATTCCGTTTTTTGTGACCATGTGTAACTACCGTTTGGAATAGATAAATCATTTATTTTTTTTATGTGAAAATTGAACTGCCTTTCAGTTAGATGTTCAGGAACATCTAACCATGACGTTGCTATATAAATAATACATACCGTTGCGTCAGCATCATAAGCGTTTTTAACAAGTTCGATTAAAGCACCTTCCGCATTGGCAACATTTTCCCTTCCAATTAACCGAGCGGTTCGTGCTGACACTTTGAAAGGTATTTGCATAATCATTTCCTTGTGGCTAACATTAACAAATTATATTGATTCCAACAATCGGGGCCAGACGCAAACAATGTGACGTCAAGCCCAGAGTAATTGAGTAAAAATAACATAACTAGGCGGCGTAAGGGTAGGGATTATGTATGAATCAGACAGCACCATAACTCACAAATAACCACATACATCGGTTATAGTCACTGCAAAGTTATTCTTCCCTGCCACGCATCTCCCGGCAATATGGCAACCAATTCATTCATCACAAAATCTGCCGCTTTTTGAAAGTCCCAGCTACTGCTCTTCATCAGGAGAGGCCCAATATCTTCAAGAAAACGAGTGTCCTGGAACTTTTCAAAGAGATTCTTTTCAAACTCAGCACGAGTAACCCGGTGACCTTCGTGCTCCATATATTTCAGGAAACAACCGATGATCTGTTCGGGTTTCAATTTTGTGAAGGTAAAGGCATTCCAAAGGTCGAACAGGTCCCTGCCTTTCTTCCGCTGGTATAATGCCCTTACTTTTGTCCCCAACAATTCATCAAGATGGTAGGTTAGGATTGTGGCACTGCCACTGAACCAGCGTGACTCAACGGAAAATTTCCGCCGGTCAAATCCGAGAACAGAAAAATGTTCGCGGGAATTGATCTCCACCTTGAGCTTTAACGGTAGCCCCTCTTCCGACTCCAGCCGATAGGCGAGAGTAACCCGGCCTTCGGACTGTTTCCGCTTTGGAATACCCAGCCAAGGATTAAGTTTTTCCTGTAACGCATCCATGACCGGGCCGATCGGCCCTGCCTGTACCTGAACCAGATCAATATCTTCAGAATATCTAGCTGGAGGAAGATGGAGTTTGAATAGAGCGGTTCCACCCCGAAATGCCAACTGTTCAGCCAATAGGGGATGATTGAATATTTCGACCAGTGCCCGACAGATAATCAAATCTTGCTCTACCTGATAACGTTGTGGCCAGGGGGCAGTCTGTTGCCATTCGGATATATACGCGCGATCTATCAAAGGTCCGGCTCCACATCAGTATTAATATAAATGTTCCAGCGGGTACTCTTTTTTGCTCCCTTGATACTGGTTCCCGGCATAAGTGGGGTCTGCATGGGATGGATAGATTGCAAATAATCGGAAACTAAATTCGCTTTATCATATTCTTCAAGCAGTTCAAGGAGATAACCAAGCCGCTGCACCCAAGCAACAGGTGAATAGTCAGCTATTTCTATGAGGCGGTTGATATCAATTTTTTCTGCCAGTTCCGCCAGAACAGTGGCAACATTATCCAGACCTGCACAATGGCGAACATAGCCGATCAAATCAAGCGCAGTTGCTTCCGGAGTGGATATTTTTACAATACCTGCTGTGGTATTCCGTGGTTCGGTCGGAATATCAGCGGCATTTTTTCTAAAGATAAACTCTACCCTAACTTGGCCGCACTCAATGGGACGGCGAGCCTTTGCCACAACAACCTGAAAAACTTGGGGCCGATGATGAGCTGCACCATGAAACTCAGCAGCACTCAGTAAGCCGGTATAATACACTTCTCCCAAATATTCCATCAAATGAGGAATGAACTGCTGTGGCGGCAGACAACCGCGAGAACGATGTTCGGGAGGCAGGATAACGTAAAATTCCTGATAGGGTAAAGCCAGTACACCTTTTTTCTTCAGGCGATTTAGGGCGGACCTGATTGCCACAGGGGAGGAATCCAGCCGCTCAACCATTTCGGCAAACGTAAAACAGTAACGCCCCTGTGCTGCAAACTCGTCAACAATCTCCATATACATCGCGACCACTCCATGATCAATATTTGCAATAAATATCGCGAATTGATATTTATTGCAAATAATAACTGTTATGAATCAGACCTCCAATACAGAGAATCACCCTGTTTTGCAGGGCGTCGTTTGAGATTGGTGAGCATGACGCCACTGTAATGAAACGAAGGCTACCGTAGTGCAATGGAACGAGGTGTGATGCGATTGCAATTATTTTATACAGATGTTTTTTCATTTATCCACAAAATCATTTCAACGAAATTCGGGCGGCAATGCGCTTTGGATCACCTGCCTGACAAACTCATACCTCCGCATAATCTTCACCAAATCTACAGCTGTCATTCCTGTATCCTTATAATACCAGTTATGTGCCCGATGGACAGATATGCCGAGGTCATCTGAAGCTTTCTTGATATTAATCCCCTGCTTTCGGAGCATTTTAACTATAACTTCCGTTAGCTCCCGGTTGCTGAACTTTTTTTGGCAAATCTGCCACAAAATCTCTCTGGACATACTACGCCTCCTAGTTGAAAGTATTCCTCAAATATTTTGAGGTGTAACAAGGAGATACACAGAAAATGCTGCAAACTGGAACGGCATATACACCGGCTGAAATCAAAAACCTTCGTCTGAAGGGTGCCATGTATATCCGCATGTCCACAGAGTTGCAGGTTGAGTCGCCGGAAAATCAGGAACGTGCAATACGTGCCTACGCCGCTCAATACGGCATTGAAATTGTCAAAACCTATGTTGATCCGGGCGTTAGCGGAATAACTGAAAAGCGGGAAGAATTTCAGGCATTGATTGATGATGTAGAGCAGGGACGTAATGCCTACACGATTGTGTTGTATCTGGATGCAAGTCGCTGGGGAAGGTTTTTAGACAGCCGAGAGGCCGAGTATCACCGGATGAGACTGGAACGCAAAAACGTCGTGTGTCAGTCCTGTGAAAAACAGCTGACATTAACCACCAGCATTGCCGACCGAATCATGACCCTGTTTCAAGATGAAAGCGCCAGCGACTATTGCCGCCAGCTTTCACAGAAGGTATGGGCAGGACAATGCAACTTGGTGGCAAAAGGATATCGACAGGGAGGTGTGGCGGGCTTTGGGCTTCGGCGCATGCTGTTGGACGAAACTGGCAACCCCAAGCAGGAATTGACAATGGGGCAGCGTAAAAGCCTGCTCACCGAGCGGGTGATTCTGATGCCAGGGCCAGAAGACGAATGTCAGATTGTACTCTGGATTTATGACCAGTTTATTTCCGGGACGACTGAAACTGAAATTGCATCACAGTTGAACGCAAAAGGAGTGAAAACCCATTTTGGTCGTCCTTGGTCACAAGGAACTGTGCGTGAAGTGCTGACCAATGAAAAATATGTCGGCAATAACTTATTCAACCGTACATCGGGCAAGATGAAAAGCAGAGCCAAACCAAATCCGGAAAGCCAGTGGGTGCGCAAGGAACGCGCCTTTGAGCCCATAGTGGATCTGGAGCGTTTCTACACAGTCCAGGAGATATATCGGGAACGGAACAAAAAGACCACCGACGAAGAACTATTGCAAGGTCTGCGGGACTTATATGCCCGTCAAGGACGCCTTTCCGCGCTGATCATTGATGAAGCTGATTATTTACCACCCAGCAGTTTGGTTAGTTCACGTTTTGGCGGACTTTTGCGGGTCTACCAGATGATTGGTTATACACCGAAACGGGACTATCAGTATGTTGCAGTAAACCAACGGTTGCGCGTTCTCCATACCGAAATTATGACTGTTGTTGTCCGTAGTATAGAGAACCTCTGCGGCAGACAAATTCCCATTGATCCGAAAAACGGCCTATTGGAACTGAATCATAATATATCTGTTTCAGTTGTCATCAGTCGTTGCTTTACCACCCCAACCGGAACCCGGCGCTGGAAAATTCGTTTTGACAGCGGCCTTCATCCCGACATAACCGTAGCGGTACGCATGGACACCCGCAATGAAGCAATCTTGGATTACTATGTACTGCCCGCGCTTGAATTTTCGTATGAACAGCTAAGACTCTCGGAAAACAACGTAGGATTTCTTGATAGCTTTCGTACTGATACGCTGGATTACCTGCTCGATATGAGCATTAATATTCCTCTCGATAAGGCGGTGGAAGATGGATCAAGAATCAGTAGTACTTATTTCCATTGAAGATATTCAAATCTTGAATCCACGGGTACGCAATCAGGTAATTGCCGAAGAAATACGGCACAACATCCTGAGTGTCGGCTTAAAAAGACCCATAACAGTAACTCCCAGAATTGATGCTAAAAACGGCAAAAAATATGACCTTGTGTGTGGACAGGGCAGGCTTGAGGCTTTTAGTGCTGCCGGTGAAACGGAAATCCCCGCTATCGTTCGCGAAGTAAGCAAAGAAGATGCTCATATCATGAGTCTGGTGGAGAACATAGCCCGGCGTAATGGTAACTCCTTGGAACTTCTGCAAAGCATCAAGTATCTAAAAAGTCAGGGTTACAAGGATGATGTCATTGCTGCAAAAACCAATCTTGGCAAAGAATACATTCGAGGCATCATCCGTCTCCTCGAACAGAAAGAGGAATACCTGGTCAACGCCGTGGAAAAGGGACGAATTCCTTTATATCAGGCAATAAACATAGCCACGGCAGATGATGCCGCCGTACAACGGGCCTTGACAGAAGCGCATGAGTCCGGGGCATTGTCCGGGAAGAAGCTTGTCGCTGCACAAAAAATCATTTCCCGGCGGAAACATTACGGCAAGGGCCTTTCAGCGCCACAACGTGATAATGCCAGGATTTCCACAGAGGATTTGATTGCGGCCTATGAAAAGGAAGCCAGGCAAAAGAAACTATTACTGGCGCAATCAAACTATATTAAAGATCTTTTGGAGTACGCGTCCTCAGCACTTCGCCAGTTGCTGGGTGATGTTCATTTTACCAATCAACTAAAAGCCGTCGGTATGAACGAAATTCCCAAGCACGTAACGAATTTTTTAAACGGGTGACAGCTATGGCAAACAGGATTACACAGGGGTTTCAGGAAAAATTGATAGAACTTGCCGTGGAGGATTTGTTCCCCACTAAAAACATCTCCGTCAGTGTAAAACATGGCAGGAAGTATGCTCAGGTCATCTCCTCAATACGGGAAGTGGGTCTTATTGAAGCTCCCGTGGTCACCCCGTTTAAGAAAGGAAATGGATATCTCCTGCTTGATGGACATTTGCGAATAATGGCTTTGAAGGAATTGGGAATGGAGCATGTCTCCTGCCTGATCTCAACTGATGATGAAGCCTATACCTACAATAAATACATCAATCGACTTTCAGCGATTCAAGAGCACAAGATGATTGCCAAGGCGCTGCAATCCGGCGTCTCTGAGGAAAAGCTTGCCAGTGCCTTGAATCTTGATATCGTAACAATCAGAAACAAGAGATATTTACTTGAGGGGATTTGTTCTGAGGCTGCTGAACTACTGAAGGATAAAGCTGTGTCGGAACACGTTTTCAGGGCATTAAGAAAAATGCAGCCACCTCGGCAAATTAACGTTGCCCTGCTTATGAATGACCATAACAAGTTTACCGCCAACTATGCCAAGGCACTGCTGGAAGCGACACCAGCAGATCAACTTGTGAATAAAGGCAAACCCAAAAAGAAAAACCCTGCGATACTGGCTCGCCAGGCTCGTCTCGAAGAAGAGAGTCTTGCCTTGTCCGGTGAAATAGGTTCACTAAAGGGGCAGTATGGTAAAGCAATGCTGGATATTACATCTATACAGGCATATCTGAAAACATTGCTTGGTAACGAAGCGGTTGTAAAATTTTTGCGTGATTACAATGATTCCATGTTTGATAAGTTCAATGAAATAGTTGGACTTAACGTTATCAGATTTAAAAATATTGAGTAAAAAAGCCCAGCAATACGGAGCTTCACCCTGTTTTGCAGGGCGATATGTAAGATAGGTGAGCATGACGTTGCTGCAATGTAACGGAGAATATTCGTAGTGAATGGAACGTGGCGTGATGTGAATGCTTTTCTGGTGCTACCGCTGGTTATTTCTGTATGTTTTGCACTGCTACTGATACCCAAATCAGTGGCAGTGTGTTTTTGGAAAAACCCTCCTCCACCCGGCGAAGCCGGGCCGCCGATATCTGGGGGCGAATTCAATTCACTCCCAGCCTGAATTTACAGAAGCCCCATTTCTACAAATGATTTATTGTTCCCGCTGTCAGTGTCAACAATAACGTGGTCAAGAATTTTAATACCAAGCAATTCGCCGCACTCTTTAAGACGGCGAGTTATGGCAATGTCTTCCGGACTGGGCATAAGGTCGCCAGTGGGGTGATTATGCGCCAATATGACGGCGGCTGAATTTGAAAGGATGGCCGCTTTGAATGTCTCTCTGGGGGTGACAATAGATTGATTCAAGCTGCCCTGTGACACCAGATGCAAAGCAACTATGCGATTTTTACCATCCAACAACAAAGCAACAAAGCACTCCCTGTCTGGGTCTCCTACTAATCCGATAAACGCTTGTGCCGCCTGTTGCGGCATGGTTAATCTGTCGCCGTTACAGAGAAGTTTTCGGCCTTTTTTCATTTGAATTGTTACAACATCAATAGCTTTTAGGGCTGAACTGGTCATGGTTGAATTCTCCATCCGGCGGGATCGCTCCCTTGCCCGGTTTGTTTTGTGGTTTTGGTTAGTGGCCTGCGCTGTGGCTGACGATGTGGACAATTTCCTCGGCAGTGTTGCTACTGGTGCCGTTGTTTGGGTGGCTGAATTTTTTGTGGAGTTTTTCGATGAGCATGTACGCGCCCAGGGCGGCGTTGCCGTGGTTCATCAACTGCCAAACGATGACAATTGACAGCACTATCAGGACGGTTGAGCCGCCTTTTATGAACAGGTTAGAGGTTGTAACTGCGTTGACAATCTGGTTCAGGTTGAAATTTTTCATGTGGTGTGACTCCCTTTGCTCTTTAGATTCCGGAACCCTCTCGGGCTCTCGGTGTACGTATTCGGTTGTGAATGACTTTGGGGTGTTTCCTTTGCTCTTTGAGTTCCTTCACCCCTCGCCAATAGCGGGGTGAAGGGAATCAAGAGTTGGAAACACGGTCACAACCGGATACAAAGAGATTGGGTTGACCGTAGTGTCGATTGACTGACTGGACGGCACCAGAGCGGCATGAAAAAGCGATAGCGGTCTTCAAGGAAGAAACGGAAAATTGGGGGGAACCTTCAGGGGGAACCGAATTTCTGTGATGACGTGGAAGATTGGCGTGGCGATATGGGGACGGTAAGAATGGAATGAGAAAGCAAGGGCGCTGAAACTAAAAAACGCCCCTGTGGAGGGGCGCATTGAGAATGATATTTTATACTGAAAACGATACTGACGGCTGTTTGAGTATTTAATTTCCGACTGTAATCAGACTGAACTTCAGCTTCAGTAGTATATTTCATACTGAAATTGTCTTGGCGTTGATGCGGCTTATTCTGAAACTACTCGTGCCCGAATACCAAGCAGAATTAAAAGGGTGACCTATGCTATTATGTTACAGGGATTGCATTGAAACAATTAATGTGCCCCTTGCGTCACCTGAACCAAATCCTTAGGTCTGATCCATTTTCCAAATGCAGCTTGCACCTGGTGCGGTGTTATCCGGCTATAAGTCATTGCTGCTGTTTCTGGTTCATCAAGCGGCAAGCCCATCACGACACACTCCAGCAATTCACCGACAATGCCCTCATAACTCATTCTGGATAGCAGCATCTGATTCAGCAGAATATTTCTTGCCTGGTCAAGCTCTGCCAGTGGGACCGGAACGATGGCCAAATTCATAAGAATGCGTTCTATGATGTTTCGCGCTTTCAAGACGTACTTAGCTGATGTGCCAAATGATATTTCAAACTCAGAATATTCCTTGTCGCTTGCCAAAGAGGCGTTAACGGAATAGACCAGCCCCCTCTTTTCACGCAGTTCATTACTCAGCCTTGTTGCATAAAACCCACCGGACAGCACGGCCAAGCCGACTTGCAACGGGTAGTAGTCAGGGCTTGAGCGTGTAAGCGTCAAAATTTCCTTGAGTGTTACTTCGTCCTGAGTCCTTTGCTTATCCGGAACAACTATCGTCGCTTTGCCATTTGGCTTTCCCGGTTTAAAATCTGTTTCAGGTACAGAACCGATTGCCTGCCAGTCACCGAAATGCTTCTCGATAGAAGCAACCGCCTCTTTGCTTGAGATAGCACCTATTACCACAATCGTTGTTACGTCGGGTCTGAAGACGGTTTTGTAATACTCTTTCACATCTGCAAGTGACAGAGCAGCTAGTGTTTCTGGAC
>Ga0194037_1001379_pt1 | contig 17604 bp, 14 predicted proteins | sample JunL306m_MetaG_FD_148653 | JGI IMG/M metagenome (GOLD analysis project Ga0194037, IMG submission 148653) | Anoxic zone freshwater microbial communities from boreal shield lake in IISD Experimental Lakes Area, Ontario, Canada - Jun2016-L304-6m | ecosystem: Environmental > Aquatic > Freshwater >...
ATCCCGACCGGATTGCGGAAGTCTCGTTCAAGGCCAGCACCTTGCACTTTCTGGGCGAGGTGGAGGCGGTGTTCGGGCTGTGGGTGCTGGCCTTGGCCGCCGCCGCGGTCTATTATTATTCCTGGCACGATTTCCTTCTGTATCTGGGCAAGGACCGGGTGTTCACCGAGCCAATCTTCGTGGTGGTGATCATGGCCATCGCCGCCAGTCGGCCGGTGTTGCAGTTGGCGGAATCCCTGCTGTCGAAAGCCGCCGCGCTGGGCCGGGGCAGCCCGGCGGCCTGGTGGCTGAGCGTGCTGGTCCTCGCCCCGATCCTCGGCTCGCTCATCACCGAGCCGGCCGCGATGACCATCGCCGCCCTGCTGCTGGCCAAGAAATTCTATCGGTTTGAGCCGTCGGCCCCGCTCGCCTATGGCACGCTCGGCCTGCTGTTTGTCAACATCTCGGTGGGCGGCACGCTGACCCACTTTGCCGCGCCGCCGGTGCTCATGGTCGCGGGCAAATGGGGCTGGGGCACGTCGTTCATGTTCACGCACTTCGGCTGGAAGGCGCTGCTAGGCATCCTGCTGTCCAGCGGCCTGTATTGCCTCTGGTTTCGCAAACCGCTCTATCAGCTATGCGACCGCGCCGACGGGACCGAGGACGGCCAGGTCATGCCGGTCAGTTGGCAGGAGCGCGCCACCGAGATTCCGCCGTGGGTGACCTTCGTTCACCTCGCGTTTCTGGGATGGACGGTGTATACGGCGCACTTTCCCGCCCTGTTCATCGGGGCCTATCTCTTTTACATCGCCTTCACCACCGCCACCCGCCACCACCAGAACCCGGTCTCGCTGCGCGGGCCGATGCTGGTCGGGTTTTTTCTCGCGGGGCTGGTGGTTCACGGCGGGTGCCAGGGGTGGTGGATCGCTCCGGTGATCAGCGCGCTGCGCGACCAGACGCTGATGTTGGGTGCCACCGTCCTCACCGCCTTCAATGACAACGCCGCCATCACCTATCTCGCCGCCCAGGTGCAGGACCTCACCCTCGGCGCCAAATACGCCGTCGTTGCGGGGGCGGTGACCGGTGGCGGGTTGACCGTGATTGCCAACGCACCCAACCCCGCCGGCCAGAACATTCTCGCCCGGTTTTTCAAGGACGGCATCTCGCCGCTGGGTTTGTTGTTGGGCGCGCTGGTGCCGACGCTCATTGTCTATCTTTGTTTCATTCTGCTGCCGAACAGTCTGGCCAAGGATCCTCCCGCCCAGTTGACTCCCGCCGTTCCGGCACTCGAAAAAATCATCCCCACCCATTAATTCATGTTTACCGGTCTCGTCGAAGCAGTTGGCACGGTTGTGTCGTTGGAAACCCTGGGCGAACAGGCGCGCCTGACCCTCCGGTTGCCGTTTGCCGCAGAACTCAGCCTCGGCGACTCCGTGGCCATCAATGGCTGCTGCCTGACCATCGCCGCACTGGTGCCCGGCGGTGCCGCCTTCGACCTTCTCGCCCAGACCCTGCGGGTCACCTCGCTCGGCGCTCTCGCCGCCAATTCGTGTGTCAACCTGGAGCGCGCGATGATGGTGGGCGACCGCTTCGGCGGCCATTTCGTGCAGGGCCATGTCGACGCCACCGGCACCATCACCCGGCTTGAAACCAGCGGCCAGGACCACATCGTCGCGGTCTCCCTGCCGCCCGCCATCCACCTGCTTTGCGTCGATAAAGGCTCTCTGGCCATGGACGGGATTTCTCTCACCATTGCGGCACTCACCGCCGCCGAGGCGGTTTTCTGGATCACCCCGCACACCTGGGAGAACACCCACCTGCACGCCGCCCGCGTTGGCCAGCCGGTCAACCTCGAAGCCGACATGCTGGCGAAACATGTCGCCAAGCTGATCGAGGCCAGGCTGCCGCGGCCGTGACCCCAGCCCGCAACCGCCGGAAGGTTGGTTCACCGCCAAGCGCGCCAAGGTAGAGAAGCAACGGTGGCTGTGAGCCCTGGATCCTTGGGGAACCACAAAGGGTCTGTCCCTATTTACGATGCCTCTCATCCCACCGGGCGGCCACTCCTGGTGAGGGGCGGGCAACCGGGCTCAACCGGCCGGATAGAGCTCGGCGAACACCATCAGCCCGCTGGCGGTGTGGAGCGTGCTGACCACGATCACGTCGACGGTGGAGCCGATTTTGGTGACCGCATGGTTGACCACGATCATGGTGCCATCGGGCAGGTAGCCGACGGCCTGATGGTCTTCCTTGCCGCTGCGCATCAGCGCGATGCGGGCGCGCTGGCCGACGGCCAGGGACGGCTTGAGCGCTTCGTCGAGTTCGTGGATGTTGAGGACATCGAGCCCTTGCAGCTTGGCGATTTTCGCCAGGTTTTCATCGGCGGTGAGCAGGCGCGCGCCGAGCATGCGTGCGGTTTCCATGAGCCGCGCATTGAAGCTGTCGGTGTCATGGGCGGGTTGGGTGTCGTGGATGGAAATCTGGATATCGGAGGCTTTTTGCATGCGTTCCAGGCAATCCAAGCCGCGTTGGCCGCGTTGGCGGGTGCCGTTGGCGGGGGATGCGGTCATGGTTTGGAGTTCATCCAAGACGAAGCGCGGGACGATCAGGCGGCCGTGGAGAAACCCCGAATGCAGGATGCCGATGACCCGCCCGTCGATCACGGCCTCCAGATCCAGGGTCACCGGTTGGCCGGAGGAGGCGTCCTGGCGGAACCGCACGTAGGGAATGATGAAGGCGAAATCATCGCGGTTGCCACGCAACGAGAGCACCGCGCCGAGAAATCCGAGGCTGGCAAACAAGGTCACATCGAGCGACAGGCGCAGGGCGTTGACCATCACCTCGCTGTTTTCGGTGGATTCGAGTTTTTCGCGGAAGGCCAGTTCGAGCAGTTTGGACACCTCCACCCGGGTCAGCAACCAGGCGCACATCAGACCGACGGCCAGGCCGAAGGTGGCGGTGGAGAAGCCGCGCAGGGTGAACCCTTTCATCAGGGTTTCCATCCAGATGAACACGGTGGCCACCCCCAGGCCGAACAAAATGCCCATGAACCCCGAGACTTCATACGGCGTCCCCTTGGTGCTCAGGGCGATGGCCACGCCCGCGGAGGCGCAGATGAACTGATAGGTGAGACGGGCGACGTTGACGGACGGAGGAGAAGCCATGGGCGTGGATACCCGCAGATTGTCCCGATGTTCCCGCCCTGCGGCAAGCCGAATCCATGAATCCCCGGCAAATCCCCGCGGGTTCTGGCGGCCTCCCTCCGGGACGGGGGGGGCTGTCCAAGGGCTGGACGTGACGTCCAGCAGAACGGGACGAGACGTCATCCCTGAAAGAGGAGGACTCACATCATCGGGGCCGCAATCCGGCGATCCCGAGTGTCCGGCGCTTGCACTGCGGCGGGCCGCCCGCTACGTTGCGCTTGCCCAACCCTTCCGCCACCGTGTTAGAACTCAAGGACGTCAGTTTCACCATCCGCCAGGACCGCGAGGAGGTTCCGTTGCTTGAGGGCATCTCCATCCGCGTGCCTACCGGGCACTTCATGGCCATCGTCGGGCCGTCGGGCTGTGGCAAGACCACCTTGTTGAAGACCATCGCGGGGCTCAATCCCGAGTCGGCCGGAGCCTTGTTGTGGGATGGGCGCAATCTATCGGCCGAGGGCGATTTCGAACCCTCGGAAATCGGTTATGTCCCGCAGTTTTCCATCGCCTACGATCAGCTCACCGTCGATGAATCGGTGGAGGCGGCCACCCGCTTGCGGGTGCGAACCCGCGACACCGCCGAACTGGACCTGCGGATCGACCGCGTGCTGGAGGAAACCGGGCTCAGCGCGATCGGCGACCGCCAGGTGAAAGTTCTCTCCGGCGGCCAGAAGCGGCGCTTGGGGCTGGCGATGGAGTTGGTGTCCGATCCGAAGCTCCTGCTGTGTGACGAAGTCACCTCCGGCCTGGATCCGCGGTCCGAGCGCGAAATCATCCACCTGTTGCACGACCTGTCGCGCAAGGATGGCCGGATCGTGCTGGTGGTAACCCACTCGCTGGCCCATCTGGAGTTGTATGACTCGATTCTGGTGTTGCACGAGGGTCGGGTGGCGTTCCACGGACCGCCCGAGAAGTTGACCCATTACTTTTCGGTCCATGACACGGAGGCTGTCTATCCGCGGCTGGCCACCCAGGCGTCCGAACGCTGGCATTCGTCCTGGCAGAAGCACCGCGCGTCCTATCAGAAAATGCTCGACCACAACCGTGCCAGTTTGCTGGCCTCCGGCCAACTGCTGGTGCCGGTTCCAGCGCGCAGCGCGCCCGCGGACGGCGAGCTGCCGGCCGGCCAAGCGGAGCCGCCGCCCGCCCGCGGCGCGCCCGCGCCGCTGCAGCTGCCGGGATTTTTCAGCCAGTTTGCGACCTTGCTGGCGCGCCGCTGGCGGATATTTTTCCGCGACCGCGGCCAGGTGTTCCTGCAACTGGCGATTCTGTTGTGTTTCCCGATCCTGGTCACCCTGTTCAGTGACAAGGCCTCGGGCAACATCCGCCGCTTTTCCGACACCCGCCAGACCGACATTGCGGCCGAGATCCAGGAGCAGCAAAGTGTGAGAGGGGACCAGGCCAAGGTCGGCGCGGCCGTTTCGGGCATCATCATGTTCCAAGTGGTGCTGCTGTCGCTGATGGGGTCTAACAACTCGGCCCGCGAGATCGCCGGAGAACGCCCGATCTACGAGAAGGAGAAATTCGGCGGGCTGCGGCCGTCGGCCTATCTGGCGTCGAAAGTGGCGTTTCTGGCCTTTCTGGTCGGCACCCAGTCGTTGTGGATGGCATTTTTCGTCAACTTTTTCGGGACGTTCCGCGGCGATTTTGTCCAGCACGCGGGCTATTTGCTGTTAGTCAATGCGGCGATGACCTGCATCTGTCTGGCGATTTCGGCGCTGATGCGCACCGCCGAGCAGGCGTCGCTGCTGTCGATTTATCTGGTGGGTTTTCAGCTGCCGTTGTCCGGGGCGGTGCTGGCCTTGCCGGAAAAAATCGAGGGTTTCACCCGCCCGTTCATCTCCGCCTACTGGGCGTGGTCGGGTTCGGTGGAGGCGCTGCAAACCCAGGTTCATGACGCCGTGCAGTCGGTGATCGACACCGGGTTGTCGGCGCAGAGTGGCTGTCTTTACGCCTTGGGGGCACACATTGCGGTGGCGTTGCTGGCGGCCTGGGCCGGAGTGAGCCGGCCGCAATGGGACTGACGGGTAAAGCTGAAATTGCCGAATCGCGCTTTGTCCTCGATTTTCTCCATTCCGACGCCATCTTGTGAGCCGCCAGCCACGCTTCATTCCAGCCGCAGGGTTGGTCATTTCTTCATTTCCGCTTTCAGCTTTCCGAATTTCAGCATTTACCCCATATGGCCCGTCGCGCTAGTTCTCATCTCAATCCCGGGATCCTTCTGGGTGCAGCTGCCGCCGTCGCGGTGGCCATTTTCGCCGGCAAATCGCTGCTCGGCAAAAAATCCTCCTCGTTGGGTGACGTGGCGGTCCTGGCCGTGAGCGAGTTGCTGGAAAACGGCAACAGCCTGCGCGGCAATGAATACCTGGTGCAGGGCCAGATCGATGAAAAACTGCAGTGGACCACCGACCGCGGCCAGTTGGTCAGCGTGCGCATCGAGACGCCGGGCGGCGACGAATTCATCGGGATCGAGATCCCGCCGGAATTCAGCAAGCTCAACATCGACACCAAACAGAAATATGCCTTCCGGGTGAAGTTCCGGCAAGGTGGCATCGCCGTTGCTTCCGGAGTGAACCGCCTCTAACACCCACGCCCGCCGCCGCATGAAATTCCGGATCTTGATCTCACTGCTCCTCACCAGTCTGGCCCACGGCCAAGTGTACACCCCGCCCAGCGCGCCGGTCAAATCCGCCCAACCGTCGGCGGCACCACAGGACACGGCGGCCGCCCCGGCCAAGCAACCGGCCGCCAGTCCGCTCGGCCAGGAAATTCCGATGCTCGACCCGTCGGCTGAAACCATCACCGTGGGCGGGGTGGCCATCCCGCTGGGGGACAACCGCTTGCTCAAGGCGCGGTTTGAGAAATACCTCAGCCAGCCGCCGGAGAACGACAAGGAGACGCTGCGTTACCGCTCGACCATCGCCGAGATTCTGGCCACGATCTCGCCTTTCCGCAGCGGCGGCTCGGATCTGTATTCGGCCTTCAAGCTGCTGCCTTCGGCCGCTTCCTATCCCGGTGATGCCAACCTGTGTGCCTCGCTGGCCGAGTCGATCTACATGGCGATGCTCGCCAAACAGGACATCAACGGCTTGAAAAAACTCAATTCCACCATTGAGGACGAGAAGCATGCGATTGAAAGGGAGGGCGATTGGGCGGCCCGCCATGAGCACGACAAGAGTCTCGGCGATACCAAATCTGCGGCCGGCGGCAAGGGGGCCGCAGTGGCCAATAAAGCGGCCCAAACTCCCGGCACCGGCAACAATTCGCTCAAATACGCCGACACCCTGCGCCGGATCGCGGAAATTGAAGCCCTCAAGAAGGCCAACATCGTGCGCACCGAAGCCCAGACCTTGCGCACCAAGGCGCAATACCAGGTCAGCATGGTCCAGTGGTTTGTCGAGCGCCGCTACGAGCACGTGCTGATGGCCGCCCGGTTCTACAACCAAATCTGGAAGGATGGCGACTCCACCCTGCGCATCGACAAGAACTCGGACGTCTCGAAGTTGTTCACCGAATCGGTCGGGGTCAGTCCGACCGTGTCCTCGCTCGACTCGCTGTCCAACGAAGCGATCCGCGAGGCCGCCAAATACATCGAGGCCTTTGAGCTGATGCTCACCCGCGACGAACTCCATTGCGCCTCGCAACGGCTGATGGAAGCCTACGCCCTCGGTGAATACCTGGGGCCGGTGGCCACCCTGCCGTTGGAGAAAAAGCGCCGCGTCGCCAATTACGTCCGCGACCTGCATGAACTTTACGGCACGCTGCAAGCTCACGATTACACCAAAACCAAGGAGTTGGCGGACCGGCTCAAATCCGCGGCCAAGGATTTCCCCTCGTCCAAGGTGGATAGCGCGATCGCGGCCTACACCCTGGCCTCGGATCTGGCCATCGAAGAAGCCAAGGCCCATCTGTTCGCGCGCGATAGCGACAAGGCCGCGGAAAAAATCCGTGTGGCCACCGAGATCTGGCCGACCAACCCGAAGCTCGCCGAGTTCCGCGCGCTGATCACCCAGACCGGCGGCTTGATCGCCATTCGCAACGATTTCGACCGTCTCCTCGGCGAGGGCAACTTCCGCGAAATCGCCCGCCGCCAATACGAAATCGCCCCCGCCATTCAAGGCGACGCCACCCGCGAGGATGCCTTCAAGCAAATCATGGGCAACCTGATGAAAATCGAGGCCGCCCTCGGCAAGGCCGCCGAGTTCAGCAAGGTCGGCCAGGACTACGCCGCCTGGGAGCAACTCGCCGAACTGCGCGAACAATTCCCCGACGACCCGAAACTCGGCCGCGAACTCGAATTGTTAGCCCCCAAGGTTGCCGATTTGACCAAGGCGCTCGACAAGGCCCACCAGTTTGAAAGTCGCACGCCCAAGCAAACCGGCTCCGCGCTGTCGTGGTATCTCAAGGCGCGCAGCATCCATCCGCAAAGCAAGTTCGCCGCCGAAGGGGCCAAGCGCCTGGTGCGCGACATCCTGCCGCCGGACGACGCCGCGGCCGCGGCGGCCGCCGAAGCCGCGATGCCCGCCGCCGTGAGGTGAGTCTGCGTTGAAGGAGCAGGGACGTCCCGTTCTGATGCCCGGGAGACCTGCTGGCGGCCGAGAGTTCGCCCCCCTGATCCGCGCAAAAAGCGTTGCGGGACGTATGTCACTACGCGCGTCAGCGGATGCGTTGATACAAGGTCACGCCAACGCGCCGGATGTGATCGAGTAGCGCGGGATGCGTCAACGTGGCGAAAATCGACAGGTCGATGGTGTAGGGCAGCAACAGGTCGTCGAGTTCGTTCATGATCCTCAGCAACTCATTGAGGTCGAGTCCCTCACCAAAGAGAGTGAGATCAATATCGGAGCCGTTCCGGTAGTTCCCCTTGGCGCGGGACCCATACACGACCGCTTTCTCGATCTGCGGATGCAGGGCCAATACCCCGCGGATTTTTTCCACCGTTTCCGGGGGCAGGCCGAAGCGGGGGGCATTCACGAGGCTTGCTGGCTGAGTGCTTCGAGGCGCACCCGCAGGCGCACGAATTCCGCAAAATAGGCGGTCAGGATGTTGTGGACGATCTGTTGTGCAATCTCCTCGTTGTAGGTGTGGCTGGTCAAGGCCCGGCTTTTAATCATTTCCATCCAAGTTTCCCCGTCTTCAACCAAGCCTCGTTTGAAGGCCAGCCGAAAGGCATCCCTACTGCCCAGGATCTCGGTTTCGCCTTGCGCTTCAAAAAAGTCCTTAAGGGCGTTCCAAGCAAGTTCGTAGGTGTATTCAAAGCTTTGAATCAGTCCCTGTTGCTCCAGTTCATTCAGGTCGCCCTTCTCAATGAACTTGGTAAGTTGCCTGACGGCCTTGGAAAAATTCTCAAGGCGTTGTTTCCAGCGGATGTCCTGTGGCTCAGTCATGGTTCCAGTCGTTCAATGGCTCCCGAGGGCTTGGATTTCAGTCAAGTGGCTGTGCGCCTCCTTGTCGAGATGCAAGGTTCAGCGGCCGCTGCCCGGCCAACGACTCCCGGTAGCCGGACGGCGGTTCAGACCCGCCGCTTGACAACGTCGCGAGGAGCTTCCATCCCGTGAATCGATGGTCGCCCTTGCCTCCTCTCAGAAAAGCGGCTGCCCGGCTCAGCACCGGATCCTGGCAATGAAAACCGAACCCCGCATCAAAGGACTTGGCGCGCGCGCCCGCATGGCCCAGTCTGGCGGTTCTGGCACATGAGCACGGTTTTGGAAACCATCGATGGCGGCACCCGCTATCTCGAACAACGCGGGATTGAGGATGCCCGCCGCAACATGCAGCTGCTGGTAGCCCGCCAGCTCGGCTGCTCGCGCATGGATTTGTATCTGCAATTTGACCGCCCGATCGCCGAGCCCGACCTGGTGCCGCTGCGCGAGACGTTGAAAAAACGTGGTGAGGGCATCCCGCTCCAACATCTGTTAGGCAGCGTGGGTTTTCACCACCGCGAGTTCAAGACCGACGCCCGCGCCCTGATTCCGCGGCCCGAGACCGAGGAGCTCGCCGAGTGGATCCTCAGCTGGGAGTTGCCGTCAATCTCGCGGGTTCTGGACATGGGCTGCGGGTCGGGCGTGCTGGGCCTGACGCTCGCCGCCGAGCGCCCCGCCTGGGAGGTGACCCTGGCGGATGTTTCGCCCGAGGCCTTGGCGCTGGCCCGCGAAAATGCCGCGCTGCTGGCCCTTGACTCCGTCGGCTTCGTGCACAGCGATCTGTTCAGCGCGGTGACCGGCGGCTTCGACGGCATCGTCGCCAATCTGCCGTATGTGCCGGATGGCGAGCGCGCCAGCATGGCGCGCGAGGTGTTGCACGATCCGGAGTTGGCCCTGTTCAGCGGGCCGGACGGACTTGACCTGATCCGGCGCTTCATCCCGGAGGCGTTCTCACGCCTCAACCCCGGTGGCTGGCTGGTTCTGGAAATCGGCCACGATCAGGCTTCACAGGTCGCCGGAATTTTACAAACTTCCTCCTTCACCGCCATCGAAGTCAAAACCGACCTCTCGGGCGTCGCCCGGTTCCCCTTCGCTCGCCGACCGGCACTCTGAATTTTAGATTTTGAATTTTAGATTTTAGATTTTCTTCACATGGACAAACTTATCGTTCACGGCGGCACCCCTCTGCGGGGGAGCATCAACATTTCCGGCTCGAAAAACGCCTCGCTGCCGATCCTCGCCGCCAGCCTGCTCACCGCCGAGCCGTGCATCATCCGCCGCGTGCCCGACGTCTCGGACACCAACTACATGATCCAGATCCTCAGCGCGCTGGGCGCGGATGTGGAACGATCCTCCGGCACCGTCCGCATCACCTGCGAGGAAATTTCCGATGTCGCACCCTACGAACTGGTCCGCCGGATGCGCGCCTCGATCTGTGTGATGGGCCCGCTGCTGGCCCGCATGGGCCGCGCCGTGGTGTCCCTGCCCGGCGGCTGCGTCATCGGCGACCGCCCGGTGGACCTGCATCTGCGCGGCCTGGAAGCGCTCGGCGCTAAAGTCGAATTTGAAGGCGGCAACATCATCCTCACCGCCAAGGACGGCCTGCATGGCGCGGAACTCGACCTGCGCGGCACCCACGGCCCCACGGTGTTAGGCACCGACAACGTGATGATGGCCGCCACCCTGGCCGAGGGCGTCACGGTCATCGAAAGCGCCGCCGCCGAACCCGAAGTGCTCGATCTGGCGAATTTCCTCAATGCCATGGGCGCCAAAATCCACGGCGCCGGCACCCGCCGGATCGTCATCGAGGGCGTCAAGGCGCTCCATGGCGTCGAACACACCGTGATTCCCGACCGCATCGAGGCGGGCACCTTCATGGCCGCCGCCGCGCTCGCGGGCGAGGGCGTCACCCTGCGCCGCGTCTGCCGCGAGCACCTCAAAGCCATCACCGCCGCCATCGAACAATCCGGCCACCGCGTCGAGTTCAACGCCGCCGGCGACGCCTGCACGGTTTTCCGCGGCGCGGCCCTCCAGGGCGTGAACCTGGTCACCGCGCCCTATCCGGGCTACCCCACCGACATGCAGGCGCAGATGACCGCGCTGTTAGCCACCACCCCGGGCATCAGCGTGATCAAGGACACGATTTTTCCGCAGCGCTTCATGCACTGCGCCGAGCTCAAGCGCATGGGTGCCGACATCCGGGTGGACGGTGGCACCGCCGTGGTCCACGGCGTGGCCCGGCTCTCCGCCGCCCCGGTGATGGCGTCCGACCTGCGCGCCTCCGCCGCCCTGGTGCTCGCCGCCCTCACCGCCAAGGGCTCCACCGAAATCAGCCGGCTTTATCACATCGACCGCGGCTACGAGCACATCGACGAAAAGCTCCTGATGTTAGGTGCCGAGGTCGAGCGGGTGAAGGGGTGATGGCCGCCGGGCGAATCCTGCCGGTTGGTGCGGGCGCGAATTTTCTCGTTTCCATGCGGGCTTGCGCGGGTTCAACTACCCGGGCCGCACCACCGAGGGGCGGCACCACCATTCAACCGCCATGTGGAAAGGCCGCTTCTCCCAAGACACTTCGTCACTCGTTCAACAGTTCGGCGAATCCATTTCGTATGACTGGCGGTTATACCCCCACGACATCGCCGGCTCCATCGCCCATGCCCGTGCCCAACTCGTGGCCGGCCTGCTCACTGAGGTCGAGTTTGCCGCCATCGCAGCCGGCCTGCGGGCCATCGAGGCCGACATCGTCGCCGGAACCTTCGAATTCAAGACTTCGCTCGAAGACATCCACATGAACATCGAGGCGGAACTCACCCGCCGCATCGGCCCGGCGGGCGCCAAACTCCACACCGCCCGCTCCCGCAACGACCAGGTCGCCACCGACACCCGCCTCTACTGCCGCTCGCAAATCGACGGCCTGATCGCTGCCGTCACCGGTTTGCAGCGTGCCCTGCTCGGTCGCGCCGAGCAATACGCCGCCACCGTCATCCCCGGCTACACCCACCTCCAGCGCGGCCAACCGGTCACCGCCGGCCACCATTTCCTCGCCTACCTGGAAATGCTCGAGCGCGACAAATCCCGCCTCGCGGATTGCCGCAAGCGCCTCAATGTCTGCCCGCTCGGCTCCGGCGCCCTGGCCGGCTCAACCATCAACCTCGATCGCCACGCCATCGCCGCCGAACTCGGCTTCGACTCGATCACCCACAACTCGATGGACGCCATCGCCGACCGCGACGCCATCGCCGAACTGCTGTTCGTCATCGCGCTGTGCGGCGTCCACCTCTCCCGCCTCAGCGAAGACCTGATCCTCTGGTGCACCACCGAGTTCGCCTTCGCCGCCCTCTCCGACGCCCACACCACCGGATCGTCGCTCATGCCGCAAAAGAAAAATCCCGACGTCTGCGAACTCACTCGGGGAAAAACCGGTCGGTTGGTAGGCAACCTGCTGAGCCTGCTGATGGCGCTCAAAGGGCTGCCGCTGACGTATAACCGGGATTTGCAGGAGGACAAGCCGCCGTTGTTTGACTCGGTGGACACGTTGCGGTTGATCCTGGCGGTGAACACGGAGATGATCGGAGCGATGGAGTTGCGCGAGGAGAATTGCCGGGCGGCGGCGGCCGATCCGATGCTGCTGGCCACCGATCTGGCCGATTATCTGGTCAAGCAGGGCGTGCCGTTCCGCCACGCCCATGAACTCGTCGGACAAGCGGTGGCCGAGTCGCTGCGCACCCGCACGCCGCTGAATGAGCTGGATCTGGCGGCGATCGACCCCGCCTACGGGCCGGACGCCAAGGAGGTTTTCAGCTTGGAGCGGGCGCTGGCCGCGCGCACCAACCCGGGTTCACCCTCGATTGCCAACGTCCGCGCGGAGATTTTGAAATGGCAGGCCATCTTGACGTGAGCGCGTTTTCTGTTGGTTCCGGTCTTGCCAAACGGCTAAAACCCCGTAACTTTCCCGGCGAGCAGGTTTTTCCAACCTCCAGAGCCCAGATCCAGTCGAGTGCCAGTTGATCCACGCCTTTCTTGCGGGCGCTGCAATCGACCGGCAGCCAAGGAGACCGGAACTTCCTGCCTCACGGGCGGCGGCGCAAGCCGGTTTGTTCCGACAGGACGGGGTTTCTTTCCGCAAGCCGTTGCGGGGCCCCATCCCGGCACCAATAAGCCGACATGTCGGATTCAGGTCGGTAGGCATCAGGTGCTTCTTAAACACTGCCGGGCTTTTCAAGTCCATCGCGCCGGACCGCCTGCAACCATGACCCATATTGACCCATGTCAAACGCAACACAACATTCCCGCCAGTCGGGAGACAGCCAGCGTCGCCGTTCCCGCGGCGGCAGAAACCGTAATAATCAACAGGACAACCGCCGCAGTGGCGACCGCGATTCCCGCGAGCACCGCAACCCGGACCGCGCCGAAGAATTCCGGCCGCAGAGCCCGCGTGCCCCGCGTGCGGCTCCGGCCAAGCTGAGTTGGTGGCAGAAGCTGCTCAAGGCAGTCGGCCTCTACAAGGCCCCCGCGCCACCCGCCCGTGGCGAACGCAAACCGGAGGGCTCCAAGCCACAGGCTGAGGCGCGCCCGGCCAAATCCAACACCCGCAACGCCCGCACCAACGAGGGTGCCGCCGCCGAGACTGCCACCGGAGAATCCCCGCAACGGGAACGCCGCGGCAGCGAACGTGCGCGAGGTGGCGATCGGTCGACCGTGGAATCCCCGCGGGTCTATGTCGGCAACCTGTCTTACGACGTGTCCGAACAAGACCTGCAGGAACTCTTCAAAGGTATTGGCGGCGTGCGCAACGTCGAGATCGTTTACAATCGCAGCACCCATCGCTCGAAGGGCTACGGCTTTGTGGAAATGCTCCACATGGACGAGGCTGGCCGGGCCGTGGAAGTGCTCCACGACCAGCCGTTCATGGGCCGCAAACTGACCGTTTCCGGAGCCAAATCGAAGGGCCAGGACGAGCGCGAGGACCGCGAAGAACGCCCCGAACGCGCCCAGCGTCCGGTGGTGGTGGCACCGATTCCCGCAGCGGCCGTGGTTGCGGCACCTGCCGCCACCTTGCCGGTGTTCGAATCGGTGTCCGCACCAGTGGCTGAACCAGTGGCTGAACCAGTGGCTGAATCCGTGGCTGAACCGGTGATCCAAACGATCGTGGAAACCGTGACCGAAGTTCCAGCAGCCGAGGCCGCCCCGGTCCAGCTGGCCGCCGAAACGCCGACGCCGGCGCATGAAGTCGTCTGACCGAATTTGCCTTGATCGGCAGTAGCCAGCCCCCGCCCGGATTCTCCGTGGCGGGGGTTTTTTGTGGTGCGACATGCTCTGGGAGGAACGCTGCATCACTTATGGCAGGCTGCGGGTTTTGCAGAGTCCGCCTGAAGGCGGGACTACCTACGCTGGAATCCACGTCGCTTGGGGAGGTATGTCGTACCGCCTTCAGGCGGTCTCTTCAGCCCGCATTCCGGTAATCAGCCCAGAAGCCCGCCGCAAAAATACTCAGCTGCCCTAATGCCCGTTATGCTCGCAATTTGCTTTGGAGACAATTTTTGACATCAGGAAAAAAAATTTGCCATCCTACGCGATCGCGTATACTCCTATTGCAAGCTCATGAGCACGATCCCAACCGCCAGTCGATACGATGCACCCAAAAAGGCTCCTCGCCGCGGGCTGTGGCGGGTGGCGAGGTATCTGCGGCTAATCTTCTTCAGTGGGCCCAGAGTGCTGCTCACTTCAAGGATTAGCGGCAAATGTGCCTTCGTCATGACGCTCCTCTGCCTGCCTGCGCTGCTGTTCAGTTTCATCCTGACGGTGCCGGGCATGATTTTCCAATCGCCTCATCAGCACGCTTACTTTTACTTTTCCATGGTGATCAACGAAGATCCGACCCGCTGGATTGTGCTGTGCCTGGCCGGGGCGTGCGCGCTGATCGCGCTGGCAGTTCCAGCCACCATGGTGGAGCGCAACCAAGCGATCCGCTACTGATCGAGTGGGTGCTGGGTCGCTAGGCTTCCCATACCCGCGAGCGCAGGGCTTCGGCGGCGGCGCGGGCTTCGGCTTCCTTTTTGCTCTTGCCCTTGCCGGTGGAGAGGACGGTGTTTTGCCAGGAAACCTCGGCTTGAAACACCCGCCGGTGGTCCGGTCCGCTCTCACAGATAATCCGGTAAACCGGTGCCTGGGGGTGGATCGATTGCAGGTGTTCCTGCAGCTCCCCCTTGGGATTGCGCTCCTCGGGGCCGGTGATCATGCTGCCCATTTCCGACTCGAACAGGCGCAACACCAGCTCGCAGGCCGGCACCGGACCGGCGTCGAGGTAGACCGCGCCGATCAGGGCCTCGAACGCATCCGCCAGGGTCGAGAGCCGCCGGCGGCCGCCGGTGGCCTCCTCGCCCTTGCCTAACAAAACGTAGTCGCCCAGGTGGATCGCCAGGGCGAAGCGGGCCAGCGCCCGGCGGGATACGACCAGCGAGCGCAGTTTGGTGAGGCGGCCTTCGGGGGCGTCGGGAAAGCGCTTGTAGAGCTCGGCGGTGACGATCAATTGCAGCACCGCATCGCCGAGAAACTCCAGGCGCTGGTTGTCGAAATGCGGCTTCTGCGATTCGTAAGCGAGGCTGGGATGCGTCAACGCCTCCGCCAGGAGCAGGGAGTTGCGAAACTTGTAGTGAATCCGGCTTTCCAGCGGCTGCATCGGTCGATTGTCTAGAGGTCCTCCTGCCCCGTCCGGGTTTCACTTGAAACCCCGATGGGAAAGATGGGGTGATCGACGGGACTCGAACCCGCAACAACCAGAATCACAATCTGGGGCTCTACCATTGAACTACGACCACCATTGAAACGGTGGGCGGCAGGGTTATGCGATGGTCGGCACTTTGGAAAGGGAAAAATCACCGCCCGCGGCGGAATCTCGCGCGAGCGTTGGCAGGCGGGCGTTTCCGGGCTTGGCAGACAGCGCTCGCCAGGCATTCTTCCCCCGCCGCACGCTGAAGCGCGGATCTTTCGGCATTTCAACTTTCAGCTTTACCACCCATGTCACCCGAACAACAACTCGCCCACCTGACCGCCGGATCCGCCAAGGTGCTCTCGGAAAAAGAACTGCTGGACAAGCTTCGGCTCGGCCGTCCGTTGCGGATCAAGCTCGGGGTCGATCCCACCGCGCCGGACATTCATTTCGGGCATACGGTGGCGTTGGAAAAACTCCGCCAGTTTCAGCTGCTGGGCCATCAGGCGGTGCTGCTCATCGGTGACTTCACCGCCACGGTGGGTGACCCGTCGGGGCGCTCGGCAACGCGCCCGCCGCTGACCCGCGACGAGGTGCTGGTCAATGCCGCCACCTACACCGACCAGGCGTTCAAGATCCTCGACCGGGCCAAAACCGAGATCGTGTACAACGGCGATTGGTTCCGCAAAATGAGTTACGAGGAAATCCTCAAGCTCAACTCGCGCGTCACCCTGCAGCAGATGCTGCAGCGCGAGGACTTCCGCAACCGCCTCGATGCCGGCCAGGAAATCCGCCTCCACGAACTCCAATACCCGATCATGCAGGGCTGGGACTCGGTGGAAATCCGCGCCGACGTCGAACTCGGCGGCACCGACCAGTTGTTCAACATCCTCGTCGGCCGCGACCTCCAAAAGGAAGAAGGCCAGCCGCAGCAGGTGGTGATGGTCATGCCTTTGTTGGAGGGCCTCGACGGCGTGCGCAAGATGTCCAAATCCTACGGTAACTACATCGGGGTGAGCGAGCTGCCGCAGGAGATGTTCGGCAAGCTCATGAGCGTCTCCGACGAGCTGATGGACCGGTATTACCTGCTGCTGTTAGGCGAGACCCGCGATGCCGCCGGCCACCCGATGGACGCCAAGAAGGCCCTCGCCGAGAAGCTCACCGCCCGCTACCACGGCGCGGAGGCCGGTGCCGCCGCCCGCGCCGACTGGGACACCCGGTTCTCGAAAAAAGACCTGCAGGCCGCCGAACTGCCGGAGCTTGCCCTAACCGACCTGCCGCCCGCCCTCACCGTGCTCAGCTTGGCGGCCCACGCCTTCCAAGCCGCCTTCGGGCTAGAGAAATCCAACGGCGAGTTGAAAAAACAATTCATCACCACCGGCTCGGTGCAACTCAACGGACAAAAACTCACCGACCCTGCCGCCGCCGTGTCACCCGCCGCGGGTGACGTGCTCAAACTCTCGAAAAAGCACGCGGTGCGCTTGGCTTGAGGTGGCTGCCGCGTCTGGCCGACCATCTGGAGGTAGAGCGAATCCGGGCACAGATCGATGTCCCCTGACCATTGGAGCGCACCCGCACGACTGATCGATAATTGCTCGAAAAATCCTTGGGTCTCCCAAGCACGGACCCCCCCCGGCCCGCGAAGTGGCTCAAATCGACCGTCCCCGATGCCCCGTCATCAAAGCGGAGAAACACTTGGTAATGGCCCACCGGGTGCGCCTCAGTGATTTTCGTGCGGACAGCCTACTCGAAAAGGTTCGCCTTGTCGAGCGCCCGCAGGGTGCCCGGCCGCGCTTGGCGCGCTCCACCACGGCCTGCGTCAGCGAGCGACCGGCCCGCCGGAATTGGCCGGAGTGGGCGTTTGCGGGCCCGCATCCCGCCGAAAAGGCCCTTAACAGTCGAATGCGACAGAATATTCGTAAAAAATGAGTAGCCTGTCACTAGTCCGGCCTCCAGCATACCGGCTCATGAAAAAATTGAAGTCGCTTGTTTTAACCACAGCCTTAACGTTCGCGGGTGCGGGCGGCGCTTTTGCGAGTGAGGCCGACCTGAAGATTCCCACACTCGATACCGTGAAGTTCACTTCGCTCGGTGACATGAGCGGACACACGCTGATGCTCGCGGGCCTCGTGGTGTGTATCCTTGGGGGTTTGTTCGGTCTTCTGCAATACAACCAAACCAAGAACCTGCCGGTTCACAAGAGCATGGCTGCGGTTTCCAACACCATTTGGGAAACCTGTAAAACCTACCTCTTCACCCAGGGCAAGTTCCTCGCCATCCTGTGGCTGCTCATCGC
>Ga0194037_1001381_pt1 | contig 17599 bp, 10 predicted proteins | sample JunL306m_MetaG_FD_148653 | JGI IMG/M metagenome (GOLD analysis project Ga0194037, IMG submission 148653) | Anoxic zone freshwater microbial communities from boreal shield lake in IISD Experimental Lakes Area, Ontario, Canada - Jun2016-L304-6m | ecosystem: Environmental > Aquatic > Freshwater >...
GTATAGCTACGGCACTTCCATCGGTTAATCCGTGTGACTGTAAACCTGATGGTACTCCATGTCCGGCGCCTGCAGGCGGTGACTCATGTATGGGAGCGGAATGTCAGGGCGGCAGCTGTACTCCGAAACCAAAGCCGGATGGCAGTGCCTGTGACGATACGCAAATGTGTACCTCTTACACCGGGAGTACTATCGGGCCTGATGGTTGTAAGGGGGGATCATGTCAGGGCAAGAAAATAGAGGACCAGCCCGTGACTGAAAAATCCGAAGAGTTGGATCTCGGGAAGCTGAATGAAATACTGAGTGGGGTAACGGCAGCTGCGAGTGTATCCCCCTGCCAGGCTTCTGCACCAACAATCAAAGTTGCTGCAAAGAGAACCAGTATCAAACGATGCTGTGAAGGCAAGGGGATTCTGGATGGAGAGCAATCTTCAGCGACAATTTCTGTTGGAATCGCCGGCGTTGAATGTGCGGTTCCGGGCGCATCGATTAAACTGGGCAAAGCAGTCACCGCCGGGGTAATCGTTGGCGCAGGTTTTGACGGCCAGTTTACCTACACCAAGGATGTCTCTGACCCATGTGGCGGCACGTGTTCAGGAACACTGCAGGGGTCTCTGCAGGTGAAAGTTTTTGGTGGCTTGAAAGTCGAGGTATATGATCCGGACCTGTTGCAGGTTAAAGGAACGGTTAATGGTGCCGGTAGCATCTCTGTAAGTCACGACCTCTGCGCAACGAGCAACGCTACATCTATGCAGGGTTGTATCGGGCCGATCACCGCTGAAGGTCAGGCAACGTTTGTCGGTTGGGTGAATGCCGGAATTTCTTATGAAGTGCCTGGATCGAAGAAATGCTTCCCGTAAGTACGTACGAATTATTTGCTTAGAATTAGTTGTAAGAGGAGGAGACAATCTATGAACACATTTTTTAGAACAAAGTCATGCACAGCGCTTACAGGATTCTTACTGTTATTGTTTTTAATGCTGCCACAGTTTGTTAGCGCTCAGGATGTAAATATTAGCGTTGCATTTTATCCGAACAATGTTGCGAGCGGAACGCCGGTAACCCTTACACTGCAAGGTAAACTCTATTCGGGGAATTCCTGGTTTGATGAACTGGCAAAAGATCCGGGGGGGCTGACCGAGGATGAAAAAGTTATTATGGCCGTTGTCGATGCCAATAGAAGCGGAACATCAGTGGATATTCTCAAACTTTGGTCTCCCGATGAGAGAGAGAGCATAGCGTCAATGATGAGTGATTCTCAGATGTTTGCCAAAAACCAGGGATATTACAAACGCGTAACCGGTTCAGCTTTTATCGGACGTGTTTTGTACGGCGACTACATAATTTGTCTGGTTCAGCATGATTTGCCTCAGAGTGGCTCGATCATCAAGGAATATCCGATACATAAGGTTGACGGTAAATATTACATGACCAACAAACTGGCCAACGATCCGGTGTTCATGTATCTGACCCAGAAATACCGGCAGACATTAAGCCTGAAGACGCATTAAGCTCTATCGAGGATTATGATGCTTGATGTTTACTGTAGCAGGATGTATTCCGCGTTAATAACTTCTGCTTCCCTGATAATTATGCTTTGTGCTGTTTTTACCATTGTTGTTCGTGGCAGCAGTATTCCGCTCTTTATCAAAATTGTCATGATGCTTGTTGCCGTTGCGTCACTCTGGGGATTGATAGCCGGAGTCAAACGGCTCGTACATCCGCCGTTGATGTTCAGTGCTGATCGACGCGGTATTAAAATCTACTTTGATTCCAAGACGGTCAGTTATACGAGCCTGGTCCGGTTTCTGCCTTGGTCGATTGTCAGTTCGCTGGAGCTTAAAGAAGTTGCAGTACTCGGTGTAAGAGGGCGTGGCAGAACCTGGGTAATAGTTTGTAACCTTCATACTCCGGCCTCTTTTCCTGTAAAGGAACATTCAATAATTACTGATTCTTCATTGAGTGATATGACAGTCACGCTCGATGCTCTGACCGGAACAGTTGCAAAACAGGAACTGCTTGATGGACTGAATAAACTCAGGTTGTCTGCGTCACCCAATCGTCACTGAATTAGATAGTGGTTTGATTGCGAAAACAGGAGTTTTACGTGAGGAAGCTTAATATCAATAGAATTATTACGGTACTGCTTTTCGTGGTAGTAGTCTGTTCTTCGCTTTGTATTACCTCAGTCACGTCTGCTGCCACCGCGTTTGAATGGACGCTGAAACAACAGTTTACTATTGAACAGACACCGCTGGCTATGGCTACGACGCCGGACGGAAAAATACTTTATATTCTGGTGCCGGGGAAAGTACTGCTTTACTCGCTCTCTGAAAAAAAAGTAACCGATTTTATGCCGGTTGACAGGGATCTGGACAGACTGGCGTATTCGGGCAAAGACAATCTCTTCATGCTGTCGAGCAGCAGGAGCGCAAGCGTCAAGGTGTTTCAGTTGGAAAACAAGGCACGTATCGACCTTGCCGGATCGCCCGTCAGGGGGGGAGAGAGAGCGCCGGTTACCATTGCGGTGTACAGTGATTTTCAGTGCCCTTATTGCAGTCAACTGGAACCGGTGTTAAAGCAGTTGCTGGGGAAATTTCCCAAAGAGGTAAAGGTGGTTTTCAAAAACTATCCGCTCGGTTTTCACAAGTTTGCAAGGAGTGCTGCAACAGCGGCATTGGCCGCTCAGGAACAGGGAAAATATTGGGAGTACCATGACAAACTGTTTGAAAATTATGCAAGTCTCAGTGACGATAAATTTCTGGAAATAGCCCGCAGCCTGAAACTTGATATGGAGAAATTCAAAAGTAAGAGAGTTGATCCCGGCATTCAGGAACTCATTAATAGAGATATATCTGAAGCGCAGGACAACGGGGTGACTGGCACGCCGTATCTTTTCATTAATGGCAAGCCGATAAAGGATCGCAGCTTTGAGGGTATGCAAGCGTTTATTTACGCAGAGTTGAAGGGTATTTGATGGTAAAGGAACAGTGAGTCTCCATCATGTATGTGGCATACAGGATAGAGCTGTGACGCTGAAAAGGCTGGTTTTACATCGAGTGACGGTAGCAGTGCTTTTGCTGCTAATCAGTTTTGGAACCGTGATAAAGATTGGAGCTGCTGAGTATTCCGGTACATGGGGAGAGGCAACTATTGCTCCCCTGCTCCCCGAAAAGTCGCAATGGGCATTGGTGGTAATTGATATGGCAACGGGAACGGAAAAACTACATATCGGCAATAGTGCAGATAAACCGCTGATTCCTGGATCACTGGTAAAACTGGTGACAGCAGGTGCGTTGCTCGACCATGCCGTTGCCAACGGCACACCGGATATGAGTACGACACTGGGATATGACGGACTCATTACGGAAGGCACGCTGAAGGGGAACCTTTATCTGACCGGTCGTGGCAATGCCTTTCTTTCGCTGGCTGAATTGAAAGAGCTGACGGCTTCAGTTACTCGACAAGGGATCAAGCGGATTCTGGGGGATATCGTTGTTGACGTCTCTTCTTTTAACGTGAATGGTCTGGAACGTAACCTGGCGGGAGCGTCACAGGCAGAAGCAGGGGCGCTTGGTCTTGATCTGCACACGATGGCACTCACGGTAACTCCCGGCGTTGCAGGTTCGGCGCCTTTGATAACAGTAGAACCACCGAACGATGATGTCCGGATTGCTCTTGAGGCCCGGACTGTGGCTCTTTCCGCCAACGCTCTGCAGATTAAACGGCTTGATGACGTAACCTACCGCGTCAGTGGTAATATTGCCAGAGGCGAAAGTACGGTTACAAAGCGTTTTCCTCTGAATGTACCGGCACTCTACGCTGGTGGAACACTGAGAACCCTGTTGCGTGTGGGCGGTGTTTCTGTCGCCGGCGGTGTCAGGAAAGGGCGTGAGGATGGTAATGTGCGTAATCTGGCTGCGGTCAGTACCCCCGATCTTGACACGCTTCTCCGCGATATGAATATGAACAGCCTCAATGTTGTGGCCGATAATCTACTGCTCATTCTTGGTCGCGAGCAGTTCACACCTCCGGGGAGTCGAGAAAAAGGAATACGGTCGGTTGGAACGTTTCTGAATAAGCTTGAAGTCCTGACGGATGACATGACCATTACTGACGGGTCGGGGCTTCACAACGGCAACCGGATGAAGGCAGCAACCGTTGCACATTACCTGAGTAAGGCCGCGAAGCAGCCCTGGTTTGAGCGCTTTTATGCGACTCTTCCGACAGCAGGGATGGAGGGAACGCTTCGTGATGTTGGATTTAGTGATCAACGTTTCCGGGCTAAAACCGGCACTCTGGAAAACAGTTACGCGTTGGCCGGCTATGGTACCGATCGGGTGGGCCGGAGAGTTTCGTTTGCTTTTATAGTCAATCACCCCGGCGTTGGAGTTATGGATATGAAAAAGGTTGGGGCAACAGTAATGAGATATCTGTCAACTGAGGGTTCTTTATGAAAAAGTTCATTACGTTTATTATCGCGGGTATTGTGCTGACGGTTCAGTTGATGAGTCCGGAAAAGGTCGATGCGGCCTGCGCCAAGGTTTCTCTGGAAATTCTCCAGTCAATGACGCTTGAGCGGGTGGCATTTGATGCAAAGCTGGTTTTGACGAACAATGTACCGGATACGCCTCTGGAAGAGGTTAGGCTTGATGTCATAATCAAGAATAACAACGGAGTGAATTCGGACAGCATGTTTTTTGTCCGAAAGCCTGTTCTAAGTGGCGTCAATGCCCTGGATGGTACGGGAATGGTTGCCTCTGGTGCAAGAGCTGAAGCTCACTGGCTGATTATTCCTTCTCCCGGTGCAGGGGTAACTATTGAAAACGGTATTCCTACCCAGATTGGGATTGATTACTGGGTGGGTGCAACTCTTACCTATACGATCGCGGGAAAGAAAGAGGTTGTAGCGATAAACCCTGATAAGATAACAGTCAAGCCGATGCCGCAACTGGTACTTGATTATTTTTTGCCGTTCAACGTACTCGGCGACAACCCCTTTACTGTTCCGGTCGAAGCCCCGGTTCCTTATCCGGTAGCTGTGCGGGTTCTTAATGACGGTTATGGTCCTGCTTCTAAACTGAAAATTGATTCGGCGCAGCCCAGGATAACCGAGAACAATCAGGGTTTGCTCATCGATTTCAAGCTGCTTGGCGCTGCAGTCAATGACAGTGTTGTCACCCCTTCGCTGACAGTTAATTTCGGTGATGTCGGGAGTAAGAAGGCAGCGACAGCATACTGGCTGATGATCTCAACCCTTACCGGTCGATTTATTGAATTCAAGGCTGAGTTCTCTCATGCATCTGAACTGGGGGGGGAACTCACTTCTCTTCTCCGTGAGACCAATACTCACTATCTGACCCATATGATAAAGGTTAATCTGCCAGGGCGGGACGCTCTTCTTGACTTTCTCGCCCAGACCGATACGACTGACCAAAAAAATGTAGAGCATTTTCCCGATGCCATATACGAGTCGGAAATTCCAAATGGATCGACTGACATGGCTACTGCGCGGTCGTCTGTTACGGTGTTGTTGCCGATAGTTAGTCCTTCTCGACCGACACCGCAGTCGCCTGCAGTTCAGCTCCAATTAGCAACCGGCCAGAGTGGCTGGATTTATACGCGACTTCCCGATCCCGCAGCCGGACTTTTGAAACTTCTCGATGTCACCAGGAGCGACGGGGTGCATCTTGATCCCCACAACTTCTGGGTGGAGGAGGGAGTTGACAAGGATTTTAATAAAATATTTACTCTGCATTTTATCGACTATCGTCTGGATGCTGAAACATCGGGCAGTTATACAATAACGTATACGACACCTGACATTGACACGATACCACCGACCACCACGCTGGTCTTTGACGGGATGGTTACCGGAAGCGGCCCTTTCTATGTTCCACTGGAAACCAGAATCCTCCTCACTGCCCGTGACAATAACGGTGGAAGTGGCGTTGCCTCCATGTTCAAGAGGGTTATTGGCCAGGATGAGCTCTTCGTTGCGGCATATCCGTTCAGTTTTGATGTAGCAGGCACCTACACTCTGGAGTACTACAGTTCCGATCGTGCCGGTAATATCGAATCGACGAAGGGCTCCCAGATAATTGTGATTTCTGCAGCTCCGGAAATAAAAACGTTTACCGTGCCTTCGTTGTTTACGCCCCAGGCTCCGAAAGGGGTGGTCGCGCCCCGTTCAGTCGATTTCACGGTCAAAGTTACCGCGGCTGTGCCGTCCCTGCCGGTGGAGTTAGCAATTTCATCAGGAATCGCATTTGATGAGAACAAGGTAGTGAGAACTATTAAGGGTGTTGCTGTTTCGGCCACTGATCTTAAGATTATCTGGGATGGCAAAGATGCGAATGGGAATTTCGTTTCTAGTGGACCATATACCGTCAGACTCAAAGTTTCCGACGGATTGGAGAACCTTCTTGTAACGCCGGTGTCCACGCACAGCGTCACTGCAACCGTGTCGGTCACCGTCGCTGACTGGTTTACAGCAACCGCCCTTGACCCCAATCCGACAGCCGACCAGCTGCATCCGCGCTCTTCCGGCAAAAAAATTGTCTGGCAGGATCAGAGAAACGGTAACGGGGATATCTATCTGAAGGATACAACAACAGGCATAGCTGCGATCCGATTGACCACAGACCCCGCCAACCAGCAGTGGCCTGCAATTGACGGTAACATTGTCGTCTGGCAGGACTATCGGAACGGTAATTGGGATATCTATGGATATGACCTTGCAACTGCCGCAGAATTTGTCATCTGCGCAGAGTCAGGTGATCAGGAACGTCCGGTTATTTCGGGTGACTGGGTCGCCTGGCAGGACAACCGTAGCGGCAACTGGGATATCTATGCTTTCAATATTTTAACGAAGGAATCAGTTCGTATCACTACCCACGAACGCGATCAGCTTCACCCGGCTGTTTCCGGTACTACTGTTGCCTGGGAGGATTACCGCTATGGCACCGGCGATATCTACCGTTATGACCTGACTGCACGAAGCGAAACCAGAGTAACTTTTGACCCGCTAAATCAGTCGCAGCCCGCTGTTTCTGGCAGCACGCTGACCTGGACCGATCAGCGCAACGGTCAGCAGGATATTTATGCTTATACACCGTCTCGTGGCACTCTTCAGATTACGTATGGCACTGGGGAACATACCCAGTCAGTCGTTGCCGGTGATACTCTCGTCTACACCGATTTTGAAGCCGGCCCTGATGATTCTAATCTTTCGTACCGGGTTCTTTCCAGCGGAGCCGGCGGGCGGCTGACATCGAATCCTGCCCGGCAGGAGGAGCCGACCATTGGAGACAAGCTTGTAGCCTGGCAGGACAGCAGGGATGGAAAATACCAGATCTACACTGCGGCACTCGAACTGGAGGCGCTGCCGGTTGAAGCAACACTGCAGGCTGGTATGAACCTGGTTGCAGTCGGGGCAGGGTTGGTTACCCAGTACCCGACAGCGGCGACACTTCTTACGGCACTTGGGAACTCACTGGGAATTGAAAGGATCCTCGCTCACGACCCTGTGCATAATACCTATACTGAGGTGACGCCAGGATCGGGTGATTTCGCCTTGAGCAAAGGAATGGGGTTAACCGTCTACACCGGCAAGGGCGGAACACTGACGGTGGCAGGTGCCGGCGAGACAGCTATCTATACACTCCTGCCGGGTGCCAATCAGATCGGCATGTTGACTGTTCCATTCGGATATTCTGCGTATGACCTGGTGAAATCAGTCGGGCAGATCAATATTCAGAGTATCCGTCGCTACGACAATGTAGTAGGAAGCTGGCAAACTGTAGCACTCAGGAATACCAGCACCGGAATAGAAAACATCGGCTCCAACTTTACCATTATTCCAGGGGAAGCGTTGATCATTACAATGAAAAACCGGGTTGAAGGCTGGACTCCGTAAATATGTCTGAACGAGGAACTACCATGCCGGGCGGGATTTTTTTACTGAAATATACTCCTCTTGTAGCGCTGGCACTGTTGCTCTTTTGTGCGACAACAGTTCTGGCGGTGACGTGGCAGATGATTTTGCCCCAACGCCTGGCTGCCCTGCTGCAGGAAGGGAGCAGTGTCTGGGTGGTTGATGTACGGGGCGCTTCAGCGTTCGGGGAGCGTCATATCGAAGGAGCGATAAATATTCCTCTCACGAACATACCAGTAAAGGCGCTGCCTCGGCAAAAGACGATAGTTCTGGTTGACGATACTCTCGGCGTTCACGGGGCGCGCGAAGCTGCTGATATTCTTGTAAAAAAAGGACACGAAAAGGTGTTTGTGCTTGAGGGCGGTCTCGTTGGCTGGAAAACCGAAGGTTATCATATCTCTTCGCGAGACAGTCGTGTAATAATGCCGGCTGTCATGCCCGAAGAACTGGTCTGGGCCAGGAAGAACGGTATTCCGCTTAAAATATACGATCTTCGTGACAAGAGCGATATTCAACAGTATCCGGTTCAGGACAGTATCCTTCTTAACGGTAAAACGGGTGTTGAACGGCTGAAGCAGTTAAGGGACCTTCTCCTTCAGCAGCAACAGTTAACGCTGTCCCGGAAACTGGAAAAATTGACATCGGTCGTTTTGGTGCTGCCAATGGCCGGTGAAGTTAAAAAGCAGGTAGAAAATACAATTTTTGATATCCAGGCGGATGTGCGCTATCTCGATGGTGGATATGCTGCCTGGATGGTAAAGCCGGAACGTAAAACAGTGATTGATCTGAACGGCCCGGTCTGCAATGCCACCAGGTCAGAGGGGGAGATAAAATGAGGACGTTAACCATAATATGCATGCTGTTTGCCGTTACACGCATCGCCTGGGCGTTGCCCGATACGGTCAGAATTCAGGTTACTGATGTCACTACCTCCTCCTTTTCACTGGTTTGGATGACAAATGTTGCGGCTACACCCGGGGTTGAGATATACAGCGATCCATCTCTGACTATCAGGATTGACGACAAGGTTGTTGTCACCCCCATGCCAGATGCGACGGCTGAGGCTGCTGATAGTGCCCGCAGTAAAGGGGTCATGAAGGTGCGAGTTGCCGGACTTTCTCCCAACACTTTTTACTACGCGCGGGCGGTCACGATTGACCCGGTAGACCCGCTTAATGTTGGCTTTTCTCCGGTGCAACAGGTCCTGACAGAAGTTGCGTCAGTCCCCTATACGACAGCTTCTGACGGATCTCTTCAGGCTTTTGGCAACGACCTTATGTCTTTTAAGGTGTTCATTAAACCTGCTGACCAAAGTGCCAAACCGGGACTCGGTGATCTGCTGCTTCTTGAAGCAGCCGCTTCCCCATATCCGGTCAGTGCTTTTGTCGGCACCGGTACCGTAAGTTCCGAGGGTATCGTGGACCTGAATAATCTGTATGGTGAAAACCGCCAGAGCATGTATGTTCAGGGAGGGGAAAGAGCTGTGTTGCGGGTATATCGTGGTGAGACTCTTTCGGCGTTGCTGCACTATCGCTGGTTACCGGTTAATTCGCAGACGGTTGCTGTCCAGGAACCGGTGAAAGGTTTTTTTGCCGATTACAATCTGGATGGGAAGGTGGATGGAAGCGATTTCGAAGAGTTCCGGAGCCATTTCCGAACAGCACCCAATGACACAGCCTACAACCCTGATTTCAATGTTATCGATGATCCTGAAGGAAAGGTCGATGCACGTGACTTTGCCAGGTTCGCCCATGAGTTCGGCAGAGTGAATGTTAAGTAAACAGAGTACGCTTTTAGTAGAACGGAGGAGCCGATGAAAAGGTTCACAACATTTGGAATTGTCACGCTTGCAATCCTTGTGGGATTGTTTTGCGCTGATTCAGCTTTCGCAGTCACAGGTTTAAGGGTTGTGGGGTCTACCTCACTGGTAAGTTCCGGTCAGGATTTTACCCTTGATGTTGTTGCCGAGGGTGTTCCGGTCGAGGGGCTTGGCGGGGTACAGTTCCGCCTGAATATGCAAGCCGACAGCGGAAGTGTTGTGGGAGTGGAAAATTTATCACTGGCGGCAGAAAATGTGATCAGCCTTGCTTCGCCGCTATTGAACGCTCCCCCTTCGACATCCGCTTCCGGGATCGGTGATTTCTTCTGGAACGCCAGAGGCAGCAACGGGGTTCTCTTTAGCGAAAACCAGACTCTGACAAACGGTTCGGCTCTGTTTACTTTTGCCCATACCTTTGGTTCTGTTCATCCGTCTGGTTCCGGCAGCGTGGCCCGTTTCCTCGTGCATGTCGGAACAGGAGTCAAACCAGGGGGCATTACCGTTTCACTCACAGACGTAGTTTTGCTTGATGGTGGTGCGGCATACCCGCTTGACTATATTTCCGGTACCACAGTTCAGATTCCTTGTACAGCTACGGTTCCGTCACTGATTGGTCTTACCAGAATTCAGGCTGAATCCGCTCTTGCAGCAGCCAATCTTACACCTGGTACGGTCAACGAAATTCATACATCTTTCGCTGATGGCAAATTTGGTATTGTACGGGAGCAGTCTGCTGTTTCTGGCACCACCCTGTACTGCAATACTGCAGCATCTCCGTCATATGTGTACCTGACGATAAATACGCCGCTTGCTGATGTAACCGGGTTGTCGGCCAGCGACAAGGCCGGAGATGATACAGGCAAACTACTGCTTTCCTGGACGGCAGTCCAATCGAGTGGTGTTACCGGTTATCGAATCTATCGGACCAGCGGCAAGATTGCCGATGTAGCGGGCTCAACAGCTACCGGAGTAGAACTTTCGGGGTTGCCTAACGGCGTGCCGCAGGATTTACGGGTTGTGACTGTCGATGCTAACGGTAATGAGAGTCCGGGTGTCGTTGTCTCCGGCACGGCTCTTGATGATGTGTTCCCGTTGGTTGATGTCTCCGGCATCATTAATGGCACCTTCTATAAAGATGCTCTTCTTACCGTCAGAGGAACGGCTACCGATACCAATGGAGTCAGTGTCAACGTTAATGGCATACCTGCGACAAACATCAGTCAGACCGACGGCAGTTTCTCATTAGGCGTGCCCCTTGTTGCCGGTGTGAACATACTTTCGGTTACTGCGACCGACCCGTCCGGTAACCGGACTTTTGTTACCCAGTCTGTAAATCTGGATATTACGCCACCAACCCTTGCAATCTCATCTCTGGCTGACGGAGCCTATACCAACAATGCCACCCTTAACGTTTCCGGTATTACTAACGACGTCGAAAGCGGCATAAAGAGTCTTACTATTAAAGGTGTTGATGTAACTTCCACGATACTTGCCAGCGACGGCAGCTTTACCCACCCGGTTACTCTGGTGGATGGTTCTAATATTATTGAAACTATTGTTACGGACAACGTTGGTAATTCTACCATTAACAGCCGTACGATCACCCTTGATACTACTGCACCGACTGTAACGATTACCGCACCGGTAGACAACAGTCTGACCAATCAGGGAAGTGTTACTGTCACCGTTTCAGTAAGCAAACCCGCCACCGTTCAGGTTCGTGTCAACAATGGTTCCTGGCAGACAGCTCAATTTGACGGTACTTCCCATGGAATTCTATTGAGTCTTTCAGCCGGTCAGAACACGATCGAAGCGACTGCAACTGATCTGGCCCAGAATGTCGCTATAACGGCCAAAAGTACCGTCACCTATGATAACGCAGCACCGCAATTGGCTGTTATCGATCCAAGTCAGGACATCACGACTGCCAAAGTGAGTTTTACACTTACCGGTACGGTTAATGACCAGTTGAGTGCAACTTCAATCAGCATCAGTCATGATGGCCAAACCTTTGCTCCAACCATTACCAACGGCGTTTTCAGTCAACAAATCAGCTTTACTACAGCAAAGACCTATCCGGTAGTCGTAACAGCTGCCGACGCTGCCGGAAACAGCGTCAGCGTGACCAGAAATATCATTTTCTCCCCGTACGTAGTGACCTTTTCAGCCGGCAGCAATGGCATTATTACCGGTAATATCAGTCAGACAGTCGCGGAGTCAGCCAGCAGTACAGCAGTAACAGCTATACCGGATCCTGGTTATCATTTTGATAAATGGAGCAGTACAAGTGGTTTTACCGCAACAGACAATCCGCTGACGATAGTAAATATATCTACCACGATGACTATCACAGCCAATTTTGTAATCAACAGTTACAGTGTGATTTTCAATAGTAACGGGGGCAGCACGGTTTCCAGTCAGAATGTGATTGAAAACGCCCCGGCAACAGTGCCGGTTGCGCCGGTCAGAAACGGTTACGTTTTTTCCGGATGGTACGGTGATTCCGCTTTGACGTCACCCTTTAACTTCTCGTCTGCTATTACCGTTGACACGACCCTGTATGCAAGATGGATGGCTGAGCAGATCATTACGTTCCCGCTGATTTCCGCCAAAACCTACGGCAGTGCTGACTTTGGAGCGGCTGCATCGGCTTCATCGGCGCTGCCGATTACCTATACCTCAGACACGCCATCCGTTGCTACAATTACACCTGCAGGCCTTGTCCATATAACCGGCGCGGGGAGTGCCGTAATTACTGCCTCCCAGGCTGGAAACAGCCTTTACAATCCTGCAGTTGAAGTGCGGCAGAAGCTTACCGTAAACAAAGCTGTTTTGACCGTTGCGGCACAAAATGTTTCTTCTTCTGCCGGTGCCGTCAGTTCGGTTCAGTTTCTCGCAACGTACAGTGGTTTTGTCTATGGCGAAACAACGGCCGTTCTATCAGGTACTCCTAAATTTTCAACGCCGGCAACGGATACCAGCGCATCCGGTAGTTATCCCATAACTCCTGTTGTCGGTTCACTTGCCGCTGCCAACTACTCCTTCATCTTTAGCGACGGTACACTGGCAGTTGGACTTATTACCCAGAATATCATCTTCAAGCAGATTCCCGACAGAACCTACGGAACCGCAGCGATTGACCTCTCATCGTATGTAACCGCCGGTGCATCAGGCACCCCGCTTACATTTGCAGTCTCAAGCGGTCCGGGCAGCGTAAACGGAACGCTTCTCAGTGTATCAGGAGTCGGTGATATCATAATAGCCGCCTCTCAAGCCGGCACCAGCAGCTATGCTTCAGCTGTTGCCTGGCAGACAGTTAAAGTCAACCCTGCTGTCATAACGGTAAGCGCCGTAAATGCATCGCGACTTACCGGAGAGGTAAATCCTGTATTTACAGAGACCTACAGCGGATTTGTGAATAAAGAGACAGCTGCAGATGCACTGACCGGTGCCCCTTTATTATCCACTACAGCCACGGCGAGCAGCCCACAGGGCAGTTATCCGATAGTTGTGTCCATAGGCACGCTGGCTGCAGTGAATTACACATTCTCATTTGTTGATGCCTATCTCGCTGTCGGTGTTTCAAGCCAGAACATCACCTTTGACGCCATCGCTGCAAAAACATATGGAGATGCCGGTTTTGCCTTGACAGCATTATCATCTAGCGGCCTGCCGGTATTGTTCGAGAGTTCCAACCCTGCTGTTGCAACGATAACCGCCGCTACAGTAACGATTATCGGTGCAGGCACGACACAGATAACCGCCATACAAACAGGAGACAGCGTATTTGCTCCGGCACGTGCACAGCAGGTTCTGACCGTAAACCCGGCTGCACTTATTGTAACTGCCAATAATGCCACTCGAAGCTATGGCTCAGTTAACCCGTCTTTAACACCATCCTACAGCGGATTTGTCAACGGCGACATTGCCACCGTCCTTCTGGGCTCACCGGTACTCAGCAGCAGTGCACTGATTGCAAGCCCGGTCGGAACCTATCCGATCATTATCACTGCAAACAATCTTATGGCGGCCAATTACACATTGAACTTTGTGCCGGGGGTTCTTGAAATCACCCGGGCCAAAGCTTCGATATCCCTTGGTGGACTTAGTCATAACTACGATGGTTCCGCTAAATCCGCTACCGCAACCACCGATCCGCCCGGCATGACAGTCACCTTTACCTACGATAATTCCGTTGTGCTGCCGGTCAATGTCGGCAGCTATGCTGTGATTGCCACAATCAGCGACAGCAACTATGAAGGTACGGTCAGCGGCACCCTTGTGATAAATGATTCCACCGCTCCACTCCTGACAGTATCCACTCTTGATGACGGGGCAGTAACCAACAACACGACACTGAACGTATCCGGTACCGTAAGCGACATCGACAGCGGGATAAAGAGCCTGACGGTAAACGGCAAACCGGCAGCGGTAGCGGGTGACGGCTCTTTCAGCGTTGCCATCACTCTGGTGGAAGGGCTCAACACCATAGCCGTCACTGCCACAAACAACGCCAATATTGCAAGCGAAGTTAAACGCACAGTCCATCTTATGCCGTCTGCCCCGGTGCTTAACGTCAGCACCCCTGTTGACAACAGCAAAACCGCCCAGTCCCTGGTTACCGTCAGTGGAACTGTCAGCGAAACATCGACCGTTACTATCAAGCTGAACAGCGATACGCCAAAGACACCTGCTGTATCCGGAAGCTATTTCAGCGATACGGTCAATCTTGTCAGCGGTCTCAATACCATCTCCATAACCGCAAAGGACCCGACCGGTAATACATCCAGAATAGTACGTACCGTCATCTATAATAACGCCAAACCGTCCGTAGCGATAACCAGTCCCGGTCACGACATCGCCATCGGTCAGAACAGTATAACCATCAGAGGGGCGGTTACCGGCAGTACACTTGCAACCACGACAGTCTCGATCAGCTTTAATAACCAGACATTCACCCCGGTCATAAGCACTGATAGCGTTGACTCAGGTACCTTTTCACACCTGCTGACCATTCCGACAGAAGGCAACTATGCAGTCACTGTACTGGCAACTGACAAGTCGGGTAACAGCTGCAGCACAACCAGAAACATCATTTATACCGTACCGGCCACGACGGTCGACACAACAGCCCCCGATGTCTCCGTCCACCTGCCGACGTCAACAGCAGCAAAGACAATCGATATCAATAAGAGTTACTATGTCACCGCCACTGACAACAACACAGGAATAGAAGGATACCTGATGAGCACAAGTGCAGCCACCCCGGCTGCTGCCGACACGCGCTGGCAGACTACTGAACCGCAGACGTATTACATAAAGACCTGGGGCAATAACGTTATCTATACGTTTGCCAAAGACAGGGCCGGCAACATCTCCGCGCCGGTTGTCACAGAAGTATTTGTCGGTTCTCATCCAGATGCAGATGGTGTTATTGTGCAGTCGTCAGGAAATTACCCCAGGGGCAAACGGGAACCTACTCTGGAAGACGCATTGATATCACTCAAATATGCCTTGGGAATTTTAAAACTCGCTCCGGGAGATTCGTATGAACTACGTCATGGTAAAGTGGCTCCCCTGGAAAACGGCGTTCCAAATCCTGTATCGACCAGAACAGAACTTAATCTTGGCGACACCATTATCATCCTGCGGCGTGTCGTAGGATTATAATCACACTTACAAAGGAGCAGCGCCCATGCAAAAACAGCTCACGTACCTTGCACTTCTCATGCTGATCGCTCTGCTCAACGCCTGCGGCGGCGGAGCACAAAGCACCGAATCCCGCACCATCAAAGCCGTCATCAAGCCGAGCGCTCTGGCTGCCGATCTGAACGTTGCCGGCTTCAATCTGACCATCACCGTTCCTGTCGGCGTTGCGCCCCCGCTTAAAGCTGACGGCACAGCCGACTCCGCAGCCACCGTTGAAATTACCAATAGCGCTCCGCACAACCAGCAGCTGGTTAACGCCACCTACATAGCTGCCACTGCAGCTGCGACCGGCAAACTCACCATAACCGGAATCGAAGCAGCAGGATTTCAGCCTTCTGATACAATCACCATCCACCTCAACATAGCCGCCGGCAGTACCCCCACAACCAGCGACTTCAGCCTGTTCAGCTTCGAAGCCTTTGACATCTTCGGCGCACCGGTAACCGGTCTGACTCCGACCCTCACCACCGCCATCTACTAAACCGGCAGGAGGAACAATGCTCCGGAACATAATAGTCACAACCACACTCGTAACCCTCACTCTGCTGAACAGCACCGCCTACGCCACGCAAGCCGACTTTGAAAAACATATGGCCCGTGGCGTCGCCGCCCTCGACGCCGACAACTCCCGCGTTGCCCTGGAAGAATTCAAAGCCGCCCAGGCAGAACATCCCGACGACCCCGAAACAGCACTCTACCTCGCCATTGCTCTCAACCGCGCCGGCGATACGACTGCCGAAGCCGCCCTCAAAAATGCCCTGCGCAGCGACCCCGGTAACCCCCGCATCAACCTCGAACTCGGCACCCACTACTACAACCGCAGCATGTACGAAGAAGCTGGCGACTACTTCGAAAACCTGCTCGCCCAGAAACCGGAAGCCGACCTTATAACCGCCGCACAAAGCTACCTCGCCAACATCCACAACCAGAGCAGCAGCAAAAACTGGAACGCCTCCCTGACCGGCGGCATGCAGTACGACTCCAACGTCCCACTCTCCGCCGACGGCGTCCAACTCCCCGTCGGCATCGACCGGCGCGGTGACTGGCGTGGCGTCATCAACCTCGGCCTTGCCGCCGCACCCTATCGCAGCAGCAGCACCGAACTCGCCATAAGCTACGGACTCTACCAGACCCTGCATATGAACCTCAGCGACTTCGACCTGACTCAGAACAGCCTTGATCTCTCCCTCAAAGAACAGTTCCAGCCCTATCTGGCCGGCAAAATAGCCCTGAGTGGTGAACTCATCCACCTCGGCGGTAAACAATTCGACCGTACCTACAGCATCGCTCCCGCCCTCATCCTGACCCTCAGCGACAGCGCCGCCAGCACATTCGAATACCGTTTCCGTGAAGCATACTACGAAAACTCCGGGCTCTTCCCCACCAACAGCGACCGCGAAGGCACCGCCCACCTTCTCACCCTCGGCCATCACCACAAACTCAGCGACACCCTCGACCTGCGCATCAGCTACAGCTTCGAGCGAGAACTCGCCAGAATCAACTCCTGGAGCTCACACAGCCACCACGGCAGTGCCGGTCTGGCCATAGCACTTCCCTACAACCTCCTGCTCGACATCTCAGCCGACGCCCTCGGCCGCAGCTATGACTCCATCCAGAGTGACGCCAGCGAAGCCCGCAGCGACACCACCCTCTCCGCCGCCGCCTCACTGACCTGGCAGCTAAACGAAACCCTGGCTATCTCGGGCGGCTACCACTACACCGACAACAGCTCCAACATCTCCGGCTACGAATACAGCCGCAGCATAACCAGCATCATGTTCCAGGGAAGGTACTGATATGAAAGCACGAACACTCCTCTCACCACTTATCATCACACTGCTGACAGCCAGCCTCGCATACGCCGAATCGGTCGCTACCGTCGTCGCCGTCCGCGGACAAGCCACCGTAGAACGGGCAGCTAAAACCTTGACCGCCCAACCCAAACTCGGCATCGAACTCAAGGACACCATCGCCACCGCCGCAGCCGGACGCGTCAAACTGCTCTTCATCGACGACAGCGTCCTGACCCTGGCTGAGAAAACCCGCATGAACATCGACACCTTCATCCACTCCCGCAGTGATCGCGGCTCATCCCTCTTCAATCTTCTGGACGGTAAAATGCGGGCCGTCGTGAC
>Ga0194037_1001382_pt1 | contig 17590 bp, 16 predicted proteins | sample JunL306m_MetaG_FD_148653 | JGI IMG/M metagenome (GOLD analysis project Ga0194037, IMG submission 148653) | Anoxic zone freshwater microbial communities from boreal shield lake in IISD Experimental Lakes Area, Ontario, Canada - Jun2016-L304-6m | ecosystem: Environmental > Aquatic > Freshwater >...
GCTAAGAAGGCTCCTGCTAAGAAGAAGGTAGCTAAGAAGGCTCCTGCAAAGAAGAAGGTAGCGAAGAAGGCTACAAAGAAGCGTTAAATCTTCTTTCTTAAAAACTGAGGTCCGCTATATGCGGGCCTCAGTTTTTTTATGGCTAGGATTTGAAACATGGCTGCGTTCAAAGTTCGCTACGAACCACCTCGCGGGTATCCACTCGGCACAAATCTCACCTTCAAAATCTGTACCAGAATAATTATTCCAATCTTCAATCTCTTATGGAGTCGGGATTGGAAGGGAGCAGAGAACATTCCCGCTTCCGGTCGCGTCATCGTGGCCAACAACCATATGTCCTATCTCGATGTCTTGGTATTCACTCATTTCCTCTATCGCAATGGACGAGCACCGCGCTACCTTGGAAAGTCGGGAATTTTTAAGACGCCGATCATTGGAAAAATTCTTTTAGCAGCTGGCCAGATTCCAGTTGAGCGAGAGAGTAGCGATGCCAAGAAAGCTGTTGATCACGCAAAACTTATTTTGGAGCAAGGCCACATGCTCGGCGTCTATCCCGAGGGAACGCTGACGCGAGATCCCGATATGTGGCCGATGGTGGCAAAGACCGGGTGCGCGCGCTTGGCGCTGCAGACGAATACCCCGGTAATTCCGGTTGCGCAATGGGGCTCACAACTTATCGTTCCGAACTACACAACAAAGCTTCGCCTCTTTCCCCGCAAGACAATCATTATCCGTGTAGGTAAGCCGGTTGATCTCTCAAAGTGGTACGGCAAAGGTGAAGACCCACAGGCGCTGTTAGAAGCAACTGCTGAAATCATGCGCGCGATAACATCACTTTTAGAAGAAATTCGTGGCGAGAAGAGACCTCAAGTAATCTTTGACCCTCACACATCAGATCTACCGCGTACAGGAAATTTTAAGAAGAAGAGGACATGAGCAAAGTAACGGTCTTCGGAGCAGGTGCATGGGGATCGACCATGGCCCAAGTCTTAAGCGATGCCGGAAATGAAGTCCTTTTGTGGGGTAGAAGTGCAGAAGTTATTGCAGAAATTAATTCTTCACATACCAATAAGAAATATCTTCAATCTCATCAACTTCCAGATGCCATTATCGCCACTACTAATCTAGATGAAGCTTTCAACTTTTCGCAGATCTATATCTTGGCAATTCCTGCGCAACAATTACGTACAACTTTACAGCAATGGAAGAGCTACTTCGGCGCAGAGTGCGTCATTGTCAGCACCCTCAAAGGGATAGAAATCAGCACACAATTTCGCATGACAGAGGTGATTGCTGATGTCTTAGGTCCTCATAAAGTGGCAATTATTACCGGCCCTAATTTGGCAGATGAGCTTGTCTTACGCCAACCCGCTGGCGCAGTGGTGGCAGCTCCCACAATCGAACTAGCAGAAGAAATTCGCGTCTTATTTCGTACTCCTTATTACCGGGTCTACACATCTATCGATGTCATGGGTTGCGAACTCGCAGGTGCTATCAAGAGCGTGATTGCGCTAGCTGTCGGAATCTCCATCGGTATGGGCTTTGGTGAAAATACCCAAGCGATGTTGATTACTCGCGGCCTCAATGAGGTTGCTCGGTTGTGCGCCGCACATGGTTCAGATCCACTGTCAGCAGCAGGGCTTGCGGGAATGGGTGACCTCGTTGCAAGTTGCGGCTCACCACTTTCGCGTAATCGCACCTTTGGTGAAGCGCTGGGACGTACTGGTTCCATGGCGCAGGCCCGCGAAAATGTTGCAAAGACAGTTGAAGGAGTTGCATCTGCAGGAGCAGTCGCCGAAATTGCTCATAGAGTTGGAATTGAAGTACCTGTCATCGAAGCTGTCGGAGATATCGTCAGCGAACAATTGACTCCAGAGGCAGCATTTCAAAAGCTGATGGAGATCACTACAAAGGCCGAGAACTTCATTCGATGAAACGCGTAGCAATATTATGTGGAGGACCTGGCAGCGAACACGAGATTTCCTGTCTATCGGCAGGCGGCGTGCTTTCCGCGATCAATCGCCTTGAATATGAACCAATCCTGATTGGTATTACTCTCGACGGAGAATGGATGTCTCTGCCTTTGGATTATCCGTTGTCACTTCAGGATGGAGTCCTTCCATCTGTAACCGGAGATTTCCCTCACGTATCCAGAGGGAAAGATGGAATGTCTATCGACGGTGTTGTACTAACGGTTGATGTAATTTTTCCAGTTCTCCACGGAACGTATGGGGAAGACGGGCAATTACAGAGCGACCTCGATCAGCTTGATATTCCATATGTAGGAAGCGGGGCAGCTGCCTCTGAACGCGCAATGGATAAGTCAGATGCCAAGTCTTTCTTCGCTGCGGCAGGTATAGCGATTGCTCCAGGTATTACCGTTACGGAGTTTGAGTGGAAGCGCGATCCATCGGCAGTCACACAGTTGATCGAACCTCTAGGTTTGCCGATATTTGTAAAAGCATCACGTGGTGGATCCAGTCTCGGGACTGTGAAGGTGAAGGAGTTGACTTCATTTGCTGCTGCGATAGAAGAGGCGCTGAAATTTGATTCCAAAGTATTGATTGAAAGTGCCATCGATGGAGCTGAGGTTGAATGCGCAGTTCTCGAAGTTGCGGGCAGCGCGCAAGCATCGATTCCCGGAAAAGTGTGGATTGATCCGCAGTATGAGTTTTATGACTATCAAGCGAAATATCTCGATGGGGCAACGCGTATTGATATTCCTGCTCCATTTAGCGCGGAGATCATTGAGAAGGTTCAGAACTATGCACTTATCGCATTTAAAGCAATCGGAGCGAAAGGGCTAGCGCGCGTTGACTTTTTTGTAACGAAGGCGGGAGAAATCATTATCAATGAGATCAACACAATGCCAGGATTTACAAGAACTTCTGCCTACCCAAAGATGTGGCAGGCAACTGGAATCGGTTACTCAGAAGTTATTACGCACTTATTGCAGAGCGCTTCAACCTTTAATTAATTTGTTACCGGGCAGGTGAGCGTGCGCGTAATACCCGGCACTGCTTGCACCTTAGTCAAAATAGCTCGACCAAACTCCTCCATAGATGGAGCTTCAGCTCGCATAATCACATCGTAGGGACCAGTAACTCCCTCGGCTAGCGAGACGCCAGGAATTGCATTGATGGCGGCAGCAACCGATGACGCTTTACCAACTTCAGTTTGAATCAAGATGTAAGCCTGTACTGACATGTGAATTCCTTTCGCTTCGCCCTAACGCTATCCCATCCAATAGTCTTATGGCTATGGGATTTCGAGAGAGCGATGTCATCTCTGCGCTGCAGAAAATTTTTGCTACCGATGATTCTCGTGTCTCGGTCGGAATTGGGGATGATGCGGCGAGTGTTGCGACCTCGGCACAGACTCTTATCACCTCTGATATGGCGGTCGAAGATGTGCACTTTAAAGTCGAATGGTCTTCAGCTTTTGATATCGGTCGGAAAATAACAGCAGCCAATGTCGCCGATATTATGGCGATGGGTGGACAGTGCGACTATCTCACCGCTGCGGTAGCTCTTACCGGCAACGAGACTTTGCAGTGGATTGAAAATTTAGCGCGGGGAATGAAACACGAGTCAGATTTGGCAGGCGCATATATCGTCGGGGGAGATATCGCACGCGGCCCAAAGGTTGTCATCTCGATGACCGCACTTGGTCATGTCACGACTCCTATCCTTCGCAGCGGTGCACGCGTCGGTGATGGAATATTTATCTCATCTCTACCTGGCTGGTCGGCTGCCGGGCTTGAGTTACTCACTCGTCAGATTGCGATCAATTCCGCATTTGCAGAGAAAGCTCTCTCTGAATTTTCGGCACCGACAATTGATTATGAAGTTGATTTCTCAGGCGCTTCAGCGATGTGCGATCTCTCAGACTCTCTTCTCATTCAGGCAGAACAGTTGGCCGCCGCTTCAGGGGTTTGTCTGGCAATGGACCAGGAACTGTTAACCAAATCCCCAGAGTTCGCAGAGCTATCTGCGCTAGCCAATCAGTTAGATACCGATGTATTTCAATGGATCTATGCAGGCGGTGAAGACCATGTATTACTTGCAACAGGTCTCGATCTGCCTGGAATCAGAATTGGAACCGTCGAATCAGGAAGCGGAATTTCTGGCATAGAAAGCAAAGTGGCCCCAGTTTCCTGGAGCCACTTTGATGAAAATAAGTAATTAGCGAGTAACTTTTCCAGCCTTAAGGCATGAAGTACAGACGTTCTGACGCTTTGATGATCCGCCAACCAGAGTCTTTACGCGCTGGATATTTGGATTCCAACGACGACGTGTCTTCACCTGTGAGTGTGAAACGTTATTGCCAAAGCTTGGGCCCTTGCCACAGATGTCGCATGAAGATGCCATGTCGTTACTCCTTCTAGATTACAAATTCCTTAGAGCTAAAGAATTTCTCGTTCCGCTGAGGAACAGGGCGTAAGGGTAGCAAGAGGGGGCGGGGTAGGGCGAATCCGGCGAAATCCACGCGAAAAGTAAGGTCGAGCAAGCACTTGTAAGGAGAGAATAACGCCATGGCCACCTTGGATTCGAAACTTGTTGGAGTTCTGGGCGATCGCACAACAAAGGTGCTCAAAGATTTATTTGGCTATTCCACGGTAGGAGATTTACTCCACCACTATCCGCGCCGCTATTTAGTTCGTGGTGAGTTATCAAATATCGCCGAACTCAATGAAGGTGATGAAGTCACAATTCTCGCCGAAGTATTTAGCGCCTCAAGTCGCAGATTGCAGGGACGTAAAGGAAATATCCTCGAAGTAATCGTCACTGATGGCTCTGCCAAGTTATCGCTGACTTTCTTCAATCAAGCGTGGCGCGAGAAGGAATTGAAAGTTGGTAAGCAGGGGCTCTTTGCAGGGAAAGTTGGAGTCTTCAATGGAAAGAGACAATTGGCCCATCCAGATTACGAGTTGATTGCCGACGGTAACGATGTCGATGCTGCAGTGGAGAGTTTTGCAGGTAAGTATCTACCGATGTATCCGGCCAGCTCGAAGTTGCCTTCGTGGAAAATTGCACAGTGCATTGAACTGGCAATTGGCGCACTTGATGAGGTACCGGATTTCTTACCTGAGTGGATACGCGATAAGTATGGCTACCCAACTCTGCACCAAGCGCTGGTACAGCTACACAACCCGGCAGATCTCGAAACTGCCGAAAAGGCGCGACAACGCATTACCTTTGATGAAGCTTTTCTCTTGCAATTGCTTCTCCTAACCAGACGACGCGAGTTGAAGAACCTCGATGCGGTTGCAAGACCAGCTCGCAGTGGTGGCTTGCTTGATTCCTTCGATGCATCGCTACCTTTTGAACTCACTTCAGGTCAGCGACAAGTGGCAGAAGAAATTGCAGCAGATCTAGCGCAACCACACCCCATGCATCGATTACTGCAAGGAGAAGTTGGTTCTGGCAAGACGGTAGTTGCGCTGCGTGCCATGTTGTCGGTGATTGATAATGGAGGGCAGGCCGCGCTGCTTGCACCAACTGAAGTTCTTGCAGCACAGCATCTGCGCACGATTGAAAAGTTACTAGGACCTCTTTCACAAGGCGGGATGCTCGGGGGTTCCGATATCGCCACCCAAGTAACTCTCATAACCGGATCACAGAGCGCAGCAGCGCGCAAAGATGCACTTGCACTTGCAGCATCAGGTGCGGCGGGCATCGTGATTGGTACTCATGCACTTCTAGGCGAGAGCGTTGCCTTTAACGATTTAGGTCTGATCGTGGTTGATGAACAACACCGTTTTGGTGTTGAACAACGTGATGCGTTGAAGATGAAGGCAACAAATCCACCACATTTACTTGTGATGACAGCGACACCAATTCCACGCACCGTTGCCATGACCGTCTTTGGCGATCTCGATGTCTCTACATTGCGCGAACTTCCTTTAGGTAGACAACCAATTACAACCCATGTCATTCCCGTTCTTGAAAAACCAGGATATTTAGAGCGCGCTTGGGAGAGAATTGGTGAGGAAGTTTCGCAAGGCCATCAGGCTTACATCGTCGCCCCACGAATTTCAGCGGGAACTCCCGAAGATTCGGATATCGATTTCCTGATGGGTGAGAACAGCACGGAGATTGCATCTGTCGAAGAGCTCGGACCACAACTTTCTGGAGGAGCGCTCAAAGGAGTCAAAGTAGCGCCATTACATGGAAGACAGAGCGCAGATGTAAAAGATGCGACGATGCGAGCCTTTACAGATAAAGAGATTGATGTATTGATATCAACAACCGTTATTGAAGTTGGAGTGGATGTTCCAAATGCAACGGTGATGGTAATTATGGATGCTGATCGATTTGGTGTCTCGCAATTGCATCAACTTCGCGGACGCGTTGGACGTGGAACGTCACCTGGGCTCTGTCTTCTGGTCACAAGTGCGCTCGTTGAGACATCTGCACGGGATCGCTTAGATGCAGTTGCTGGAACGCTCGATGGATTTGAACTTTCGCGGATAGATCTGGAACAAAGACGCGAAGGAGATGTATTGGGTGTCAGTCAATCCGGAGGGCGATCACACCTTCGGTTGTTGCGAGTTCTCCGAGATGAATCGATGATTGAGCAAGCACGCGAGGATGCATCTACAATTCTCGAACTAGGACTGACTGAGTTTCCACTTTTAGCGAAAGAGCTTGCATCTATTCAGGCGGATGCAGCTTCTGAATTTATAGATAAGGCTTAACTATGAGAATAATTGCCGGCCTTGCTAAAGGGCGTTCTATCGATGCGGTTGCATCCTCCACTCGGCCTACATCTGATCGGGCACGCGAGGCGCTCTTTTCAACGCTGACCTCTGAGTTCGGTGAATTTGCTGGACTCCATGTACTTGATCTCTATGCCGGAACTGGGGCGATTGCGTTGGAAGCGCTATCCCGTGGTGCAGCGCTCGTTCATGCCGTAGAGAAAGATGATGCTGCTGCCAAAGCGATTGCAAGCAACTTAGAAAATATCAAAAGCGCTGGATGTCCTGGAATTTTCCATCTCTATGCCATGAATGTACATCGCTTCCTCGAGGATAAGGCGGCACAGCCGTATCACTTTATTTACATCGACCCACCTTACGAAGTAGATGATGTCGATGTTATTGAAACGCTTATTCGATTACGTGATGGCGGATTTATCGATTCACAAGCGCTCATCGCAATTGAACGTAATAGTCGCGTAAAAGAGATTTCGTGGCCCGAAGGTCTGGAAGAAATCCGCCAAAAGAAATATGGGCAGGCAACTATTTTCTACGGAGTTCCTACGCGTGAAGATGGCGAAAATGGATAACCTCAGCAATCATTGCTAGCGTTTGCACTATGAAACGCGCAGTGTGCCCGGGCTCCTTTGATCCCATCACCTTTGGCCACCTCGACATCATTGAGCGCGCCAGCGGACAATTTGATGAAGTCATCGTCGCAGTGTTCGTCAACCGCAATAAATCAGGTCTCTTCTCGGTCGAAGAGCGCATGCAAATGATCAGCGAAAATGTAAAGAAATTTCCCAATGTTCGCGTCGATTCCGGAAGCGGATTACTCGTTGAATATTGCAAAAAGAACGGCGTTCAAGCAATCGTTAAAGGTCTGCGAGCAGTTACTGACTTTGATTATGAACTACAGATGGCGCAAGTTCATATCCAAGCATCTGGCGTCGAAACTATGTTTATGGCGACTTCGCCGACCCACTCATTCTTATCTTCTTCTATTGTGAAAGAACTAGCCCACTATGGTGGAGATGTTTCTTCTATGGTTCCATCAAATGTCAACGAAGCGCTACGGGCTAGAGCAGGAGAAAAAGCATGACTATGGATTCGATCGAAAAGCTCAATACCGCCATTGCAGTTGTTGAAGAAGCCAGAGGAGTTCCTCTATCTGCTTCTTGTGTCGTCCACCGTGGAGAAATGCTAGAAATTCTCGAAGGCGCCCGCGATTTTCTTCCCGCTGATCTCGAAGGCGCCGAGTCAATCATCGCCGACAGAGATCGCATCATTGAAGAAGGTCGCCTGAGCGCCGAGTCAATGATCGCCGCGGCCCGTGAAGATGTTGCTCGTATGGTTGAGCAGACCTCTATCGTTCAGGCCGCACGTGATGAAGCGCAACGAATTCTCAATGAAGCTCGCGAAATTGCAGAAGATGAACGCCGTGAAGTTGAGGCCTACATCGATGGCCGCCTGGCAACTCTTGAGGTCATTCTCAATAAGACTATGGATGCCGTTGCTCGTGGACGCGAACGCCTCGAAGGCGCGGACGATAAAGATATTCTCTCTCAGCTCAACGCTGATAATTAGTTACGAGCCTTCGCATGAGCAAGAAGATCAACCCTTTTATCCTCAATACCCATGAGCTCCCACGTCGAGCTGGTGAGTTGAAGGAGTACGAGCTCGATATCGAAGCGCCAACTCGCATTGGGGTACCCCTGATTGCAGTGCCTGAAGGCGATGTTATAGAGGCCGATGTTCGCCTCGAGTCTGTCACTGAGGGCGTGCTTCTCAGTGCAGAAATTTATGCTGTTGCTATTGGCGAATGTATTCGCTGCCTCGACCCGGTTGAGGTTGTTGTCGATAGGAAGATTCAGGAGCTCTATCGATACGAACCGACCAATGAGAAAGGTCGCAGGAAGAAGCGCGATGATGAAGATATAGATCTCGATATCGATGACGAACTTCAAATGGAGGGCGATCTCCTGAACTTGGAGATTCCAATCATCGACGCAATTATTTTGACCTTGCCTGTGAACCCACTCTGCTCTGAAGAGTGCTTGGGGCTCTGCCCTGATTGCGGGGAGAAGTGGGCGAACCTGCCGGCAGACCACGCTCACGAGGTCATCGATGCGCGGTGGTCGGGGCTAGAAAATCTCGATTTTGGCAATTGACGGGTAGTAAGCGATACTTACCCCATTACGGCGGCAGACCACACGTTTGTAGCCCAGAAGATTTCATCAAGATAAAGGACGATTACCGTGCCAGTACCAAAGCGAAAGATGTCTCGTTCGAAGACACGTTCACGTCGTAGCATGTGGAAGACAACTGCAGCGGCAATCTCAACTTGCCAGCAATGTCAGCAACCAAAGCTCAACCACGTTGCATGTCCTACATGCGGCACATATAACCGCCGTCAGGTTCTAGAGGTCTGATCTGTACTCAAAACTTCTCGAGCAACTCGGAATAAATCTATCTCCGGAAGTGCTTGAGCTAGCTTTTACCCATCGGTCTTATGCCTACGAGACTGGTTTAACTGCCACAAATGAGCGCCTGGAATTTCTAGGTGATTCAGTTCTTGGCCTCATCGTTACTGAAGAGCTCTACATCAAATATCCAGATTTAGATGAGAGCCGTTTATCTCCACTTCGATCTGGCATCGTCAATATGCGCGCGCTCGCAGATATTGCACGCACACTCGAACTTGGAAAATATATTCGACTCGGTAAGGGCGAAGAAGTTACCAATGGTCGAGATAAGAACTCACTCCTCGCAGATGCCTTAGAAGCGCTATTTGGCGCCATCTATCTCGAATGTGGATTTGAGGCAACAACTCGCGTCATTAGCACTCTCATCAAAGAGACTCTCGATAGCGCAATGGCAAAAGGCGCAGGTCTTGATGGAAAGACAGCTCTACAAGAATTGGTCGCATCTCTCGGCAAGGGTTCACCCGAATATCTGGTGACAGAGACCGGTCCTGATCACGATAAGAGTTTTACCGCCGTTGCAATGGTTTCTGGTGAGTCAATTGCCGAAGGCCTTGGAAAAAGTAAGCGAGAAGCAGAACAATCTGCAGCGCGCAGTGCATATGAATTACTTTCGCAAACAGAGCAGTAAACCCTCAAGTACAACTTGAACTGAGTCGCTTTTATACCAATGGCACACTCAACGATAGGTTTACCGCGTGTATTTGAAGAGCCTGACCCTCAAAGGATTTAAGTCCTTTGCTTCGGCGACCACTCTTCGCCTCGAACCAGGCATCACATGTGTGGTCGGACCAAACGGTTCCGGTAAATCAAATGTGGTTGATGCCCTCACCTGGGTTATGGGTGAACAAGGAGCTAAGTCTCTGCGTGGCGGAAAGATGGAAGACGTTATCTTCGCCGGAACTTCCGGCCGCGCCCCGTTAGGCCGCGCTGAAGTTGCAGTCACTATTGATAACACCGATGGCGCACTTCCTATTGATTACACAGAGGTAACCATCTCTCGCATTCTCTTTCGCAATGGTCAGAGTGAATACCAGATCAACGGTGAAGCCTCCCGACTCTTAGATATTCAAGAACTCTTAAGCGATTCGGGTATTGGTCGCGAGATGCACGTGATCGTTGGGCAAGGTCAACTCGATGCAATCTTGATGGCAACACCAGAAGAACGCCGTGGATTTATTGAAGAAGCGGCGGGTGTGCTGAAGCACCGCAAACGCAAAGAGAAGGCGCTTCGCAAGCTCGACTCTATGCAGGCAAACTTAGCCCGCGTTAATGATCTCACTGTCGAACTGCGTCGCCAGTTGCGCCCGTTGGGCAAGCAAGCTGAAGTTGCGAAGAAGGCAGCGACAATCCAAGCCGATCTGCGCGATGCAAAGCTACGTCTGCTGGCAGATGATTACATCTCTCTTTCCAAGACCCTTGATGCAGAAGTGGCAGATGAAAACGCACTTCGCGAACGGCGCGGACAGGTAGAAACCGAACTCGACACAATTCGTCGTCGCGAAGAAGAGCTCGATGCACAATCTGCATTTGAAAGTCCATTACTCATTAAGGCACAAGAGAACTTCTACTCACTCAGTGCGCTACGTGAAAAATTCCGAGGCACTCAATCACTTGCGCAAGAGCGCTCACGATTCTTAGCTGAAGAAGCAGAAGAAGCGCGAAGTGCAGGTCGAGATCCAGAAGCGCTCGATCAGGAAGCAGCCTTACTTCGAAGTGAAGAAGCGCAGTTGCGGAATGGAGTGGTCGCGGCACAGAACACTCTCGCAGCTGCGACGTCAGCTCTTGCGCAAGCAGAGGCGGCTTTGAAATCTGAAGAAGACACAATTGCTGCTGCCATGCGCGCAATCGCAGATCAACGTGAAGGTACAGCGCGCCAAGAAGGTCATATCAAATCATTGGCTGCGCGCCTTGAAGCAATAACTGAAGAAATTTCGCGACTTCAAGCAGCGCGCGCTGAAGCACAATCCCGTGTCGACTCCGCAAAGAGTGATTACTCGCAATTTGAGATGGAGATTGGCAACGCCGATGCCGGCGAACAAGGACTTGACTCCCAATTTAACAATTCAAAGAGCGCATTGGAATCAGCAAAGAGCGCTCACGCAGAACTTGTTGATGCAGAGCGAGCTGCAGATCGTGAACGTAATGCAACTGAATCAAAGCTAGAAGCGATTCGCCTGACTTCATCATCACGTGATGGCGCTGCAGCTCTCATCCGCGACTCTCGAGGCGTACACATTCTTGGAAGTATCGCCTCTCTGATTCAGATTGATTCGGGATGGGAAGCAGCGACAGCCGCAGCTCTTGGGGCACTTGCAGATGCAGTAGTCGTCAAAGATCTTTCATCTGCTGTTACAGCGTTAACAACTCTTCGCAACGAAAATCTGGGACAAGCCGATGTACTCGTCTACGAACCAGGCAGCGGAGCAGCAAGCCAGGCTCCGAATGGCCTGACATCTTTACTTTCGCATGTTCGCTCCTCTGAAATTTCAGAGCTACTCACTTCACTTCTTGCAACGACAGTTGTTGCAGATAATGCCCGAGGCGCAGAGTCAATTCTGCGTGATCACCCAACACTGACCGTTGTCACACGCGATGGAGATGTCATCACCTCCAAGCGCGCTCGAGGGGGATCAGCTTCATCCTCATCGCTCATTGAAATTAAGGCGCTCGTGGATGAGCTCACCAAGAAGCTAGAAGATCTCAACCACAAGTGCGATCGCCTTAAGTTTGAAATCTCAACTGCTGCGACCGATGTTGAAGCCAAGCAGGCAGCTTTCGATGCCGCACTGGGAAAGCTCAATGAATCCGATGCTCGTATTGCAGCACTCACCGAACAACTTGCAGTCTCTGGTCAGAATATTAAGTCTGCAACTGCAGAAGTAGAACGACTTACAGTTGCAATAAATGAGGCGACAGCTGCGAAATCTCGCGATGAGAATGAGTTATCTATTGCATCTAATCAATTGCAGAGCCATGGTGAGATAGCCGAACCTGATCACACTCGTGCTGAAACTCTCCGCAATGATGTATCTACAGCTCGCACGACTGAAGTTGAAGCCCGCTTAGCTATGCGCACATCGGAAGAGCGACTTACATCGATTGCAGCTCGCGCCCAAGCACTTGAGGCATCTGCACAAGCAGAACGTGAAGCATCTGAACGTGCAGTGTCGCGGCGTGGTGCACGTGCACGAGGAGCAGTTATCTCCCAAGCGATTGCTGAAGCGGCATATGAGGCGCTCATTCATATCGAACGTTCTATCGCAAAGGCCCAGACCGAAAGATCGCGACTTGAAAATAGCCGTTCTGACCGAGAAGGTGAGACCCTCACCGTTCGTGCGCGCAATCGCGAACTGACGCAACAACTTGATCAACTCACATCCAGTGTTCACCGTGATGAAATAGCTCGCGCTGAACAACGGATGCGCGTTGAGACGCTCGAGAATAAAGCGGTAGAGGAGCTAGGAATCGATATTCCAACTCTGATCGCCGAATATGGACCGGATAAAGATGTACCAACATTTATCGAAACTGAAACCGGCGAGATTGTGGCCACAGAATTAATTCCATATCGTCGCGACCAGCAAGAGAAACGACTAGCTGCAACTGAACGCTCGCTCACACTTCTTGGAAAGATCAACCCACTTGCGCTAGAAGAGTACAACGCGCTGGAAGAACGACTTAAGTTCCTGGCCGAACAGCTCGAAGATCTCAAGCGAACCAAGAAAGATCTACTGGATATCATCAAGGAAGTCGATGATCGCGTGCAAGAGATCTTTATGCAGGCATATGAAGAAGTAGCTGAACACTTTAAAGATATCTTCGCCCGCCTCTTCCCGGGAGGAGACGGCAGGCTGTTCCTTACTAATCCAGATGATCTACTCAATACCGGAGTAGATGTAGAGGCTCGCCCTCCAGGAAAGCGCGTCAAGCGCCTCTCACTTCTCTCTGGTGGAGAGAAGTCTCTGACGGCAGTTGCGATGTTGGTGGCAATCTTTAAATCACGCCCAAGTCCGTTCTATGTTCTCGATGAAGTTGAAGCAGCTCTCGACGATGTCAACCTCGGACGTCTGCTCACAATTCTGGAAGAACTCCGCGAGAGTTCGCAGCTGATCATTATTACCCACCAAAAACGCACTATGGAGATTGCAGATGCGTTATATGGAGTCACCATGCGTGGCGATGGTGTCACAGAGGTAATCTCGCAACGACTTCGCGAATCTGAAACTGCCTAGTTCGATTAAGTTGTAGGCGATGGGACTCTTTAATCGTTTAATTGCCAAGGTTCGTGGCACATCAACTGCGTCGCCTCTAGATTGGGCGGAGATTGAGTCGGAGCTTTTGCAATCCGATTTAGGTCCAGCGCTGGTGAGTGAACTTATCTCTGTCGCACAAAATATGCGTGGTGATGATGCAGAAGCTTCCGTGAAAGATGTGCTCGTAAAAAAACTCTCTTCCAAGCCAAGGGCATTGGGCTCTAAAGATTCAACCAACGTGATTATGGTTGTGGGAGTTAATGGCACTGGCAAGACAACTTCAGTTGCAAAACTTGCAACCCTGCTTCACGCAGGTGGAGATTCAGTACTCCTGGCAGCGGCAGATACCTTTCGCGCCGCAGCGGTAGATCAATTGAGTACGTGGGCTGACCGCATTGGCGTAGAAGTTATCTCCGGCAAAGAAAGCGCTGAGCCAGCATCGGTTGCATTCGATAGCGTGCAGCGTGCCATTGAGAGAAAGAGTAAATATCTGATCATCGACACTGCAGGGCGCCTGCACAATAAGAGTGATCTCATGGCCGAACTCGGGAAGGTAAAGCGCGTTATTGAAAAGGGCTTACCCGTTGCGGAGGTTCTCTTGGTCATTGATGCAACTACCGGACAGAATGGTTTGGCGCAGGCGAAAATCTTTAGCGAAGCAGTGGAAGTGACAGGTCTGATACTTACCAAGCTCGATGGCAGTGCGCGAGGGGGAGTAGCGCTAGCGATTGAGAGCGCCCTGGATATTCCTATTAAATACATCGGTACAGGCGAAGGGGCTGGCGACTTCGCTGCATTCCAGCCTGATTCATATATCGAGGGGCTGCTCTCGTAACGCAGATGTAACAAATAGGGGCGCTTTGTGACACCCCCTTAACCTCATACAGCAACAGATGTAACCGGCCATCGCCATCATTTCGCCATCTCAATGACGAGAATCCCTCCCTTCTCGAAAATACTCGGGCTAGAACTTAATTGAATGGACCTGAAATGGATCAAGTAGTTCTTAATGGCGGTGATACCGCATGGATGTTGGCAAGTACTGCACTCGTACTTCTCATGACTCCAGGATTGGCATTCTTCTACGGAGGAATGGTTCGTACAAAGAGCGTTCTCAATATGATGATGATGTCGATGGTGACAATCGGCATCGTGAGCGTTCTATGGGTTATCTACGGATTTGAATTAGCATTTGGTTACAAGTCAGATTCACCATGGTTTGGTGGATTTGGTTTAAGCGGACTCGGAAGTTCGGTCAATGCTCTCACCAATAATGGTGGCATCTATCCGATTCCAGTACTTGTATTTGCAGCATTCCAGCTGATGTTTGCGATCATCACTCCAGCGCTCATTTCTGGCGCGATTGCCGATCGTGCAAAGTTCACAACCTGGGCAATCTTTGTTGCCATCTGGTCGACCGTTGTGTATTTCCCAGTTGCTCACTGGGTATTTGCATTCGGTAACAAGATTGGCGATAAAGTCACCAGCACTGGTTACTTAGCAGGCAAGGGGCTGGAAGACTTTGCTGGCGGAACTGCTGTACATATCAATGCAGGTGCGGCAGGTCTGGCACTTGCACTCATCCTTGGAAAGCGCGTGGGTTGGCGTAAAGAATCAATGCGCCCACACTCGTTACCACTCGTCATGCTCGGCTCTGGTCTCTTGTGGTTTGGCTGGTTTGGTTTCAATGCCGGATCTGCGCTAGCTGCGAATGGAATTGCCGGACTTGCCTTTATGAATACTCAAGTTGCAACAGCTGGCGCTCTTATCGGCTGGTTACTTGTTGAGAAGGTTCGCAATGGGCATGCCACATCACTCGGTGCAGCATCTGGTGCAGTTGCAGGTCTCGTCGCCATCACTCCTGCCTGCGCATTTGTCGCACCGTGGGCTGCAGTAATTATTGGACTTCTCGCCGGCATCATCTGTTCACTTGCAGTCGGCATTAAGTACAAGCTCGGTTTCGACGATTCACTCGACGTCGTTGGCGTTCACCTCATTGGTGGTATTTGGGGATCGCTTTCCATCGGTCTCTTTGGTACTCATGTAGTCAATAGCATCGGCCTCGATGGAATCTTCTACGGCGGAGGAACTGCGCTTCTTGGTAAGCAGGCTCTCGGTGTAGGACTGGTTCTTGGTTACTCATTTATTGCAACGTTGATTATCGGCTTTGCACTTGAAAAGACAATCGGCTTCCGCGTTTCACGTGAAGTTGAAATCGAAGGCATCGACCTTAAGGAACATGCTGAATCCGCATATGAACTAGCAAGCTCTTCTCGTGGAGGTGCATCACTATGAAGTTGATTACCGCAATTCTCAAGCCATTTAAATTGGATGAAGTGAAAGATGCTCTGCAAGCTGCAGGCATTACAGGTATGACCGTCTCTGAAGCAAGCGGCTTCGGTCGTCAGCGCGGACATACAGAGGTATATCGCGGTGCTGAGTACACCGTCGATCTCGTTCCAAAGGTTCGTCTCGAAGTTCTCGTTGATGACAAGGACGCTGCATCAGTAGTAGATGTCATCGTGAAAGCTGCATCAACGGGATCAATCGGTGACGGCAAGGTATGGACAACTCCAGTAGAACAGGTCGTCCGTGTTCGCACGGGAGAAAAGGGACCTGACGCTATCTAAGTAGTTCATCCATGAGTTAATAACTGAATAAGAAGAACTAAGATTGGCGACATGGGGACACGAGAAAGACGCGCGCGATCCAACGAGGGGGATCTGCTTCTTTCTTCTCTCTTCAAAGAGAGTGCTGCCAATTCGCAGGAAGTAGCTATCGCCGCGGTCGGAGGTTTCGGCCGCGGCGAACTATCTCCAGGCTCTGATTTAGATATCGTCATTATCCATACTGGATCACTTCCTGATGCAGAACTTTCGGAACTTGTAAATAAAATTCTCTATCCCCTCTGGGATAAGAATGTGAAGATAGATCATTCAGTTCGAACTCGCTCGGAGATGCGCAGCGCCGCCAATGATGATCTCAAGGTTGCCATGGGCCTCCTCGATATTCGTCTCATTTGCGGCAACTCTGACTTAGTTGCAGCAGTGCAAGTCGATGCGCTTGAGTCGTGGCGAAAGAATGCAAAGCGTTTTCTTCCACAGCTCGAGGCTTCCCTCACTGAACGTCATCAACGCATGGGTGAACTTGCCTATCTGCTCGAGCCAGATCTCAAAGAGGCCCGTGGTGGTTTGCGCGATATCACCGCGCTTCGTGCGATAGCAACTAGCTCTGCAATTTCTGTTCCGATTGGAAGAATCAGCGTCGCCGAGTCGACGTTGGCAAATGTCCGGGAAGCCCTGCATATTGCAAGTGGTCGCGATAAAGATAAGTTGTTCTTTCAAGAGCAAGATAAAGTTGCTGAAATTCTTGGCTTTGCTGACGCCGATGCACTTATGAGCGAGGTAGCGCAAGCGGCGCGGTCGGTTGATTACTTATTGGATTTAACCTGGTACCGATTGGCGCATAAAGGCCGTGAAGGCGGGAGCAGAATCTTCAAGCGAGATCGCTCCACTCCTCTTTCTCGCGATATCACTGTCTCCAATCAAGAAGTTGTCATTAGTGGAGACGCAGATTTTTCCTTAGATCCGGTCATTGGACTTCGAGCGGCTGCATCGGCTGCGCAAATCGGATTGCCGATTTCTATGGACTCACTCGAGAAGTTATCTACAAGTCTGAGCGGTGGAGTTGGTTTGCTTCCTAATCCGTGGCCGCGAGATGCGCGCGAAAATCTCATCACCCTGATCGGTGCAGGTTCTGCGATGGTGCAAATTTTTGAGGCGCTAGATCAGGAAGAGATTATTTTTCACTGGATTCCAGAGTGGAAGAAAGTACGCTCACTTCCGCAACGCAACGTCCTGCACCGACATACGGTCGATCGCCATATGGTTGAGACTGCAGTGCAAGCTGCAGCGCTGACTCGTCAGGTGCATAGACCCGACCTGCTTCTCTTTAGCGCTCTCTTTCACGATATTGGAAAAGGTACTGAGGAAGATCATTCAGAGCGCGGAGAAAGATTGATCGATCCACTCGCGCGGAGAATCGGATTTTCGGATGAAGATGTCGAGATTATTAAATTATTGGTGAAGCATCACTTATTACTTTCAGCCACTGCCACGCGGCGCGATCTCGATGACCCGGCAACGATTTCA
>Ga0194037_1001383_pt1 | contig 17588 bp, 13 predicted proteins | sample JunL306m_MetaG_FD_148653 | JGI IMG/M metagenome (GOLD analysis project Ga0194037, IMG submission 148653) | Anoxic zone freshwater microbial communities from boreal shield lake in IISD Experimental Lakes Area, Ontario, Canada - Jun2016-L304-6m | ecosystem: Environmental > Aquatic > Freshwater >...
GCGGGTAATACGGCGCTTCGGCGGGTTGGAGGCCGCGGAGGCTGCGTTTGAGGTTGGGTTCGTGCGCCGGGCCGGGATTTTCCGGGTCGATCCAGTCGTGGTCACAATTGAGGGCGGTGGCGCTGCGGACGAGGTGGCTGGCGCGGTTGTTGGAGTGGTGGCTGGTGGGGTCGTAGGATTTGGGGGTGACGATGAAGACCAGGCTGGTTTTTTCATTGGTGGCGGCCTTGCTCTTGAAGAAGAAGTTGAGCACCGGGATGTCGCCGAGCAGCGGGATTTTGGTCTTATCGTTGGTGGTGGACTCGCCATAGAAGCCGCCGACGACGAGCGAGTAGCCATCCGGGACGCGGGCGAGCGACTCGACCATCGACTCGGTAACGCGGGGATAGTAGTTGCCGGTGATGCTTTTGACTTGTTCGATGACCTGAGCCGAGCGCGGGCGCAGTTTCATGCGGACGGTGCCATCGGGCAGCAAGGTGGGGGTGACCACGAGCGAAATGCCGATTTCGCGGTGTTTGTCGGGGTCGGTGTCGATCGACTTGTCGGCGATATCGATTTTGTAGCGGACTTGCTCGGTCACGGTGGGATTGGCGGAGGCCCCGGAGCCTTGGGTGGTGCTGGTGGTGATAATGGGGATCCGGTCGATGATGGAAATGGTCGCCTGTTCGTTGTCCTCGGTGATGAGGGTGGGGTTGGAGATTTGGCTGGCGAGGCCGCCCTCGGCGAGGGCGCGCAGCACGCCGGTGAGCTCGATCGGATTGAGCACGAGGTTGGTGCCTTGAGGGAAAGTGACCCCGGGTTGGGTGGGCGATCCGATGACGGAGGTCATTTGGGTAGGCAGGCCGAAGATGGACCCGAGGTCACGGCTGATGGCGAGCGGGACGCCCTCTTTGCCGAGCGAGGCGGCCCAATTGACGCCGGTGCGTTCGGCGGCGGTGCTGTTGATGCGGAGGATCTTGGTTTCGACGATGATCTGGCCTTTGGCCTTGTCGATGCCGTGGAGGAGTTGGCGGGCTTGCTCGATGCGGGTGGCGGAGTCGATGATGATGATGGTGTTGGTTTTGGGCTCGAAGTTGACGATGCCGGTGCCGGGGCTGAGCATCGGCTTGATCAATTCCTTGATCTGTTCGACGTCGGTGGGGCGGAGGTAATTGAGCTGATAGTGGAACTCGATGCTGGGCAGTTGGTTGAGCTGGACCTGGGTGAGGGCGTAGAGGGTGTTGCCTTTGGTATGGAGGGACAGGCCATACATGAAGGCGAGCTCCTCCATTTGTTGGAGCGGGTTGCCCTCGTTGAGGTGGCCGGTGACGAGGAACTCCGGGCCGGCAATTTTGGCGTTATGGAAATACTGGCGGCCGGCGGATTTGGCCAGGAATTGGAAGATGTCGTTGAGGCTGGCATCCTTGATGATGAAACCCTCGTCGGATTTTTGCATGTCCTTTTTCTGTTGCTCCAGCGGCGCGAAGGGCGCGATCACCGGCGCGGGCACCACCCCCGGGGCGGCCGGCAGATTGGCGGGTGGAGTGACCGGGACGGCGGCGGGAGGTGGCTGCGGGAGTTCCGCGGCGGGTGCGGGAACGGGTTCGATGAGAGGTGCCGCCGGAGTTTGGGCGGCAAGCCAACCGCTCGTCAGGATGGCGGCGGACAAAGGGATCAGGGTCGCGAGTTTCATGGAGTTTGGGCGGTTAGCGGGTCGGAGGTTTGTCGTTAGGTGGGCTGCCGGAGTCAAGTTCGACGGGTGAGTCCGGTCGGTCGGGGACCATTCCCGGGGCGGTCAGGAGGTGGGATCCGGCAGTCATGCCGGCGGGGAGCAGGTCGAGTTTGAGAGTGGCGGTTTCGTTGTTATCGAGGTTGCGCAATTCGATCAGGTGGGAGGTGACGGCGGTGACTTCGACGTGGAGGGTTTTGCCGCGGAAGTTGAGCGGGATGCGATCGCCTTGATGGATGGCGCGGGTTCCGATCAGGAAGCATCGTTCTTTGGGCATGATGGTCGTCACCTTGATGAGGCGGACGATTTCGGCGAAGGGCGTGGCTTGAATGGGGGCGACGCGGTGGGAGGTTTTGGCGACGGTGGTTTTGATGATGCGCTTGGCTTCGGGATCCTGCAACTGGCCGAACGGATCGGTGGTCCGGGCGCGCATCGAGAACTTGGCGGCGATGGCGGTCACGTAGCTGGTGACATTTTCCTCGGCGACAAAGCGGGACGGGTTGCTGAGCGGATCGGGGTCTTTGGGGGTGGTGGCGGGATTCTTGCTGGCTGGCGGGCCTTTGGGTGGAGGTAGCGGTGAGGACTGGGCGAAGGAGGCGGCGAGCAGGCAGGCGAAAACCCACAGCAGGGAAAGGACGGCTTTGGGCATGCGCGAACTCGGCAGAGACGCGGGCGGGATGCCCGCGCTCCTTGAGCGGCAATGATTGGCGGGTGAGGTGCCCGCGCGCCCTGGGGTTAATTTTCCCATGCGGTGTAGGTGACTTGGAAGTTGAGGAGGGACGACTGTGTGGAGTAGGGGCTGATTTGGAAATCCTGGAGTTGGAGCTGGGGCATGCGGGTTTCGAGTTCGAGGAACGTGCGCTGCAGGGTGCGGTAGGTTCCGCGGAAGGCAATGCGCAGTTGCGAGGATTTTTGGGCGGCGGCCGAGCCGAATCCGCCGGTGGCGTTCGGGCGCTCGAAGGCGGTTTGTTGGATTTCCTTGCCGGGCAGATGTTCCGCGATCTTGCGCAGGTTGGTGGCGACGGCGCTGGCGGTTTCCTGGGATAATTGTTCGTTCCAACGATCGAGGTGATGGCGCTGGCGGGTGATCTGGCTTTCAATTTCGAGGCCGGCGAGGCGGCCTTGCTCGTAGGTTTTGTAAGTTTTCTGTTTGTTGTCGAACGAGGTCACCATTTGGGATTTCAGCAAATATCCGCCGCCGATGATCGCGGTGGCGATCAGCACCGGCAGGACGATGCCGAACAGGATGATCGGTTGGCGGTAGAGGTGCATGATTTGGATCAGGGTGCCTTGGGGACGTTGAGGGCCATCGGGTCGGTGGCCTCGAAGCGTTGGATGATCGTGAGGTCGAAGGTGAACGGGTAAGTCGATTCGTCGGCGGTGCTGGATTCTTCGAGGGGGACGGGTTTGAAGGAGTTGTTTTCCTGGGTGCGGACGTTGATGGTGATGTTGCGGTTGCCGATATTCGGGGCGAAGGCGGAATTGCCGGTGATGCGGGCGATTTCGCTGAAGTGTGCGGCGATGCCCTCGCGGGTGTTGAGGGTGTTGAGGGTTTCGAGGGCCTCGTCGCGGGCGAAGCCCAGGATTTTCCATTCCTTGATGAAGCCGACTTTGGCCTGGCCGGGTGCGCTGTCGGGCTTGGCGGAGTGCAAGTAGGATTTCACGAGCATGCCGCCATTTTCGGGGAACAGGCGGGCGAGGGATTCCATGTTGACCCACGCTTTCGAGCGGTCCTCGAGCAGGTTGTTCCAGTGATCGACTTTTTGGCGTTCGGCGTTGAGTTTGGCGAGGCGGCCCTTGATCGCGGAGGCTTGCAGGACGTCAAACGCCCATTCCGGGCGGCGGATCATGTCGATCATGCCCATGGTGAAATAGGCGAGGCAAAGAACGGTGGTGAGAACCAGCGCCACGCGGGCGAGTTGCAGCCAGCGCAGCAGCCGCATTTCGGAACGGTCGGGGTAAATTTCTACGATCTCCCTGGGGGTGGGCAGGAAATCCTGGAGCGCCCAGCGATCCTCGCGCAGGATCGAGAGCGTGTGGCTGGTGGCGGTTGGCGTGGCTGGGGGTGGGCTGGCCGCGATCACGGGTTCGGGGCACCAGGCCGGGATTCCATCCAGCGGCGGTGGTGCCAGCACCTCGATGCGACAGTTGGTAAAGCGGGCGCGCAGGGTGCCATCCAGCGTGGTATCGACGTCCTGGCCGAGGGGCATCAGGAACAGGTCGGGATCAACGAATTCGAGGGACGCGTTGGTGGTGGCGAGGGCGTTGTGGAAATTGGTGGGCTTGCGGATGCCGCGATGCTGGAGGGTGCGGATGAGGCGCAGGTCGGCGAATTCGTTAAAAAAGGCCAAGGCGGTGAACCAAGGATATTGGAGAATGACGACGAAGGGCTTGTCAGGCGTGGGCACCAAGGACTGGGCAAGTCCCATCAGGGCCACCAGCGGCGCACTCAGGGCTTGGGTGATGATCGGGAAGTTCGCGTTCTCGCCGATTTGGCGCAGGGTGGTGAGTAAGGACTCGTATTGGCGGGTGACGGTGACGGTGGTGCCGATCACCTCGCTGCCAGCAGCCGGATACGGCAGCACCCGCCAGGAGGCTTGGGCGGCGAGGATCGACGAGTCTTCCAGAATGGACGCGGGATCGCTAATGGCGGCTTCCCGGAGTTCCGGCAGGGAGGCCGGGTTGTTCAATTCCGGTTTCAGCTCGGTGGTGGCGAACTCGTCGGCGATGTGGAGGATCACACCCAAGGCGGAGGCCCCGTGCGCCCGCGCGTGGCGGAGCAACTCGGTGAGAACGGGCTCCAGTTTGGCGGCGTCGCCCAGGATTTCCTCGGTGAACGAGGGGCCGGGGCTCCATTGGCTCTTCTTGCCGTCCCAGTAGAACGCGGAGATGTGTGGGCCGTTCGGGCGGATGTGGAGTTGGAAATTCAGCTCCAGCGCGTCCTGATACCAGGCGGGATTGCTGGCCCGGGTGGTATTGCGCAGGATTGAACAGGCCTGATCGAACTGCTGCAGGGCATTGAGAGATGCCGGTGGTTGAAAAGTAGCCAAGGGAAATGAAGGCAAAGGCTCAGTGCGGACCGGGAGAAATCCGCGCAAGGGATGGGTTTTGGCAAGGGAAACGGCCCGCCCGCTGGGTGGGGCGGGCCGCATGGAATCTCAGACCCTGCGATTCAGGAGAGGGCCTGCGCGGGTGTTACCAATCGCCAATATTGGCAGGAACATGCGTATCGGGATCGGCTGACAACGAGCAGGTGATGGCGAGGGTGCCGACTGCCGGAACGGTGGTGCCACCGGTGCCGGTGTAAGTGCCGCGACCCGGGCAGGTTGGCGCATTTTCCATGAACAAGCCGGCACCGATGATGGTGGTGGTGAAGGCAGGCACGGTGTCACCCGGGGCCTTTTGGTTCATGTTGGCATACGAGCGCACCGCCTGTTGGAAGTTGCGGATGTTGAGGATGCAGCCGGCACGGTCCGAACCCTTCTTCCAGGCGCGGGCACCTATGAAGAGGATCGAGATCAGGGAGAGCAGGACGAGGATGACGACCGTCAGTTCAAGGAGGGTCATGCCGGACTTGCTCTTCATGTTGCGAGTGTTGGTCAGTTTCATAATGTGGATTCTATTTTTTATTGTTATATTCGGGTGTTTTGTTTTCTAGCGGAGGGAGAGCGCCGGGTGTTTCGATAGTTGTATTTGTTATGTCGATGGTCTGGCAGTCTCGGAAATTGTGGGATGAGGGAAGGGACGGTGGGTGGGGATTTGGCGGCGGTCGCGGACCGCCGCTACAGTTCCACCTCCTCATTGCGGTTGATGCGGGCGTTGCTGAAGGTTTCCTCGGTGATGAGTCCCTGATTGAGGAAGCGGCGGAGGTTGGCGTCCCACTGAATGTTGCCGGCGCGGCGAATGACGTCTTCGAGCGAGCGGGCGCCGCCGCCGTAGTTGGCAATGGCGCTGGCGGCGGCATCGTCCCGGTTTTGGAGGAACTCGTAGGTGAGGACCCGGCGTTGGACGCCATTGAGGAGGCCTTGGGAGTGGATGAAGATGAGGATTTCCGAGAGTCGGCTGAGGACCGAGCCGTGGGAGTCCTTGGGATAGAGTTCGAGGATCCGGCCGAGGGTCTTGACCGCGCCGGTGGTGTGCAGGGTGGAGAGGACCAGGTGGCCGGTTTGGGCGGCTTCCATGCAGGTTTCCATGGCCTCGCGGTCGCGGATTTCGCCAAGCAGAATGATATGCGGGGCTTTGCGCAGGACATCCTTGAGGCCTTGGCGGTAGGAATGGACATCGCGCCCGACCTCCTGTTGGGTGACGATGCTGGGGGAAGGAATCCGGTGCCCCGGATAGTCCGGATCCTCCATGTCGTCGGGATATTGATATTCGATGGGATCCTCGACGGTGACAATGTGCTTGGGATGATGGCGGCGAGCCCAGTCGATGAGTGAGGCGAGAGTGGTGGATTTGCCCGAGCCGGTGGGGCCGGTGACGAGGCACAGGCCGGCGCGCTTGAGCACCCCGCTGCGGAGCATCTCGGTGGTGTCGGGATCGATGCCCAGGGCTTCGAGTTCCGGGATGAAATCGTTGAGGATGCGGCAGGTGATGCCCAGTCCGGAGGAGCTGAGGTGGGCTTGCACCCGCAAGCGACCGGAGCGCTCGCCGTCGTCGCCCATCGGGATCCCGTCGCAGGAGAAATCGGAGACCCGGCGTTCGGCGAAATCGGCGATGGCGAGGCGGATTTTTTCATCGACGCGTTGGACCAGCGATGGGTCTTGGCCGAAGCCATGGCTGCCACTTTCGCGGTTGGTGATGAGTTCCTTGAGGATCTCGTCCATGTGGGCGGCGGAGAGAATGCCGAGGAAGTCGAGTTTCTCCATGCCCTTGTTGGTGTGGATATACACCGGTCGGGCGGCGCGCATCTGGATATCGGACACGCGGAGTTCGCTGCAGATGCGGAAAATGATTCCGAGCAGATCCTTGCCGCTCATGCCAGCGGCAAAACGTGCAGCACCCGCCGCCGAGGCGGAGCTTGGAAGCGGCGGGGGGGGGAGCACTGGAAATAAGACGGACATGAGTGAATTCTAAATTGGAACCGGCAGGGAGTCAGTTTGAGGCTTGCGGCGCGAGGTGATTGTGTTCGAGGTGGAGCAGGGTTTGGTTCTGGGTGTCGCGGATTTTGGTGATGAATTGGCGGCGTTCTTCGCACTCGGCGACGCGTTGGGGTGAGAGCAGGTTCCATTGCTTCGATTGGTCCCACTGCTGGGCGACTTCATCGTAGCGGGCCAGGCAGTGGTCGATGAGGTTCAAGCATTGACGCATTTGGGTCGTGTCATACTTGGGAGTCGCGTTGTGCTGGTCGTTGAACATCAACTCAAGGATGTTGGTGGCGGCGGCGGCGGCGGTCAGTGCCGGACGCGGATCGTGGTCCTGCTTGAGGCAATATTGAATGGTATCCTCGGCGAGTTTGGCGGCGGCGGCGGTGAGTTGCGGGCGGGTGCCGAGCTCAGGTTCGGTGAGGAAGAAGTGGAGCGAGTTGTAGTTCCCGTAATGGGCGGGATCGAGTTGATAGGCGAAGCGGAGTTTGTCTTCGGCTTGACGCCGGAGATGGCGCTTCATGGCGTCGCTGCCGACCTTGGGGTTGGTGCGGGCGGCCAGCGCCTTGTCGAAGGAGATGAGCAGGGTCTCAAACCGGGCGTTCAAGGTGCGCGGCGTGGCTGCGGGTGGAGGGTCGGCCGCATCCTTGGGCTCGGGCGCGCCGCCGGAGACTCCGGCATCGAAGAAGGTGTCGATAGGACCTTGCAGGGCCATGGCCAAGACTTCGCCATAGGGGCTGCGGTTGATGCCCAAGGCGTTCAAGGGTGTGTCCAGATCGGGGTTGGCTAGCAGCGGGCGTCCGGCCACGGCCCACGCCAGCGCCCCCGCGCCGATGAGGGCGGTGGACAGGGCGATGGACGAGAGGCGAGACATGGCGGTGAAAAATTCTGAATCTTAAGTTGAGATTTGAAACGGGAGAGGATTCGGATTGCCGGTTGAGGATCAGGAGGAAAGTTTGGTGCGGAAGCAAAGCCGGGAGAGGCCGGTGTAAACGGCGAGAATGCCGCCAAAGTAGAGGGTCATGGTCCAGAAGGCTGCGGTCGGGAGCGCGCCGCTTTTGAAGTAGAGTCGTTGGGTGAGATCGGCGAAGCGGTATTGCGGCGAGAACAGCCAGAGGTGGCGCAAGATTGGGTTTTCCTCCAGCTTGAGCAAGTTATCGAGGTAGCCGACGCCGTAGAGGCCGTAGAGAGCGATGCCCAAGGTGACGGCAAATCCGGAGATGCCGCCGAAGCGCGAGGCCAGGGCCGTGGCCAGGGCGAGCAGCGGGGCCATGACCAGCAGGAACAGAACCACGTATTGGGCGTTGAGCACCCACCACATCGAGTGTTCGACCGGATCGGCGGGGGCGGCGGCGAACTGGCAGATCAGTGCGGTGATGAGGGTCAGCGGGACCAGAAAGCAGAACACGGCGAGCCAGATCTCGAACAGTTGGCGGGTGGCTGAAAGGCCGGTGGCCAGAAAATACTCGCCGATGCCTGATTTGGCGTTGGCTTCACCTTCGCGTGCGGCGGTGAACAAGCCCCAGAGAACGGCGCAGACCCACAGGGCATCCCAAGCCGCCAGAATGCGGGCGGGCTGCACCAGGATGGGCTTTTCCGTGGCGCTGGAGATCATCGGCAGGGCGAACGGCAACGCGACCACCGCCAGCAGGCAGATCGCCCAGGCCTTGCGCTGGAAAATCGTGGCGATGGTGAGTCGAAACAGTCTCATGGTTCAGTTGAGCAGGGTTTTCAATTGGCTCCAGGTCTGCGCGCCGCTGTTCAGGTAGCGTGCCTGCTGGCCTTCAATCATCAGCGCGCTGGACAGTTCCATCGAATCGTAGTCCGGATGGCAGCTCACCAAGCGCAGCACGTTGGCCGACGAGGCGTTCCAGATTTCCTCGAAAATTTGGCGGGTGAAGGCATCGATGCCGCTAAAGGGTTCGTCGAGCAGGAGAATATTGCCGACCTCCGGCTTCACCGAAAATTCGGCGGTGATCAGGTTGGTTTTGCGGCGGTTGCCGGTGGAGAGCTGGCCGTAGGGTTTTTTGACATCCAATTCGACGCGACCGGCGAACTCGAGGGCCTCTTGGAGGCGTGCGCCGGGCAGGAGCGCGCGGAATACCATGGCGGGGGTGATCCACGGATCAAAACGTAGATCCTCAGGCAGGTATTGGATGAAGCCTGCCACTTGGAAGTGACCAGCCACGGGTTTCAAGGTGCTGGCCAAGGTCCGCAGCAGGGTGGTTTTGCCCCGCCCGTTGCGTGCCAGCAGAAAATGAGTGCCGCCGCCTAAAATCACGGCTTCGTCAAAACGCGCCAGCGGCCTGCCGTAGCCGATCTCGAGACCGGCATCGAGGCGGATATTTGGAGCCAGGGGGTGTTGCTGAGCGGCGGTCATTGTGGTTCTTTGAAAATCGGGTCAACCATCAAGGGAATCTAAAGGTCATCATTACTAATCTTTCTGGCATTTATGGAAATTCAGGCAGGGAGGCAATCATTTTTGCGAATCATTTAGGGTGGGCTGTTTGTTTTTTTGAAATTGGCGCAGGGTTTGGAGGTTTGCAAGGGATGGCTGAAGCCATCAATCACAATACACTAGGCGCGGCCACGGTCGGCGGGGAAGCGCCGCGTTTGTGAGAATAGTGTCGTGGTTTTAACTACGCTCGCCGCTCGCGGGGGCTCGCCACGTGAATTTGATTTTTTTCTTCGTGACGGGGGAGGGGTGGCATGTAGAACCACCGCAGCGGAATATGGCGGGCAAACTTACTTACCAACAGGCTGGGGTGGACACGCGCAAAGCGGCCGCTCTGGTGGGCGACATCGGCACTCATGTGCGCAGAACCCAACAGACCCGCAAGTTGTGGGGTGCGTTCGGGCTTTTTGCAGCGTGTTACGATCTGAGTTCCTACAAGGAGCCGGTGATGGTGACCGGTTGCGACGGGGTGGGCACCAAGCTGGAACTGCTGCTGGCGCACGATTTGTTGGAGACGGCGGGCAAGGATTTGGTGGCCATGAGCGTGAATGACATCCTGACCACCGGCGGGGATCCGCTGTTGTTTTTGGATTACGTTGGAATCGCCGCCCTCCACGACACCAAAATCACCCGCTTGATCGCCGGCATGGCCGATTATCTCGAAGACTGCAACTGCATCCTCGCCGGCGGCGAAACCGCCGAAATGCCCGGCATCGTCCCGGCCGAAGTCATCGAACTGGCCGGCTTCTGCATCGGTTGCGCCGAAAAACCCGACCTGATCGATCCGACAACCGTGGCCGTCGGCGATGTGCTGGTTGGCTACGCGTCGGCCAGCATTCACGCCAACGGCTGGTCGCTGGTGCGGCGCGTGCTCAATGAATTTCCGGGCGAAGTGACCGACGCCGAGCTGGCCGCCTGGCTGCAGCCGACCCGCCTCTACCACGATGTGACGGGCGACCTGAAAAAATCCGGGGTCAAGCCGAAGGCGATGGCCCACATCACCGGCGGCGGTCTGCCCGAAAACCTGGAGCGCTTGTTCCGCGGCATGGGTGCCGACTTGCGCATCCCACGCTGGGAGCTGCCCGGCATCGACAAACTCCTATCCCACGTCGATCGCGATGACCGCTTCCATACGTTTAACATGGGCATCGGCTGGGTGGCGATCGTTGCCGAGGCCGATGTCGCCGCCGCTCTGCTGGCGGGGCCCGGAGGTCAGGTGATCGGCCGGATGGTTCCCCAAGAAGGGGTCCGGGTCAGCGTGATCGGCGAGTGACCTTTACCTCCCAATTCTCATGAGCGACTTCCTCACCCACGAATGCGGAATCGCCGCAGTCCGTCTCCGCAAGCCGCTTGCTTATTATTACGACCGCTACGGCACCTGCCTGTGGGGCTTGAACAAGCTGTTCGTGCTGATGGAAAAACAGCACAACCGCGGCCAGGACGGCACCGGCATCGGCTGCGTCAAACTCAACATGCCCATCGGCCAGCCCTACGTCTATCGCCGCCGCGGCACCGAAAAAGACGCCCTGGCCGAGATTTTCCGCAAGGAAATCAAGGACTTCTTCAAGCTCTCGCGCAAGGGGATGATGAACCTCAAAGACCCCGCCAGCGTCAAAAAACACTTCGACTTCGGCGGGGAAATCCTCGTCGGTCACCTGCGCTACGGCACCTCCGGCCAATTCGATGTCGGATCCTGCCATCCCTACCTGCGCCGCAGCAATTGGCCGACGCGCACCCTCATGGTCATGGGCAATTTCAACATGACCAACGCCGCCGAGCTCAACCAGGTGCTCATCAATCGCGGTCAGCACCCGGTGTTCGGCACCGACACCCAGACGGTGCTCGAAGAAATCGGCTACCAACTCGACGAAGCCCACACCGATCTTTATCGCCACCTCCGCGACGCCGGCGTCCCCGGCGCCGATATCCCCGGTAAAATCTCCGCCGCCCTCGACGTGCCGCGCCTCGTCGCCGAGTCCGCCGCCTCCTGGGATGGCGGCTACGCGATCTGCGGCGTGATCGGCAATGGCGACATGTTCGTGATGCGCGACCCGCACGGCATCCGGCCCTGCCACATGCTTGTCACCGACGAGGTGATTGCCTTTGCCTCCGAGCGGGTGCCGCTGATGACGGTGTTTGAAGCCGAGGCCGCTGACGTCAAGGCGGTTGATCCCGGGTCGATGATCACCATCAAGTCCGATGGCTCGATCTCCGACACCGCCTTCGCCCCGCCGCAACGCTACACCCCGTGCTCGTTCGAGAAAATCTACTTCTCCCGCGGCAACGACCCGCAAATCTATCGCGAACGCAAGGCGATGGGCGCCGCGCTCGTCCCCCAGATCGTCGAGGCGATCGGCGGCGCCTTCGACAAGACCATCTGCTCGTTCATCCCCAACACCGCCGAGACCGCCTACCACGGCATGATGGACGGCCTCCGCTTGTATCGCCGTCAGCAGGTCCGCTCGGCCATCCTGCAGGCTGCCGACGACGGCACCCTCACCCCGGAACTCGTCGATGACCTGATCCTGCGCAACTGGCCCCAGGGCGAAAAAGTTGCCCACAAGGACATCAAGATGCGCACCTTCATCTCGCAGGAAAAAAGCCGCGACCAGATGGTGTCCCACGTTTACGACATCACCTACGGCGTGGTGCAGCCCGGCGACTATCTGGTGGTCATCGATGATTCGATCGTCCGCGGAACCACGCTCAAGCAGTCGATCCTCAAGATCCTGGCCCGCACCAAGCCGGGCAAGGTGGTGGTTTGTTCGACCGCGCCGCAGATCCGCTACCCGGATTGTTATGGCATCGACATGTCGGAACTCGGGAAATTCATCGCCTTTCAAGCCGCGGTGGCCCTGCTCCGGCGGGCCGGTCGGCAGCCCTTGCTCGACGAGATTTACGACGCCTGCCGCGAGGAGTTGAAGCGTCCGGTGGGAGAGCGCCGCAACTGCGTGCAGCGCGTTTACCAGGACTTCACCGATGAGGAGATCTCCGCCGAGATCAGCCGCATGGTCTATCCGGAAAAAATCGGCTGGCACGGCGAGGTGAATGTGATTTTCCAAACCATCGAAAACCTCCACGCCTCGATCAAGGGCGACTGCGGCGACTGGTATTTCACCGGCAACTACCCGACTCCGGGCGGCTATTCGATGGTCAACCACGCCTACCTCCGCTGGTATGAAGGCGTCGGCGGCAGAAGCTACGACCTGCCGCTCTAACCTCCCAGGTGACCTGTGCCAACGGCCATTTGCTCGCTGCGCTCCGGGTCGCCGATGGCTGGATTTTCTATCCAGGATTACCGCTGGAGCAAAAACTCCAGCAGGCAGCCGGTTTGCAGTTGTGCCGATTGGCGGACGGCGGAAATCACGAGTTTCTTGAGTTCGGTTCGGTCGGCCGCTTGCTCGTAAAGACAGGGGCGCTCGTCGTTGGCGGTTCGCGCTTGCTCCGCTTCAAGAGCGCGCGTCCATTCGACGACATTCGCCACGTGGTGGACAGCGGAGTGGCCCGCGTCGCCCGCTATGACGCCGAACGCGGGATCGGCACGCTCTTGCTAGAGCCCATCAGCCAGGCCAGCGCCGACCAGCGCAAGGGCCGCGCCGGCCGCACCGCGCCCGGCACCTGCCATCGCTTGTGGACCGTGATCGGTCACAAGAGCCGCGAGGAACGCAACACTCCGGAAATCCAGCGCAGTGACCTCGCCGAGGTCGTGCTGCTGCTGCACTCGCTTGGCATCCGCCAAGCCGCCACCTTTGACTGGCTGGACAAACCTGATCCGCAGGCCGTCGAGCGCGCCGAGCGCCTGCTCACCATGCTCGGGGCCTTGCACCAGGCGGACCTCACTGCCATCGGCCGGCAAATGCTGCGCCTGCCGATGCACCCGCGCTACTCACGGATGTTGATCGAGGCCAGCCAGCGCGGCTGCGTGGCCGATGCCGCCTTGTGTGCCGCACTGGTCAGTGGCCGCGACTTGCTCGCCCGCCTGGATCGCGAGGATGCCCAGACCCAAGCCGCGCGCGAGAGGTTCGAGGCCAGCGGGGATTCCGACTTCATCACCCTGATGCGCGCCTACGACTTCGCCAAAGCCAACGGCTTCAGCTTTGAGCGCTGCCGCAGCTACGGCATCAACGCCCAGGTCGCCCGCCAGGTGGAGCAAACCTGCCAGCAAATCCTGCAGGTCGCCCACCAGCAACGGCTCTACGACCGCGAGGCCGCTCCCGCCAGCCCGCCCGAAAACGACGAAGCGCTGCGGCGCTGCCTCATGGCCGGCTTCGTCGATCAACTCGCCAAGCGCCGCGACCCCGGCAAGCCCGCGTGCGACCTCACCGAGCACCGGCACGGCCAGCTCGTGCGCGAAAGCGTGGTGCAGGACGCCACGTTTTTTGTCGCCGCCAACCTGCGGGAAGCGCCCTCGCGCGGATCCACTCCGCTGACCCTGCTCAGCCTCGCCACCAGCGTGCTACCCGCGTGGATCGCCGAGATGTTTCCCCAGCATCTGAGCACCACCGTGGAGCACCTCTTCGATGCGTCTAACAAGCGCGTCGCGGCGATGAAGCTCGTGCGCTATCGGGATCTCGTCATCGAGCAGAAGTCGCAGCAACGCGACCTGGATCCCGTCGCCAGCGGACGCTGCCTCGCCGACGCCCAGCGCGCCGGAGCCTTCGAGCTGCCGCTGATGGACCACCGGCTCAACCAATTCATCGCCCGGGTGGCCCTCGTTCACGCCACTTTGCCGGAACTTGAGTTCGCCCCGTTTGATGAGGCCTCCATCACCGCCTGCCTCGCCCGTGCCTTCACCGGCCTCTCGCTGGTCAAGGAAGCCCAGGCCGCTCCCCTCCTCCACGCGTTCCATCTGCACTTGGAAAAAGGCCAAGTGAGCTGGCTCGACGAATTGCTGCCACCCGCCATCCCTTGGCTCGACAGCCGCACCCTGAAAGTCTCCTACCTCGACGGGTCACCGGATGCCCAGGTGAAACTCCAGGACTGCTTCGCGCTCAAAGCGCACCCCAGCCTCTGTGAAGGCCGCCTCCCGGTGCTCCTCAACCTCTGCACCCCCGACGGCAAACGCCTCGCCACCACCACCGACTGGCCGCACTTCCTCGCCCGCCAATGGCCAAAGCTCCGCCAATCCGTGGCCAACAAGTTCCCCGGCCACGTCTGGCGTTAGACCTGGCAAGTGCCTACCGCGGCCCGCCGCCATGATGCGACCGGTAGGGCCGCGGCGGCCCGCCGCGCCCACTTCCCCGCCGCAGCCGGAGCTCTTCGGCCATGAGAATGACGCTGGGGTCGCCTGCGCCGACCAACCCTCCGGAAGGTGAATCCGCACGGACGAGCGCCATTTCGTCAACTCATTTTGTTTCACCGCAAGATCCCCGGACAGGTTGTCAGAAATCGGGAATACAGCGCGTAATTGGGAATCATGCGCCGCGTTACGATGTTTGTTTGTTTGATGCTCGGTTCGCCTCTGGCCCGTGCCGACTCCTCGGTTGTGACGGATCGGGAGTACGCCGTGACAACCCTGGATCGCATCGCGCGGCCGGTCATCGAGTCACTGGCGGAAGGGAAGCTCAAGGAGCGATTGCCGCTGGGCCCTGGCGAGGAATCACGGCGCGACAGCACCTGTCTTGAGGCATTTGGCCGCACGCTGGCGGGTATTGCGCCGTGGTTGGCGCTGGGACCGGATGCCACGCCCGAAGGCCAGTTGCGGACGCGCTACATCGAACTGTCCGTGAAAGCCCTGGTACGAGCGACCGACCCCGAGTCGCCGGACTTCATGAATTTCACCAGGGGGGCGCAGCCGTTAGTGGACAGCGCGTTTCTAACGCTCGCCTTGCTGCGGGCTCCCGATCAACTCTGGGGGCCGCTCAATGACAGCCAACGCTCGAATGTGATCCAAGCGCTCAAGGCCACCCGCAAGATCAAACCGTTTGAGAGCAATTGGCTGCTTTTCTCCGCAGTGGTCGAGTCAGGACTCTGGCATTTCACCGGCGAGTGCCAACTGCCCGCCATTCAACACGCGCTGGCCAGACACGAGGAATGGTATGTCGGAGACGGCACGTATGGGGATGGCCCGGACTATCATTGGGACTACTACAACAGCTTCGTCATTCAACCGGCCTTGGTCGCGGTGCTGGAAGTTTGCCAGGAGAAGAAATCACCACTCGCAGCCAAGTTTCCCGTGGTGCTCGAGCGCATGCAGCGCTATGCAGAAATCCAGGAGCGGCTGATTTCACCGGAAGGCAGCTTCCCCATCATGGGTCGTTCCAGTGCTTACCGCTTTGGGGCGTTTCAGGCACTCTCACTAGTGGCTCTGCGCCATGATCTGCCAAAAACCATTGAGCCCGCGGCGGTGCGCTGCGCCCTGAATGCCGTGATTCGCCGCATGATCGAGGCTCCCGGCACTTTTGATCACCAGGGCTGGTTGCGGGTCGGCATCGCCGGCTATCAACCTGCCCTGCGGGAGAGCTATGTATCCACCGGCAGCCTTTATCTCTGCCTCACGGGATTGCTCCATCTGGGACTCCCGGCGAACGACGCGCTTTGGACCGCTCCAGCGAAAGCCTGGACGCAGAAGCGCTTGTGGGCAGGCGATGACGTCCCTGCCGACCATGCCATGCCGTGAAATTGACAGGCTCCGCAATTGCTTTCAAAGGGACTGTCCCTTTATCATGACCCCAACGGTGTCCAACTTTGGAGTCATGAGCGCGCATAGATTTTGGCGAGCCGGGCCAGGGCCTGGGTCCAGGAACGCGTGGAGTCCAGATGATTTTTCAACCAGCGAATGAACTTCACGGTGCGTTGGGTGAGTCGCTGTATGCATTGCTGGAGAACGGTGAGTCCGCCGCCCCCGATGCTTTTGGACTGCTCGTCGCGCTTGGCGAGGGTTTTGGTTTTGCGTTTGATCTCGGCCTCGTTGCGGATTCCGGTCTCACGGAGGATTTGCTCCTCCAGGAGGGTCATGAGGTTGTGGGTCAGGCATAACAGGCGGGCCTGGCAGGTCTTCGCATTGGCGGTGCTGGCCCACGACTTGATTTCACCGAGTTTGTTTTTGAACTCATCGAAGACCTTCTCGACGTCCCAGCGGGATTTGTAGAGCAAGGCGACGATTCCGCCGGGGATGCTGACGGGCAGATTGGTCAGATAGGTGTAAACGGTTCCGCTCTCCGGGTCCAGATAGGTGACGCGGCGCAGGCTCACGCCCGCGCTGGTACCGACGATTTCATCGGCAATGACTCCCCGGTTGATCGGATCGGCGCGATCAAACGGGTTGTTGCCGAGAGTTTCGAGCTTCATGTTTTCCTTGTCACGACTCAGGAAGTAGATGCCATTCTGTTTCCACTCATACCATTGCCGGAAGTCAATGCCGGCGCGATCCCAGGTGTAGAGGACCTTGCGGCCGTTGGCGGCCCCTTGGCGCAGTCCTTGGATGTCCTGGCGTTTGAGAGTGCGCATTTCGTGTTCCTTCTTGCGCTCGATCTGGTCACTGACAGATAGATGAGTCATGCAGTGGTTGCGCAGGTTGATGGAGTAAAGGTGGCCAGTGGCGTATTTGGTGGCGGTGAATGCGGCGGTCCTTCCAGAGGGCTGGTCTTTGGCCGGACCCTTGTCTTTGGCCGCAACCTTGCGCGGCGCGGCCTTGTCGTGACTGGCGGCGGCGATGAAGTGGCCGTCTCCGGCGTAGAGATCGAAGTCATCCAGGCACTTGAAATCCGCGAAGGCATCGGGCATCGCCCGGCGCATGTGGGCCTGGATTTGCGAGAGAATGTCGCTGAGCAGCGCGAGCCGACGCTCGCTCTTGAGGCTTTCAAAAAAGGTGGTCAGGAGGATTTCAGTATCGTGGCGTTCGGCGAGATCCTGAAGAAAGTCGCGACCGCTTTGAAACAATCCCAAACACCGGCGGATGCCAGCTTCGAGCCAAAGGGCGTCGGAGAGGGCGGGGCAGTTCCGACGGAACCTGGAATGATCGAGAAAACCGGAAACCGGCTTGAAGAATTCGCCACCGACGATTGATTTACAACGAGTTGCACTGAGCATGAATTTTTTTCACCCTAACAGATCATTAGACAAGGGTTAAATGCGCCTGGCGGGTTGATTTTCGCATTCAGAAAGTGAAGCAGGGTGAATTCATTCCAGGAAACCGAACCCAGCCAGTGGCATCCTGATGCGATTTGAGGCCACGCAGCAGTGGTTTTTTTGCTCAAATATTGGACACCGTTGGTTTGCCGGTGCCCTTGTCGGTGTACTTCCCCCCGGCCAATCAAGTCAGCAAGTTGCAGCACCCGTGGTTCTCTTCCGCAGGGGGAATCAGTCGGAATTCACCCGTGTTACGCCTGTTGGTCGACCG
>Ga0194037_1001385_pt1 | contig 17560 bp, 9 predicted proteins | sample JunL306m_MetaG_FD_148653 | JGI IMG/M metagenome (GOLD analysis project Ga0194037, IMG submission 148653) | Anoxic zone freshwater microbial communities from boreal shield lake in IISD Experimental Lakes Area, Ontario, Canada - Jun2016-L304-6m | ecosystem: Environmental > Aquatic > Freshwater >...
GTCCAATAGGTATAGGTTTTTGCATCGGGAGGACTATACACACGCATCGTCATGGAGTCGTATGCCGTAGGACCGGGCGTTTCATCTGTTGTAATCGAGTAGCTGAACTGAACGTAGGCACTCTGCGCGTCAGCCGGAATAGTCACATCCTGAGAGAGGGTGTCCGAACAGTTGTTGTAGCCGCACAACCATGCATACCAACTGTTGGAGGTGGTCGGACTGAGATATGAGGTTATTATCGGGTAGCCGCTTACGGAGTTTTCGGTCCAGGAAACTGGTCCGTTTTCAAAACCCGGATTGAGCAGAATATTGGATACGGCGCCGGTTGAGCCGGATTGATTAATGGTGTACATCTGTCCGGCTACGGTAATAGTTCCCGTGCGGGCAGTGCTGTTGCCGTTGGCTGCCACGCTGTACTGCACGGTGCCGGAACCGCTGCCGCTTGTGCCGGAAGTGATGGTGATCCAGCTTGCACTGCCGGTGCTGCTGGCGGCACTCCATGTGCAACCGGCACCGGCGGTGACGGTGATGCTGCCGCTCGAAGCGAGCGAACTGAACGACCTGCCTGTCTCGGCAACGGTATAACTGCAGGTTGTATCGAGGCCCAGTGCCATCGGCAAACTGAGACGCGGTTTGGCAATGTCATTTTTACTGTCGGTTACCATCACACCGCTCGTCAGGCGCGCAACGGTTTGATCCAGCGTTTCATTGGGATGGGCTGCCCGCAGTACGGCAACGGCGCCGGCCACATGAGGTGCTGCTTGCGAGGTGCCCCCCTCGGTAATTCCGGCAGCTAAAATCTGAGAACCGGGGGCAAGCATGGTTAAAAACGAGCTGCTGTTGGAAAAGCAGGTAACCTTGTCTGCTGCAGAGTTAGTATCAGTACAGCGCAGCGGATTTCCCCAGTTTAATGTGCCCAGGGCTGAATCATAGACCGCACCGACAGAAATTACTCCGCTGGTGGCGGCCGGTTGACTCAAGGCGTTTAAGTATCCGTCATTTCCGGCTGCAGCGACCGTCAGAATCCCGGCTGCCCGGGCCTGAACAACCGCTGCATTATAGGCGCCGTTGGTCACCGGCGCAGTGTATTTACCGCTTCCCAGACTCATGTTTATGGCGACAATATTATAGGTGGCTTTATTGGTAATGACCCAGTCGATCGCATTCAGAATATCTGACGTTGCAGCCCCCAGGTTCCCTGTTTGAGGAGAACCGCTGAAAACATCAAGGGCTATTATTTTAGCGCCCGGCGCCACCCCTGCGACTATTCCGGCTACATTGGTTCCATGCCCGTCGTTATCCAACTTTCCGTCACCGGGTGCAAAGTCTTGTGCATACACGACCCTGCAGCTGGCCGGTACGCCGGGAGAGGTACAAGATCCGAAGGCAGACTTCGTATAATCCACCCCGGTATCCAGTACCGCTACCGCAGTTCCAGCTCCCAGATTCCCTTGCGCGGCAACTTGTGGCTGTCCAATCAGCGGTAAACTCTCAGCCAGAAATTTTTGTTCGTAGCTGTTTTCATAAACGCCGCTGACATTGGGATGTGTGAGTAGTCTGTCGAGAACTTTTTGGGAGTGGATCCGGAGGAAGCTTACCGGAAGATGGCGGTACGCTCGTAATTCTGACGATTCCTCCGCTGTGAAGGAGGAAAGAACGGTTTGTTTTGTTTCGGCGTATTTGAGTGCTTTATGTTCAAGAATCTGACGGTGATGCGAAGGCAGACCGGTTACCGATTGCAGCTCTTCGGCTGATTTTTGGACCGGTTTGTCATTATAAACGACAATAAGATCTTGTGCTTTTCCTGATGCTAATTCTTCGGCAATCTTTTTGGAGAGCTTTTCGTGGACGTTGCCGGGCGTCTGTGCAGATGCAATCCGGATTGTTGATACAAGGAGCAGGGCAAAAAAAATCAACGTCCCGATTACGTTAAAATGTCGCATTGCTGCAATGTCCTCCTACCGGAACATGTTGTCTTTTCGATCTTCATGCACCCGCACAACAGACGGGTGTGAAAGTAACGTTTGTAATGCCTCTGCAGAGCGTACGCGAACAAGCATAAGCGGTAATACGTCGTAGTCTTTGAGGACTTCGACCTTTCCGGGCGATTGTGCCGCGATAACATCAGCCTTTATTTTTGCGTAGCGTTCTTTTTTAAATCGCAAGGTGGCGCTATCGTCAAAGACGATTCCTTTTTCTCTATTCAGTTGGGCTGCCTGAACAAGAACTTCAGTGTCATCGAAGACCACAATCAGTTCCTGTGATTCACCGGCGGCCAGTTTTTCACGAACTTCAAGAGGAACATTATGCGTGGTTACTCCGCCGGCGTATCCGGTTTGGAGAGTACACATGCTGCCGAAAAGAACTATTATCGTAATGTTTTGAAGCATATTCATGGCGAATCCTGTAATCACAACCCCAGAAAGCTGTTAATCGTCTTCTGGACTTCTGCTATCGACACACTGTTGTCGCCGCTGGTATCCACGCAGCCTTCTACGGTTTTAAGCCCCAGAAACATATTGATGGCGCTCTGTACTTCGGCGATGGTGACGGTGTCGCTTGCGTCGCAGTCGCCCGGCTTGCTGGTGGTGTTACTGCTGCTCAGGTCAAAATCGAAGCTGATGCCAACGACGACACCTGCCGGGGCGGCAGCTCTTGAAATCACCGTGTCAACAAGTGAGAAATCGTTTTTGGTAAGAACGGGGCTTGCCGCTGCAGTTTCCAGAACAAGTGTGGCAACTTGCCCGGATTGAGTGCCGTTTACTAGATTGCTGGTGTCCAGCGTTGCGAGAATGAGGGAAGGCACCGGGTAGGTTGGGGAGGTCGTGTCCGGCCCGTTATAACTACCAAAAAGTTTAAACGTTGCAGGAGTAACTCCACTGGCATAGAAGGATGCTGGATCAAGCTGATTGCTGCCGAAAACCGTTTTGATGGTAACCCCGCTGGCCGGCAATAGCACGGTCGCTTGCCATCCGCCGACAAGGTCGCCTGCTGGAAGTGTTCCGACCGTTTTAAGTTTCAGAAACAGTTGACCGGCCGAGGCCGGTTCCGGCAGCACGCCGCTTACCAGAACAAACGCCAGAAACAATATGATTTTGATGCGAGATTTCATCGGCAGCTCCTTATATTATGGTGCTTGCATAGAGACGTGGCAACATGGCATCGGCTAGAAGATCCACGCAAATGCAGCGCCAAAAATATCTTTCAGATGCTTTTTGTAGAAGGGGTCTTTTGCCATAATCATCTCTTCGCAGGTAGACTGTCTTTTAATAAGATCCTGTTTGGCTGATTCAATCTGCTTTTCGATTTCTGCACGCTGAAGTGTGTAGGCGTTAACTTCTTCACGGTACACATCAGATAATGTCATAAGATCCCGATAGTCACATTTATTTGCAGCCATGCAGTACAGCGTACTCCCGATATTGTTGAGAAACGTTTTGGTATTGTTCCGACAGGTTGCCGCATGTACATTTTCATGCAGCAGTAATATTGGATCAAGGCATACCGAACCGCCCTGCACTACTTCAGTTTCACAGGTCTGGGTATTTGTTTTGGCACCCCAGATGCCGCCGTTGGTTGCTTCGCTGATACGAACCGGAGCGGTGTAATTTCTCATCATGTCCTGCTGGGCATTATACATCGGCGCATTATATGCGATTTCGGTGCGTCCGTGGATAGTGCCCTGCTCATCCGTTTCTTTGGCAGATTTGGCATATTCACGCAAATACACATTCGTCAGGTCGAGCATGTTTTTGAGATCAACCAAATCGGTGCAGTCACACGCGGCATGAAGTAAACCAGGGTAAAGATTCCCTGCCGAGGCCAGCATGAGAAATACCATCCAGTACGCCATTGTTTTCGTTAGAATTCGGTTGCGAGCCATATCCGTCTCCCCTGTCTGTTGTATTCAGAGTCTGCTTACTGTTTGTATCTGATGTCCGGCAGTTGCACCGCTGCGTTTCGCCGTAATAGAATCCGGTTCAGGTTTTCATTCGCGGTTTTGTTGTCATGCTGCAAAAGAACCGCTTTTTTATACGCTTCAGCGGCTAAAACGGGTAAGCCGGCAAATTCATAGGCACAGCCCAGGTTATTAAACACGCGCGACTTATTCGGTGAAAGCCGGGCCGCACTTTCCCACAATAATATTTCAGTGCGATACTCGGCGTTGCGATGTATCGTAAAAAAACCGAGTATGCCGAAAAGTGTCGTCACGAAAACACGCCGCAAAATAGCATGGTCACCGGTAAGCTTGATAAGCTGAACTGACTCGATGCCTGCGCAGAGAAAAATGCCGAAATCAGCCAGATACATATGGCGTTCATTTATGATGTCTGTGCGCGGAATAATTGCACTGTTCGGAAATACGGTTACCGCAAACCAGAGCAGGGCAAACAGAAACCACGGACGCCGGTACCGTTGATAGAGAGCTGCAAGCATGGCAAAGATGCATCCGGTCAGGATAAACAGCATCTTCAGATTCATGCGGGTTGCAGCTGTAATATCCGGGTCGATATTCAGGCTGCCCGGTAGAACCAGACGGGAGAAAACATAGAATATCCCGTTCAGTTGACTGATAAGGTTGTCATGTAAAGAGCGCAACTCAAAGCTGAACAGAAATAATCTGCCATAGCGGGGTTGTAGTAAAATGGCAGCCAACAGCAGTGCCATAATGGTCCAGTGAACGCTTTGCCGCTGTAACTGTTTCTTCCATCCGGTGTTGCCGATCGAACATTCCCAGACGACAAGCGCTACCGGGAAGAAAATAGCCACCTCTTTTGAGGCCACTGCGAGGACAAAGAGTAACGGTGAAACAATGTACAGCCAGAGCCGGGAACGGTGCTCTACACCATGCAGATACGCCAGAAGAGCAGCCAGGAAAAACAGCGCCATAAGCGACGAAGAACGTCCGGTAATATACGTCACCGCCTCAGTCTGTAACGGATGAAGCGCAAAAAGGAGAGCCGCTATCAAAGCTGCAGACTCCAGGTTGAAACCTGTGTTGCTCAATCTGTCACAGGATGAAATAAACCGTCTGCTTAATTCGTATGCCAGTAACGTTGTCAGCAGATGGATGCTGATATTAAAAAGATGAAAGCCGACTTCTCCCGATGAAACGACCCAGTTTAATGTATAGGTAAGAGTCAGAAAGGGACGTATTCCACCGTGTAGAGTTTTTGTCAGCCACCCGTCAATGGAATGAACTGACGGGTTCCGGACAATCATAGTGTAATCATCAAACTGAAATACACCCCACACAGCATTTGCATACACGCCACATACCGAAGCGACAAGCAGCAGGTACGCCAGAAAATGTTTGTTCCGGAAAAGCCGGGTGCTACCAGGTTGATTCATATTCATCACGGCTTTGAATCAGATCATCATCTGTGAACCAGGTCGAATCGGCCCCTTGTCCGGCGAAACAGCTCTTTTGGGTCTCAATTCCATCGGATGTATAATCATACGTGCAGTAAGAGAACATAACGTCGTCAGCCGTTCTCCAGACACCATCAAGTCCGGGATCGCCAAAATGAACAATCCGATTCAGTCTGCCGCCACTGTCAAAGCGATTCTCCCAATACCCTGTGACATCACCGCGCGCCCAGAGATCTTGTCCCGGTTGCTGCGCTTTAAAATCAAAGGAACTAAAGGCAGCTAAAATCCTGGGCACTCCGGAATTGTCGCGAACGGTTTTCTCAAAGATCATCAGAACATCATCAGCCGTAAACCATAGCTTATCAGTCCCCGGATCGCTGAACGCTGCATATCCGCTGACATAGCCGTTTTGATCGTACAATTGGGTGCGATACGTGACCAGTTCATCATCTGAGGTGAACCAGATGCCATCTGCGCCGGAAGAGGTATACTTACTTATGCGTATCAGTCGCGAACCGGCATCATAGAGGTAGTCGCCATAGTCGGAAACAGTGTCATCAGCGGTATACCAGACCCCGTCAGGTCCGGGGTTGATGAAATTGATGACTCTTGTGCGCTGCCCTGCCGGGCCGTATGTGTAGCTGCTGTATCCTGCAACAACGAAATCCATAGTAAACCAGATGCCACCAACATCCGGATTTTTGTAGCTGAACGGCTGGTGAAGTATGGTCCGTGAGAGATTGCCCTCAGCACTGTATTCATAATCAGTAAAGCTGGAAATTGAATCATCAGCATCGAACCAGGTTGAATCTGCCCCGGCGCCATCAAATTCATTGCACGTGCTTATCTTCCCTGCTGTTGTAAAACTGCACTCCGAGTAACTATAGATGGTTCCGTCCGGGTTATAGCGCACATGTCTCTTACGGGTATTATCAAGCGTTGAAAATAGAGACACAACACCAGTAACCGGTGCGCCTCCAAGATCCTTGACTCCGGTGAAGTCAAGCTGGTAACTACGTGCAGGATTAAGCCCTGCATGCAGATACGAGACGGATTTTTGTCCAGCACCATATTCAACGCTGCCTGCAAACGTGAAGGTACCATATGGTCCCATCTCAAGCAGTTTAATGGTTGAACTGTTCACGGCTGCAGGATCAAGTGCTTGCGAAGCATTCATCTGTATCGAGGTAGATGATGAAACTTTAACGGCCCCGTTCTGCGGCGTCACCAGCGAAAGCGTTGTGCCGCCGCCTGTTGGAAGCCATGTATCCAGATTCAGCACCCGCCTGAGTATCATCAGGGCATCGGCAATATCGACCGTGTTATTTCCTTTCGGCATTGAGGAAACGGTATCAAGCGGCGCAACGTCAGCCGTGGCAAGATAGTGTGCATCCGTTTCCGGGTTTTTGGGAATAAGGTCGATCGCGTACTGCATCGTCAGCAGCGCATCAATAACGTTGATGGAGCCGTCCCCGTTGACATCTCCTTTGACCGCAGTCGAAGAGGGTGCGCCGACGGCAAGCGTGACGGCAGCGATATTGGAATCAGCTTTGCCGTCATTCGCTTTGAAGGTGAATCCATCCGGGCCGCTATAATCCTGTGCCGGTGTGTAGACGAGATTGGGGGGCGTACCACTCACGGTTCCATGCAACGGCTGTGCTACCACCGCATAGGTGAGGTGGTCGGAATTGCCGTCTGTGGCGGCAATGGTGAGTGAACGGGAGGTATTGCTGACGACACTGACACTCCGTGGGTATGCTACCGGTGACAGATTGGCGTTTGACGTCGTAAATATGACATTAATACCGCTTGTCGCTGCGGGGGCGGTAACATGCACACTGTCGCCGGTAACTTGGGATGCTTTGCCGTTGTACCACTGCTCAAGATAACCCCCGTTGCAGATAGAAAATTGAAGCGTGTAATCTCCCGTTGTCAGGCCGCTGATTGTGTAGGTGCCGTCTGCCGCTGTCAGGTCAAATCCGCCCGTGTCGCGACCGTTGAATGCCATCACATACGCATTCTGCAGCGGAGTTCCATCCGAACTTTTCACACTACCGGTAATTCTACCGCCCGGCTGAAGTGTCACGGTTCCGACGTTGGCGCTGCCGGGTGCTGAAACCACAACTCCGTTTACTCTTACGGCTGTAAAATTGTTGTTTGAGCCGAAGTCATTGACGACCAGATCATACGTGCCGCTTGCCAAACCACCTATCGAGAAGGTGAAGTTTCCCTGAAAGAGCGTGGCATAGGCGTTGCCAAGATACGTTCCTGTGCCGGGTTCTCTGACGGAGAGCATCATGGTCATATAAGCGGGTAATGTTCCGGTAGCGGGCGATACTGTTCCGGTAATCGACCCACCGGCCTGGGTGAATTTCATGTTGATGGCGGGGGTATCGTTAGGTGCCGTAACGACGACCGGTGTTGGATACTGTCCGGGTAGATACTGAGGAGTTACGGGCATGCCTGGTATGCTGTACGGAGAAGGAGACGGACCTTTGAAAGCTACCGTATAGGAACCGCTTGCCAGTCCAAGCGCCGTATAATTCCCGCTCATGTCAGTTGTTGCAACTGTTTTCAGACCCTTTTCGCTGGTCACCGTGACATAGGCAAGGAACAGGGGTCCGCTTGCATCACTGACATTTCCCGAGATTGATCCCGCTCTTTCTAGGAGTGCATCAATATTTTTGAATGTTCCGGATGAACTCACCTGCAGTACCGTGCCGTGCGTTTCATCGGCAACATACTTATACCATTGCGGGATAAAGCCTGGAGCGCTGCTTCCCGAAACCATAGTCACTGCAGGGTGCATGGTAAAGTTGACAAGATACGGGCCGTCTGGAAGAGCGGGAATGGTATAATAGCCATCCAGGTCGGTCGACACGGTCAAATTGCTGGAAACTTCGCAGGTCCCATAGCTTGTTACCGGCTTGGCAGTCACTGAGACGCCGGCCGCAGCGAGGCCGCTTGTCTTGTCAAAAACCACGCCTGAAATACTGCCCAGCGATGTTGTGGCCGCGGCAACCGATTTGGCACGGCTTTTAATGAATGAAGCCTGCGCATCTGTCAGCTTTGGCGGGGCGGCACTTTCAGCCTGAACAACGTCTGAAAATCCGGAAAGGAAAACCGACATCACTATGCCAACAAGTAATTTTCTGAACATTTCAAACCTCGCCTCGGTTAATTGGTTTCGAAGAATGCTGAGATGTTATTAAAACAGTAGGAATAGTAACACAGCTTTAAAACGCTGTTAAATGTTTTTCGCATTTGTTACTATCACCCTCTCAAAAAACAGAACTCATACACGACAAGGATACTCATCATGCCCGAATTTCCAAAATGTCCCGCCTGCAGCTCAGAATACACCTATGAAGATGGCGATATGTTTGTTTGTCCCGAATGCGCTCATGAATGGTCGAAGGTTGCAGCGGAAAGCGCCGCCAGCGTCGTGCGTGACGCCTTCGGCAATGAGCTGAAAGACGGTGACACGCTGACGGTCATCAAGGATCTGAAGATCAAAGGGTCGTCGCTGGTAGTCAAGGTAGGAACCAAGGTCAAGAACATCAGGATTATAGCGGGAGATCACGATATAGACTGCAAAATAGACGGCATCGGTGCCATGCAGCTGAAATCAGAGTTTGTCAAGAAGGTGTAAACTGCCGATTACCCGCTTCATTTCATTAACCAATTCCTCGATAACCAGCGGCTTTGAAACATAGCCGTCAAAACCTTCATTCAGAAAACGTTCCTTCTCTCCGCGCAGTGCGTAGGCCGTCAGTGCGATTACCGGTTGATGCCGTGACGTCCCCTGTTCACTGCTGCGGATTTTCTGAAGCGCCTCCTCGCCGTTCATGACCGGCATCTGGATATCCATAAGCACCAGATCAAAGCTGCCCGCTTTCAAAGCAGCAAGACATTCGACGCCATTGACTGCAATCGTCATCTCATGCCCCAGTTTTGTCAGCAGCGCCCTTCCGAACGTAATGTTGATTTCATTGTCTTCGACAAACAGTATCCGCAGGGCAGGGCCATCACAGATGGACAGTTCATTCTGCTGCTTTATCCCGATGGCCTCAGATGTATCCGCCTCAATCACGGTCAGCGGGAGTTCGATTTTGAAACAGCTGCCGCTGCCGACGGTGCTTTGAACGGTAACCCTACCCCCCATCAGTTCTGTCAGGCGGTGTGTAATCGCCAGACCGAGGCCGGTACCACCCAATTGGCGGGTCGTGGAGTTGTTTTCCTGGACAAACGGATTGAAGATCGTATCAAGCGCTTCAGTGCTGATGCCGCAGCCGGTGTCGCTCACAGAAAGTTCAACACGTACGGACGTGCCATGCCGTTCGAGACAGCGGGCCAAAATTGTAATGCTGCCCTGCGAGGTGAATTTAATGGCGTTGCCGAGCAGGTTGATGAGGATCTGCTTGATCCGTAGTTGGTCTCCTATCAGTGCCGCAGGAATGTCATCGGCCACGCGTACGTCAAGCAGGAGTCCTTTGTCATGAATAGTAGGGCGCAGCGTCAGGACCACGTCGGATATGCAGTGTTGCAGGCTGAATTCGGTCAGCTCGATTTTTGTTTTGCCGGCCTCAATCTTGGAAAGATCCAGAATATCATTGATCAGTGAGAGCAGGTTTTTGCCGGAGAGCTTGAGGGCATTGACATATTGTTGTTGTTCCTGGGTCAGATTGGTTAATTCAAGCAGCTGGGACATGCCGATAACACCATTCAGCGGCGTTCGAATTTCGTGGCTCATGTTGGCAAGAAACTCACTCTTGGCGCGGTTGGCCGATTCGGCAATCGTTTTGGCCTGATACAACTGCTCTTCGGCCTGCTTTCGATCGCTGACATTTCGGACGATATGTACAGCTCCAATTATTTGTTCTGCGCTGCCGCGAACAGGGCTGAAATGTATCTCGTACCAGTTGCGCTCACACGCTGTACTTCCAAACAGCTGGGTTATGATGAAATCCTCACCGCCAAGTGCCCGGTCCCAATATTCCTTTGCAGTCGCGAGGTCCTTCGGATGCTGTTCAAGTGCCGTGAACAGCGAGTCGCCTGTCGTAATGTCCTGGCCGAATATTTTTTTGAACTCAAGCTGGAAAGCGGTATTAAAGGATGTATAGCGGTAGGTGGTGTCCATCATGGCGATGACATCGCCGGAACTCTCCACGATACTTGTGAGTTGGTTTCTGGTTGCGAGCAGCTTTTCTTCAGCCAGTCTGATGGTCTGGTTACGGTTTCTGATGACCAGCATAACCACATACGTCAGAAGCATACTGAAGGCGATACCGGTCATAAAAACAAGATAGGACTTCTCCCGGTTTAACTCCTTGTTAAATTCGGGCAGGGTCGTAAAGCTGAACTGCCAGTTGCAGCCGAAGGACTGAATGGTACTGGATGAGGTGATGGCTGCTTTGTATTTATCAGGCAGATCGGTCTGTTGTAATTTGATGGAGCTGAACATGAGGGTGTCTGAGGCGGTGCTGCTGGTGGCGTTAATCTCGAAAGCGATATCCTGAGGCAGCTTTCCGAGTGTGCCGATCACGAAGTCATTCATCCTGATCGGGCTGTAGACAAACCCCCTGAATGCCGCGCGCCGCTGTAGCACACTATCCAGCGGCATCCCCAGTCGGTAGACCGGTACATACATCAGTATGCCGCTCTGCTTGTCCTTGCTGGTCTCCTGTACCAGAATTATTTTTGCGGCAATCGTGGCGATATTCTGATCGCGTGCTTTATCCATGGCCGCTCTGCGTAATGGCTCAGTGTACATATCGTACCCGAAGGCTCTCTGGTTGCGCCAGTTGAACGGTTCGAGAAAGATGATGGACGTGTAGGCCGGCCGGACCCCTTCCGGTCGAATAGAGTATTCCGGGAATCCCTCCGAACGGATCTGTTTGATGTTAGCTTCTTTCTCTGCCGGTGTGAGCCAGGCGGAAAAACCGACCCCAAGAATGCCGGGATGGTTTTCATCAAGCTGCAATGCCGAGACGTAGTGCCTCCAGTCGGTGCGTGTGACGGTATCCTTTACGCTGAAAAGCCCGGCAGCTCCGCGCAGCACCTGCTCATGGTCACGCATGCGCTTGATGATGTGGTCACTGATATCTTCGATTTTACCGGAGTAGACAGCCTGTGAGCGTGCTATCAGGCTGGTATCAAACTGATACCAGATAAACAGTGTCAGAACAGACGTTACAATGAACGTTGCTGCAGGAAGAATGATCGAAAAGGACAGGGTCTTTGCGGCTTTGGCGGGTTCGGCCGGAGCAGCGCTGTCATCTGAAACTGTAGTGTTCTTCATACTGTTCCTCTCATACAGGAAGAATATATTTCTCCAGCATCGCCAGCAGATCCTCGATCATAATCGGCTTGCTCAGATAATCATCCATGCCGGCTACCAGACATTTCTGATGATCTTCCCGCATGGCTGACGCCGTGAGGGCAATCACAGGAATGGCGTGATTTCTGACGGCTGAAGAGAGGTTCCGAATGGCAGCAGTTGTCTCATAGCCATTCTGCACCGGCATCATACCGTCCATCAGCACCAGGGCGTAGTCGTTCTCTGCCAGCAACTTCAAAGCCTCGCTGCCGTTATTCACAACATCCACCTGATAGCCGAATTTCGTCAGGATTGTTTTTGTGACCAACTGATTGACGGCGTCATCCTCAGCCAGCAGCAGGCGGATGTTTCTCTGTTCGACTTTGATCGGGGTGTATCTGGCGGGTGGCGAGCTGTCGCTGATCAGTGCCGGACCGGCCTGTTTTTCCAGTACGGCGGTAGTCCAGAAGGTGGAACCTTCACCAACCTCACTCTCGACACCAATCGTTCCACCCATTAGTTCTGCCAGTTGGCGCGTAATAGTCAACCCCAGTCCGGTACCGCCGTAGATGCGGCTGGTGGAGGCATTCGCCTGGGTGAACGGTTCAAATATTGTTTCCAGCCTGTCGGGAGCAATTCCGATGCCGCAGTCGCGCACCTCAAAACGAAGGGTCGTGTTGTGGACGGATTCCGATATTTTATGGATCGAGAGTGAAATCGTGCCGTTGTCGCTAAACTTGATGGCGTTGCCGATCAAGTTTAACATAATCTGACGCAGGCGCCCGGCATCGCCGCGCACATGCAGTGCAACATCCGCATCGATCGCCCACTCCAGCTTGAGTCCCTTTTCACGGGCCAGCAGAGCCATGACGTTTATCGTACCGATTGTCTCTGTCTGCAGATCGAAGTTGAGTGTTTCAAGCTCTAACTTGTGCGCCTCGATTTTGGAGAGGTCGAGAATGTCGTTGAGCAGCTGCACCAGATTTTTGCCGGAAATCTCAAGAGCCGTGACGAACTCGCGCTGTTCTACGGTCAGATCGGTCAACGCCAGAAGCTGTGCCATACCGATAACACCATTTATCGGCGTACGGATTTCGTGGCTCATGGTATTCAGAAACGTGCTCTTGGCAACTGTGGCAGCTTCGGCAGCGGCTTTGGCCCGCTGCAGCTCATCTTCTGCCCGTTTGTTTGCGCTGATATCAACCAGCGTGATCCAGTATTCGCCATTTTCAGCCGGGATAGCCTGCACCAGCGCCCAAAAATGTGAACCATCGCAGCGCAGCAGACGCAACTCCCAGGATTGCAGATCACCGCTTTCAAAAACCTGTTTGCGATGCCGGTAATAGATGTCCTGGTCGGCCGGAAAAATAAATTGCGACATCGGCTTTTTCTGCAGAAATGTTCGCGTCACCCCCAGCATACCGGCCGCAGCCAGATTGGCCTCCAGGATCAGCCCTTTCTCGCTGAAGGTCAGATAGCCGACCGGTGCCAGATCGTACAGATCAAAGTAGCGTGCCCGCGCTGTATCCAGATCATGCTGCGTGCGGAGCAGCTCCTCATTCTGCATCTCCAGCTCGATCTGATGTACGCGCAGTTCATGAAAAAGCTGTGGCGCATCTTCAAGGGTCAGAGTTTTTAAGACCGCCTCTTCGTCAAAGAGTGATTTTTCTTCGGCCCGCTGGCGCAATGTTTGTGGTGTCATTGTCATTATTCCTCTCCACTCTCCCGCTCGGTCGTGGCAATCGCATACACCTGCCCTGCTTCATTTATCAGGGGCGTGGCGGTCAGCCAGATCTCCACGAGCGTGCCGTCTTTACTGAGCCGCACGCTGAGATACGGTTCCAGTACATTGTTGCTGCTGAGCTGCTGTAACTGTCTCAGCTCGTTCTCCTGGCGTTCAGCCGGTATCAGCTGGCGGATGTTCATCGTGAGCGCCTCGACCTCGCTCCAACCGTACATCCTGGCTGCAGAGGGGTTAAAGGCCAGGATCTGTCCTTCCAGGTCCTGCAGGATGATGGCGTCGTGGGCGTCGCGCACGACGACCGCCAGACGGAGCTGGTCGTTGGCTTTGTGCAGTGCTTCGCGGGTATGTTTCATTTCGCTGATGTCAAAGAAGGTGATGACGGCCCCTTCGATAACATTCTCCAGGGTGCGATAGGGGCGGATACGTAACAGGAACCAGGTGCCTTCTTTGGTCTGGACTTCGACTTCGGTCGGAATCAGGGTGTCGAGTACTTTCTGGATGTCTTCTACGAGGGTGCCATAGCCGACCAGGTTGGAGACGATATGACCGACCGGGCGCCCGACGTCGGAGAGGATCAGGTTGATGACCTGGGTCACGGAGGGGGTGAAGCGCTGGATCAGCAGTTTGAAGTCAACAAAGACGGTGCCGACGCCGGTGCCGGCCAGGAGGTTGTTCATGTCGTTGTTGGCGCGCGAGAGGTCGAATACTTTGGTCTGCAGTTCGGCGTTGACGGTGGCCAGCTCTTCGTTGACCGACTGCAGCTCTTCTTTGGAGGTTTCCAGCTCCTCGTTGGTGGATTGCAGCTCTTCGTTGACCGACTGCATCTCTTCGTTGGAAGATTTGAGCTCTTCGTTGGAGGTTTCCAGCTCTTCATTGGCGCTTTTGAGATATTCTTCTTTGGCCTGCAGCTCTTTTTTGAGTTCGCTGACCAGATCTTTGGTCGTGACGGCCCGTTCTGTCATCTCTGTGGTAGCAGGTATAACGGAAGCTGCCGGGAGATGGGCTGATGTGGTCAGTGACTGCGGTTCTTCCAGTACGACGAGGTAGAGGGTCTGCTCGGAGAGCGAATCGGGTGTGGGGGGTACCGGCAGTATGGTCAGGTTGACGCTGCTGAAGCCGCCGTTGGTTTTGACGCTCAAGCCGTGTCGTTCAACCGGTTGGCGGTATTTGACGACGCTGTGCAGAACGGTGGTCAGGTCGCGTTTTAAGCCTTCACGGGCCATTTTGAGGATGTTGACGTTCGGTTCGCCGGAGGCCATCTGCAGGTAGCGGCCGGTGTTGCCATGGATGTAGAGCATTTCGCCCCGTTCGCTGACCAGGATGCTGACCGGTGCGTAGCGTTCGAGGAGTACGCGTTCGGTTGTCTCGCGCAGGGAAAGTTTGCCGTCAACGGGGGAGTATCCGCTCCGTTTCGGTGTCGTCAGTGCGTCAGACATGGGGGGTATGAAACGCCCCAGAGGAAGGCGCAGGGTTTCGGAGAGGTTGTCTTTGCTCTGATAGATTTTTGACTGGCGATCAAGGGTCGTAAAGAGGTGGATAAATTCGCCGATGGTTTCGGAGGTGCCCAGAAAGAGGGTGCCACCGGGGTTGAGGGCGTAATGAAAGAGCGGGATCAGTTTTTTCTGCAGGTCGCTGCCGAGGTAGATCAGGAGGTTGCGGCAGCTGATCAGATCGAGTTTGGAAAAGGGGGGATCTTTGATGACGTCCTGCTCGGAGAAGACCAGCATGTCGCGGATGCCTTTGTTGATGCGGTAGGCGCTGCCGTCCGCTTCGAGGGTGAAAAAGCGGGACAGGCGTTCGGGTGAGACGTCGTTGGCGATGCTGGCGGAGTAGACACCGCTTCTGGCCTGATCGATGGCGCGGCTGTCGATGTCGGTGGCGAAGAGTTGCAGTTTGTAGCTTTTCTTGAGGGTCTCCAGCCGCTCCTGGAGCAGGATGGCGATTGAGTAGGCTTCTTCGCCGGTGGAGCAGCCGCAGGTCCAGATGCGGATGGCGCTGCCGGTCGGTTTGTCGGTAAAGAGGCGCGGGATGACTTTGCTTTCGAGTTCGGCAAATGCTTCGGTGTCACGGAAGAAGCTGGTGACGCCGATCAAGAGGTCGCGGAAGAGTGCTTCGACTTCCAGGGGTGTCTGCTGCAGGAAGCGGACGTAGCCGGCCAGTTCGGGGATCTGATGGACGGCCATGCGCCGTTCGATGCGGCGTTTGATGGTGCTCTGTTTGTACTGGGAGAAGTCGTGACTGGTCTGGGAACGGAGCAGGACGAATATTTTTTTGAAGATGTCTTCGGTTTTGGGGAGCGGCGTCGGCAGTGGTTTGGCAAGGTTGCCGAAGGCGTGGCTGGCGTAGGCGATCAGGTGCGCCGGCATTTCGGCGGCCGGAAGAACGTAGTCGACGAGGCCGGTGTTGATGGCGCTGCGCGGCATGCCGTCGTATTCGGTGGATTCGGGGTTCTGGGCCATGGCCATGCCCCCTTCGCCTTTGATGGCACGCAGGCCGAGGGTGCCGTCACTGCCGGTGCCGGACAATACGATGCAGATGGCGCGTTCGTGCTGGTCCTGGGCCAGCGAGCGGAAGAAGAAGTCGATCGGCAGGCGCTGACCGCGCGGCAGGACCGGTTCCAGCAGCTGCAGGGTGCCGTTTAAAAAGGCCATGTCGCGGTTGGGGGGGATGATGTAGGCGCAGTTGGGCTGGACGACGACGCCGTCTTCGACTTCTGATACCTGCATACGGGTGTAGCGCCGGATCAGGTCGGTCAGGATGCTTTTATGATCAGGCGCCAGGTGCTGGACGAGCACAAAGGCCATATCGGGGTCTTTATCAGCCGGCATGCCGGAAAAGAAGGCTTCAAAGGCCGCCAGACCACCGGCCGAAGCACCGATGCCGACAACAGGGAAGTGGGCGGCAACGGGAGCAGCAGCTACTTCTGTGACGATAGGCGCGAGTGACGTTTTGGTAGCTTTTTTTGCCATACAATGCCCCCTCTGGGTAGGTAATTTTTTCATTTTAATAGTATGAACATGGAATTTTAAACCTTCACCCGTCCCTCTACACCCTTTCACTCTTCACCAAAACCCTCTTCATCTCACGGACCAACTCCTCGATAACCAGCGGTTTTGAAACATAACCGTCAAAACCTTCTTCGATAAAACGTTCCTTTTCGTCGCGCAGTGCGTAGGCGGTCAGGGCGATTACCGGCTGATGCCGGATAGTTCCACGTTCATTCCTGCGAATTTCAAGCAGCGCCTCTTCACCGTTCATGACCGGCATCTGGATATCCATCAGAACCAGATCGAAGACCCCCTTTTCAAGTGCGGCTAAACATTCCCTGCCATTTTTGACAACTATGAACAGGTGTCCCATCTTTTTCATGAGCGCCGTTCCGAAGGTTATATTAACCGGATTGTCTTCGACAAAAAGTATCCGTAGCGGAGGGCCATCCCAGCCGAGCTCTGCCAGCCGGGGAAGCTCTTGAGCGATGTTCCCGTTCATGCCGACGCCGAACGGCACGGTTACGGTAAAACAGCTGCCAACCCCTTGCGTACTTTCGACAGCAATACTGCCTCCCATCAGATCTGCCAACCGGCGGGCGATAGTCAGGCCGAGTCCGGTGCCGCCGTACGTGCGTGTTGTCGAACCATCCTCCTGGATGAACGGTTTGAAAATCTTGTCAAAGTTTTCAGCAGAGATGCCGATGCCGGTATCGCGGAGTGCCATACGGACAAGTATGACATCGTCACATCGGTTAAGAACCTGCACCGAGAGCGAAATCTCTCCCTGAGCCGTAAATTTGACGGCATTCCCCATCAGGTTGAGGAGAATCTGTTTGATCCGTAGCTGGTCTCCTACCAAAATCTGCGGGATGTCGTCGGCGATGTTCACATTCAGGGCGAGACCTTTTGAGTAGATGAGAGATTTTTGCATCAGAACAATGCTGTCTATGCAGTGCTGCAGGCTGAATTCAGCCGGCGCAATCGCAATCTGTCCCGCTTCAATCTTGGAAAGATCAAGAATGTTGTTGATCAGGGAGAGCAGATTTTTTCCGGATGTTTTAAGAAGCTGGACATACTCCTGCTGCTCCTCGCTCAGCTCGGTCATTGCCAGCAGTTGGCCCATGCCGATGACAC
>Ga0194037_1001386_pt1 | contig 17552 bp, 14 predicted proteins | sample JunL306m_MetaG_FD_148653 | JGI IMG/M metagenome (GOLD analysis project Ga0194037, IMG submission 148653) | Anoxic zone freshwater microbial communities from boreal shield lake in IISD Experimental Lakes Area, Ontario, Canada - Jun2016-L304-6m | ecosystem: Environmental > Aquatic > Freshwater >...
ATCATACCGGCAAGATTACGAATAATCGGGTGTGACGTATTGACCTCAAGAATCCTTTTTGCGGCAGGCATGTTACTCTGCATCATCTTCATCATCTTTTCCATCTGGCTGTCGAGACCATCCTTTCCGCTCACCAGCGTTACGGGAGAGTTGACAAGCCGGTGTGACTCAATGACATCCTCAATCCCTTCACCAAGGGTTTCGCGGAAGAGCTGGAGCACCGGAGCAAGAAGATTCTCTGCAAGCGGCTCTGCCTTCTCCTTTTTCTGCTTCGAAAAGTCAATATCAGCCTTTTCAATCGACTTGAGAGGCTTCTTGTCAAACTCATGAATCGAAGGAATGACAAAAACATCAACCGGATCGCTGAGCAGCAAAACCTCGATACCCATATCCTGGAAATATTCAAGATTAGGGTGCGCAAGAAGCTGACTCCGGCTGCTTCCGGAATGATAGTAGATCTCTTTCTGGTCTTCGCCCATTCTATCCGAATACTCCCTGAGCGTCACATACTCACCCTCTTCCGTCTTGGTACTTTCAAACCGAAGAAGCTCAATAAGTTTGTCACGATTGGTAAAGTCCGTATTCAGACCAATCTTGATAATGGGACCAAATGCCTTGTAAAATGTTTTGAACTTTTCAGGCTGCTCTTTGGCAAGCGTTTCAAACCAGCCAAGAATTTTTGTGGTAAGAATCTGGCGTATCTTGGCCATGACCGGACTTGACTGCACCACCTCTCTTGACACATTGAGCGAAAGATCTTCCGTATCGACAACGCCTGCAATAAACCGAAGGTATTCGGGCAGAAGATCACGACACTCATTCTGGATCAACACTTTTTTGACATAGAGCTGAGGCCCACGGTTTTCAAGCTCACTCTGGCGATAAAGCATCTCCGGTGGTGCCTCTTTTGGCAGAAACAGAAGCGCTTTAAAAGTAACCATACCTTCAACGGAAACAGGCAAAAAATCAAGCGGATCATTATAATCGTTGGCAATGAACTTATAGAACTCATTGACCTCTTCTTCCTTCAGTTCACTTTTGGAACGCTGCCAGAGCGCCGTAATACTGTTGACCTGCTTTTCGCCAAGGTAGATCGGAAAGTCAACAAAGTTGGAGTATTTTTTGATGATCTGCTCTACGCGATACTCTTCAGCAAACTCTTTGTGCTCTTCTTTGAGCTTGAAAGAGATTGTTGTACCACGTTCAGCCTTGTCAATTTTCTCAATCGTATAGGTACCCTGGCCACTCGAGCGCCAGCGGTAGCCCTGCGAATCCGGCCTCGCGCTTCTGGTCTCAACAGTAACCTCTTCGGTGACCATAAAGACTGAGTAGAAACCCACACCGAACTGTCCGATAAGGTTACCGTCAAGTTGTTTCTGCTGCTCTTTCAGTGACTGCATAAAGCTGAGTGTCCCCGACTTTGCGACCGTTCCGAGATTTGCAATCAGCTCCTCTTCTGTCATGCCGACACCACTGTCTTGAATGATAAAGGTCATCTCTTTGGAATCAATGCTTATCCTGATGGCAAGCTCAGCCTCCTTGTCAAGAATGTGCTGATCAGTCAGTGCATTGAAACGCACTTTGCTCAACGCATCAGACGCATTTGAAATCAGCTCCCTCAGATAGATTTCGGGGTGGGTATAAAGTGAATGGACAATAAGATCCAGAAGCTGCTTCATTTCAGCCTTGTATTCAAACTCCTGGACAGGAACAGTGCCGTTATTACTGATGTTGCTCATAATGAGATGCTTTATTAAAAAAAGTTCAGAATTTTTTCATCACTGAGAGTAAAATCACCTGCTCAGGATCGCCGTAATTTTTTGCGTGCTGCTGCTTCTCCGTCATAGACTCGCTTGATGCCATCACCAAGAGCTTTTTCAATATCGCGAATGTTGGAAACAAGCCTTGCCATCCCTGAAAGCTCAACCGAGGCTGCCTGATCAGATCCCCATAGAGCGCGATCAATGGTAACATGACGTTCAATAAAAGTCGCACCAAGCGCCACCGCAGCCCACGTAGTGGAAAGCCCTACTTCATGGCCGGAATAGCCGATCGGAACGGTGGGATAAAGAGATTGAAGCGTTGTAATCATCCTGAGGTTCAGCTCGTCAATCGGAGAGGGGTAGGTTGAATTGGTGTGAGCAATGAGAAGTTTTTCGGTTCCCAACTCAGCGACCGTTTTTTCAACCTCTTCCATGGTGGACATGCCGGTAGAGATAATAAGCGGCCTTCCGGTTGCTGCTGTTTTCTTCAGAAGCGCAAGATCGGTCAACGAGGCTGAAGCGGCCTTGTAACAGGGCGGCTCAAACTGTTCCATAAAATCAACCGACTCCTCATCCCAGCAGGATGCGAACCACAAAATATTGTGTTCTTTACTGAAGCGGTCTATTTCCTGATACTCATCACGCCCAAACTCAACCTTGTAGCGGTAATCGATATACTTCATACGGCCCCACGGAGTATCGCGCTCGATATCACGCTGATCCTTCGGCACGCAGAGTTCCGGAGTGCGCTTCTGAAACTTCACCGCATCACAGCCAGCCAGAGCGGCACCCTCAATAAGTTTTTTGGCAACATCCATCGAGCCGTTATGATTGATGCCGATTTCAGCGATAACAAATACGGGATGCCGATCTCCCACTATCCTCTTCCCTATGGTAATTTCCGCCATTACATTACTCTGGATAAAACGATCCATCCATTACTTCTTATAGAAAATGTGCGGAATCGCTGTTAATAAAAAAAATATACTCAGGAATTCCTGAGCGCAAGGAGCCACTCGGCAAAATCCCTGAATGCGCCGTACCCGCCATCGGCCTGGGCCCGATAGTGACAATATGGCTCAACAAAAGCAGTTGCATCACGGGGAGATGCCGTCAAACCCTCCCTGGCTATCTCCTCCATAATGTCGACATCGTTGACATCATCCCCGATATAAGCCAGTTCAAAGCGGTGAAGGCCGGTTTCGGCCAGCACGGTTTCAAGCATGGAAAGCTTGTCCCTGACACCAAGATAAAGCCTCTTCATGCCCAACTTTTCAGCACGTTTCTTCAGACTTGGCGAAACCTCACCGGTCATGATGCTTGTCTCAATACCACGATTTCTCAGCCGTTCTACACCCATACCGTCCCTGATGGAGTAACGCTTCATCTCCTCTCCGCGCTCTGAATAGTAAACACCGTTATCCGTGAAAACACCGTCATTATCGGAAATAACAAGTTTTATCTTTTCAGCTCTTTTCGCGAGCTCATCAAGCGTCAGTAACAACATAAAAGAAGTAAAGCGTTTCAGCAAGACACAATAGTTTTTACCCGGCCAATATATGACTTTTATCACAAAATCATTACATGCTCAATATGCGTTTGAGTAAGACCAACCCAATTTTTTGATAACTCAGCCGAATATTAATCCCTCACCGTTTTCACGCTTTATGCTTATCTTCCCTCTCGAAGACTTTTCCCGCTATCTGAGCATGACTATGACCATCCGATCATATTTTCATTTTGACAGGCACAACACGGGTTTCCGGAAGGAAACGGTTGCAGGCATAACCACCTTTTTCACACTCTCCTATATTATTATAGTCAATCCCGCCATTCTTGCTGCGGCAGGCATCCCGAAAGGCGCATCGATGACGGCGACCATTCTCACTTCCATATTCGGAACGCTGCTGATGGGCATCTATGCCAAACGCCCCTTTGCCGTAGCGCCGTACATGGGTGAAAATGCCTTTGTGGCCTACACTGTGGTTCAGACGCTTGGCTACTCATGGCAAACAGCAATGGCTGCCATCTTTATCAGTGGCATTCTCTTTACTCTGATCACCCTCGGCGGGCTGCGTCAATGGCTGGCTGAAGCTATTCCCGCTTCGCTAAAACACAGCTTTTCGGTGGGAATAGGCCTTTTCCTTGCTTTTCTCGGGCTGAACGACATGGGCATAGTGACGCTCGGTGTTCCCGGTGCACCGGTACAACTGGCCAATATTTCAAAACTACCGGTACTGCTGAGTCTCAGCGGTCTTCTCCTCACCACCGTTCTGCTGATCAGAAGAATAACAGGGGCCCTGCTGATCGGCATGGCAGTCATCACCTCAGCATTTCTTCTCACCGGCCTTGTTCCTCTCCCTGCTGCGCTCTTCAGTATGCCACCCTCCATTGAGCCAATCTTCATGAAAATCAATATGCAGGGAGCATTGACCTGGGGATTTGCCGGTGTGATCATCAGCGTGCTGGTGATGGATTTTGTGGATACCATGGGAACCCTTTTCGGATTATCCTCAAGAGCCAACCTTCTTGATGAAAACGATAACCTGCCTGACATTGAAAAGCCGATGCTGGTTGATGCACTCTCAACCATCGCCGCTTCGCTTTTCGGAACAACCACGGCTGGAGTCTATATCGAGTCGGCTGCCGGTATCGAACAGGGAGGTAAAACAGGATTTACTGCGATTGTCGTTGCTGCTCTTTTTGCGCTTGCCCTTTTCTTCTCTCCCCTGCTCACCATTGTTCCGCCTTTCGCCTACGGCCCTGCAATGGTGGTTGTCGGCATGTTCATGATGCAAACGGTAACAAAGATGGATTTCAGTGATTACAGTGAACTTTTGCCATCCTTTCTCACAATTGCGCTCATGATCTTCACCTTCAATATCGGCGTCGGCATCACCGCAGGATTTATCGCTTATGTGCTCTTGAAACTCTTCAGCGGAAAGGTTCGTGATGTACGCACCGGAATGTGGATCCTTGCCCTGCTTTCGCTTACCTTCTATCTTTTCTATCCTTACCATTAAACCCGACGGAACAATGCTGAACGCAAAACTGCGAATAGCCCAAATCGACTGCACGCTGGCCAACTTCGATGAGAATCTTGCCCGACATTGCACCCTTGCCGAAGAGGCAATCCGGGATGGAGCTGATGCTATCGCCTTCCCCGAGCTCTCTCTGACAGGCTACAATGTGCAGGATGCGGCACAGGATATTGCCATGCACATTGAGGATATCAGGTTTGATCCCCTGCGTGAACTGAGCAGAAAAATCTGCATTATCTGCGGCGGTATTGAGCTGAGCGACCACTACGGCGTCTATAACTCGGCATTCATGTTTGAGGATGGAGTCGGACGCAGTATCCACCGCAAAATTTACCTGCCAACCTACGGCATGTTTGAAGAGCTTCGCTACTTCTCCGCCGGTCAGCAGATCAAGGCCGTCACCTCAAAACGGCTCGGCAAAATCGGCGTGGCCATCTGTGAGGACTTCTGGCACGTTTCGGTACCCTACCTGCTTGCCCACCAGGGTGCCAAACTGCTCTTTGTGCTGATGTCGAGCCCTTTGCGCATGTCACCCGGCAGCGGCAACCCGGCCATTGTAACCCAATGGCAGACCATTGCATCAACCTACTCGTTTCTCTTCAGCAGCTATGTCGCCTGCGTCAACCGAGTGGGCAACGAAGACAGCTTCACCTACTGGGGCAACTCATCGGTGACCGGACCGGAAGGCACCGTGCTCTGCGCCGCTCCCTTGTTTAAACCGTATGTCATGGATGCTGTACTTGACGTTACGGAGGTCAAACGTGCCCGCCTGCATTCCTCTCATTTTCTTGATGAGGATCTGCGCTTGATCGGAGCGGAGCTGAATGAGATTATTTCGCAGGGGCGACGAGGGTGAGCGATCACTGTTCCATGGCAAAACCCGGAGGTGTCAAACTCATCCGGTACGTTTCGGGCAGGCGCTTCATGGCCGCCACCGCCTCATCTTCCCTCTCAAAAAGAGCGAAAACTGCTGAACCACTGCCGGAAAGTGACGCAAAAATACTTCCTGCATCAAGCAGGGTGCTCTTGACAAGGCGAACTGCTGGAAAGTGATCGAACACCGCTGGCTCAAAATCATTTTCAAAGGCAGGCAAGCCCTCTTTTTTCCCAAAACGACAAAGTTCTGAAGCAAGTGTTTTCAGGTCGGGAAGCTCACGATCAAAACAGGGATAGAAATTTTTATAGGCCCAGACGGTTGAAATGTGTTCTTCGGGAAAGACGGTTACTATATAATAAGGAAGGGCAAGGCCAAGATCGTCAAGTTCATCGCCAATACCTTCTGCGTATGCAAGCCCTTTCATGGCAAGAAAATACGGTACATCGGCACCGAGTTTAACCGCAAGTGCGTGCAGTTCGGCAGGAGGGACATCGAGCTGCCAAAGATTGTTGAGCACTCTGAGCACTGTTGCCGCATCGCTGCTTCCACCGCCAAGCCCGGCCCCAAAAGGCACCTCTTTATGCAGGGTCATGGCAATACCCTTCTGTATCCCGGCAAACTGTTGAAGGGATTTGGCCGCCTTGATACAAAGGTTGTTGTCGTCAACCGGAAGATCAATATTGGAGCAACTCATCGAAATCAGATCCGAATCGCTAAAGTCGATGGTGTCATACCAGTTAATGGGTGCAAAGATGGTCTCAAGCGTATGATAGCCGTCAGGACGTTTCCCGGTTATCAACAGACCGAGATTAATTTTTGCAAAAGCTTTGACTGTGAGAGGATGCATGGAATGCAATTGAATTTTATATGAAAAAATTTGGCATATTCATACACTGGCCGCATATCCGAAAACAGTGAACAACAAGAAAACAACACGAGCCAATGCTTTCTGACAAGACGATATTGTTTATCCGCAAAATTGCAGCACCACTCTCTGTTGCGCTCTCTTTTGCGCTCTTCTGTCCACCCGTACTGCACTCTGCCGGTGAGCAATCATACGCACGGGAAATCCAGCGTTATGTGGCAGAAGATAAGGTTTATTTGTTAGAAAATCTCAGGCAAAAAGTTGCTCTTCCCTCTGAAAAGCTGGTGCTTGAGGCTCTTCTTTCTGAGGATGGACCACAAGCGGTTGCTCTCTATCAAAAACAGTTGGCACTCTATCCTGATCCTGCTCTTGATCAAATCAGCAGATCACGAATCGCCGCCTACAGTCTCGCAATGGAAAGCCCAGCGCCTGTTCCTCCCCTGGCAAGCAGACAAGACACCACGAAGCATCTGCCTGTTTCCCGCCTGAAAAAACGCGAACGGAAGGTGGCCATTCCCGAGAAGGCAACACCTGAAAAACCATCGCTAAAGGTCACAAAACAGGAGACAACCAGTGCCGGACAAAAGAATTTTACGGTACGGTTCGGAAGTTTCAAAAACAGGGATAATGCTGAAGCGCTTGCAAAAAAAATATCTCTTTACGCTCCGGCAGAAACTATCAAACAGGGAGAGCTCTACAGGGTACAACTGAAAAACAACTATGCATCAAAACAGGAAGCTGAGGCTGCTGCAAAAAAAATACCGTTTGCAAGAATTGTTATTCCTGCTATATAACCTCTCTGTGCATTGAATCAAAAGCAGAAAACCCTGATGAAACGAGAGTCCGAAATCATTGGGCAATCACTCCTGATCTCCCAGCTCAAACAACTTGCCCTCCAGGTTGCTGGAACAGATATTACCGTACTGATTATCGGAGAAACAGGAGCTGGCAAAGAGGTTCTTGCTCGATTTATTCATGCCAACAGCATGCGTGCTGATAAAAGCTTCATTCCTGTCAACTGCGGAGCCATTCCAGTCGGCATTCTGGAATCTGAACTTTTCGGGCATGAAAAAGGAGCCTTTACCGGAGCAGTACAAAGCAGGAAAGGGTACTTTGAAAGCGCAGACAGAGGAACTATTTTTCTTGATGAGATTGGTGAAATGCCACTTGAAACCCAGGTAAAGTTTTTGAGGGTTATTGAAACCGGGGAGTTTCAACGGGTTGGTTCATCAGAAACCATCTATTCTGATGCCCGCATCATTGCCGCTACCAATAAAAATATGTATCAGGCCGTCGCTGAAAAGAACTTTCGGGAAGACCTCTTCTACCGGCTGCGCAGTGTAGAACTCCAGATTCCCCCACTTCGTGAAAGAGGAAAGGATATTCTCCTGCTTGCAGAAAATTTTGTGCATGAGTTTGAACAGAAACATAAAATCGTCTTTGAAGGCTTCAGCCCTGATGCAGCGGAAATGCTGATACGCTATCCCTGGCCGGGCAATGTCAGAGAACTCAGAAATCTTATAGAATCGCTGCTTGTGCTTGAAAAAGGGAAATACATCACCCCGGAAATTCTTGAAAAACATCTTGTACAGAGAAACAGGTATAAAAGTCTGGTGCATGACCCGGCACGTTCAGAAAAAAATGAACTCCAGTTTATCTACAGTAATATTATACAGCTTCGCCAGGAAGTAAGTGAAATTCGTCTGCTTTTGCAGCACCTGGTTCAAACAAAACCGCTCGCGCCGCTACTTCTTCCCGATATTCAGGCCACCATTCCGCAGGTCAGCAATGCCCTGATGCCAGCATTCCCGGAAAATGGTTATGATCAGGAACCAACACCATTGCGCTCTCTTGACGACATAGAAAAAAAGTCCATCGTGGAAGCGCTTGAAACATGCCACGGTAACAAACGAAAAACCGCTCTCGCACTTGGGATTACCGAGCGAACTCTCTACAGAAAAATCAAGGCTTACGGTCTGTAGGCGTCGCCCATCTCCGATTCATTAAAAACGCAACAAAAAACAGCAGCGCGGAGATGGCAGCAGCAACTTTCGGCAATAAATCGGGATGGCGTGTATAATAAGTCAAACTGCTCTCGAGCGGCACCTCAGCGGTCAGGTTCTGCTTCTCCCACCATGGAATTTCCGCAATCGTGCGACCGTATTTATCAAGAACAACCGTCAATCCAGTATTGGCACAGCGTGCCATCGCCCGACGGTTCTCAATACAGCGCAGCCTGCCAATGGCCAGATGCTGATAAGGTCCGTAAGACGTAGCATACCAGCCATCATTGGTCACAAGAGTAAGAAGCCTTGCCCCTTTACGAACAAACTCCGCAACATGACCCGGAAAAATGGATTCATAACAGATAAAATTGGCGATAACCACCTCTCCATACTTTTCCGTAAGAAGCTTCATGACAGAAGCATCTCTGCCCTGACCCCATCCCCTGATCCCCGAAAGCGAAAAGGTTGCATAACCAAGCCACGGAAAATAATCAAGATAAGGCACCCTCTCCGCAAATGGCACCAGGTGCATCTTGTGATAAATCTGGGGTGCTCCATTGCCAGGTTCAAGCAGCATTGATGCATTATAAGTCTCATAAGGCTGGTTGCGCACGAACATGACATCGACAAACCCGGTCAACAAGGCTGTATGCCACTGCCTCTGCGATATCCGAAGAGAATGCTGATCATAAGCATAGTTTGCATCAAAAATAGGGAATGGAATGGCAGTTTCCGGCCAGATAACCAGATCCGGACGGTTTTCACGAACAGCCTTGTCGGTCATCCGGTAATATCGACCCATAATATCACTACTGTTTTGCTGTACCCATTTGCCATGAGGATCAATATTTGGCTGAACAAGCGTAACCGTGAGCTTGGCCTCAGTCCCAATATTGCCTCCATCATGAGACCAAAGCGCTAAAGAGTACAATAAAGGCGCAAAAATCATGACTGCCATGGGGATAACGAAACGAAACAGCTCCTTTTTGCCGCTGGTCAAAACCATAACTGCAAGCACATTGAACCACAAAAGCCAGAAACTGATACCCCAGACACCGGTCACATCGGCATACTGAATCATAAGGTTCAAATTTGCCTGGGAATTACCGAGGGTAAGCCATCCAAGCGAAAGATCCTGCTGCATATAGGCCCATTCCCAGGAAACCCAAAGAAATGGAAGGGAAAACAGTGCAAAACGGTACCCGGCCATTTTTTTAACCGCATAAAAAGCCAGGAGGGGCACTGTCAAAAAAAAAGCCTGGGCAAACATAGTGAGAACGCCACCCGGCAGAGTTGCAAGACTTACCCACCAGAGGCTGATTAAACAAAACAGGAGCATAGAGAGATACACACGACGAAACAACTCCCCCGGTTTTTCAACCCTGCGAAGGGAAAGAAGCAGCGGTACAAAAGCAACCCATGCAAGCAGTTCAAGACGAATAAAGGGATAAGAGGGAAACGAAAGACCAAGAAGAACACCACTCAAAACGGAAGCCGCATAACGGGAATGACTCAATTGGTCAATAGCACGAGATAGTGAGGTCATAGGAAGATCAAATTGTTATCAGCGAGAAGAAAAACAAGCAAAAAATCGGCCTTTTCACAGGAAAGCACCCAAAGTAAAAGGCATTTATCACAAAGAGATCTTCTTGCAAGAGATATTTTACTTTAATTATTGATTTTTATTCTTTAAATTTGTTACAATCTGTTACTTAACAGGAATAGTCTCCATGAATTTTTTCCTGAACATATCCAATTTCAACGCCATTAGAAAAAGGAGAACTCATTATGGCTCTTTTCGGCACTAAAGACACCACTACCGCACACTCAGATTATGAGATCGTACTCGAGGGCGGTTCAAGCTCGTGGGGCAAAGTAAAATGCAGGGCCAAGGTTAACGTACCACCTGCGCTTCCTTTGCTACCGGCAGACTGTAACATCAAGATCAATGTGAAACCTCTTGATCCAGCAAAAGGTTTCGTCAGGTTTTCGGCTGTTATTGAGTCAATTGTAGACAGCACAAAAAACAAGTTGGTTGTCGAGGCTGATATTGCCAATGAAACCAAAGAAAGAAGAATCTGCGTCGGTGAAGGCTCCGTTTCTGTAGGCGACTTCTCCCACTCGTTCTCTTTTGAAGGCTCCGTTGTCAACCTCTTCTACTACCGCTCAGACGCAGTAAAAAGAAATGTCCCGAACCCTATCTACATGCAGGGACGTCAGTTCCATGACATCATCATGAAGGTTCCGCTTGACAACAATGATGTTATCGACACGTGGGAAAACACCCTGCGTGCCATGCAGTCAACCGCCTCGTTCAATGACTGGATTCGTGAATTGTGGTTTATCGGCCCAGCCTACACCGCACTGAACGAAGGTGGCCAGAGAATTTCAAAAATTGAAGTCAACAGCATTGGCACCCAGAGTGGTGAAAAAGGCCCTGTCGGCGTTACGAGATGGCGTTTCTCTCATGGCGGTTCCGGTATTGTGGACTCAATTGCTCGCTGGGCTGAACTCTTCCCTGCAGACAAGCTGACCAGGCCTGCAACAGTGGAAGCAGGTTTCCGTTCCGACTCACAGGGTATCGAAGTAAAGGTTGATGGTGATTTCCCTGGCGTCTCTGTCGATGCTGGCGGTGGACTTCGCAGAATTCTGAACCATCCTCTTATCCCGCTGGTGCACCACGGCATGGTAGGCAAATTCAATGACTTTACGGTCGATGCGCAGTTAAAGATTGTTCTTCCAAAAGGTTACAAGGTGCGCTATGCTGCACCACAGTTCCGTTCCCAGAACCTTGAAGAGTATCGCTGGAGCGGTGGCGCCTATGGCCGCTGGGTCGAGCATGTCTGCAAGGGTGGTACCGGACAGTTTGAAGTGCTGTACGCTCAGTAAGCTGCAAGATTGATGACAACAAAAAAACCGGTGGAATGCCGGTTTTTTTGTTAGTACCCTTTTTATCCCAGCAACTGAAGAATATCTTCAATCTCCCCTTTTATCTCCTTCAGCAGCAACATACGCCTTTCATCAACCGCGATGTGACGACTCTTTGCATTGCCAATCTGTTTCTGCAACTTGAGAATTTCGGTCGTTTTATGATCGTCTTCACTGGTACGTGGGTTGCCCTTGACAATTTCAGTGGCCTTGCCAAGCTTGTACCCTTTCTCATAAACCAGATCCTTGATATTGAGCACCATGGCAATATCACGATTGGTGTACCGTCTGTTCCCCCGCGTATCCCTTGCCGGAGTCAGTTCATTAAAAAAAGTCTCCCAGTACCGAAGCAGGTAAGCAGGAACACCGGCAATTTTAGTGACCTCGCCGATAGAGTAATAGTTTTTGGTTGAATCAAATGCCATAAAACAGAAGTCGGTATGAAATTTTGTTTTCTCTATTCTTATTATACATTACTACCGTCACTTCAAAAACATTCGACGGATGAAAAATCTTCTCAGCCTGAAACCTTATCTCTCAAGGTATAAAAAAAATCTCTGGTCAGGCTTTCTCTTTATCATCCTGACCAACCTCTTTGCCGTCATAGCACCAAAGTATATCGGTTTGGCCATCGATACCATGAACCGGAAGTTCGAACTGCTCGACGTTCTCCGCTACGCTGGCCTTTACTTTCTCTTCGCTCTTTTGAGTGGCTATTTTCTCTTTCTTGTACGCCAGAACATTATTGTTGCCTCTCGACACATAGAATTTGACCTGAAAAACGACTATTACAAACATCTCCAGACTCTTCCGAGACGTTTTTATAATACCACCAGCACCGGCGAACTCATCTCAAGAGGCACCAACGACCTGAACGCCATAAGAGAGTTTCTTGGCCCCGGCATCATGTACTCCCTCAACACCTTCTTCAGGCTTGTCTTTGCACTTGTAGCAATGATTGCCATCTCACCGAAGCTGACCCTTTTTGCCCTGCTGCCAGCGCCAATTCTGAGCTATTCCGTCTATAAAATCGGAAGCTCCATGCAAAAAAAATCCAAAAGCATTCAGGAGAGTTACGCCGCAATAACCAATCTGGTACAGGAAAACCTCTCCGGCATCAGGGTCGTGAAAAGTTACAACCGCGAATCTTTTGAAATCGAGCGGTTTAAAACCCTCAACAAGGAGTACTACCACAAAAACCTGTCGCTCGGAAAACTTCAAGCACTCTTTTTTGCCTTTCTCACCTCGATGACCGCCTTCTCGCTGCTCCCGGTGGTGTGGGTTGGCGGTATCAGCGTTATTGAGAAAAGCATGACCGTGGGCGGAATCGCAGAATTTATTGTCTACGTCTCAATGCTGAGCTGGCCAATCATCTCCATCGGCTGGGTCACCAGTATTATACAGAGAGCCGCATCAGCCCAGGTTCGGCTGAATGAAATTTTCAGCATCAAACCAGATATCACCGAAAAAAAGGATGAATTGCGGGAAGATAAAAACTTCTCAGGCACACTCTCTTTCCGCAACGTCCGGTTTCACTACCCCGGCCAGGAGAAGAATCCCGTCCTGAACAACATTACGCTCGACATTGAGGCAGGCTCAAAAGTGGCCATCGTTGGCGCAACAGGTTCAGGAAAAACCACACTGGTCAACCTGATACCGCGACTCTACGAACCGGTAGAGGGCTCCATACTGCTTGATGGTCGCGACATCCGAAGCTATCCGATCACCACCTTGAGAGAACTCATCGGCTTTGTCCCCCAGGTGAACTTTCTCTTTTCCGACACCATTGCCCACAACATCAACTGGGGCAGCCGGGATGATGATGCCGAAGCGGTTATAGAAGCCAGCAAAATAGCCATGCTCCATGACGATGTTGAAGATTTCCCCGACGGCTTCGAGACCATGCTCGGAGAAAAAGGGATAAATCTCTCCGGCGGACAGAAGCAGAGAACCTGTATTGCCAGAGCTATTGCCTGGAATCCCCGTCTTCTCGTGCTCGACGATGCACTGTCAGCCGTCGACACCGACACCGAGGCACGCATTTTCGAGGCTCTCCTGCAGAAGCTCCCCGACACCACCATTCTGCTGATCAGCCACAGGATTTCAACCGTAAAAAACTGCGACCGCATTGTGGTACTGAAAGAGGGTGCCATTGTTGAGAGCGGCACCCACGAAGAGCTGCTCGCGGGGCAACACCTCTACGCCGAGCTGTATAACCAGCAGTTACTGGAGGAGGAGATACTCTCTATTTCGTAGAAGGAGGATTGCCGGAAGCACCAGTTTGCTTTTCTCCAGTCGACTGTTTTGGAGTAATCGCCACGCCCCTCCCGGTAAGCGTTGAGACGATTTTCCGCCTCCACAGCCCAAAGCTCATCAATTTTGTGGTCGGGCTCGTCAAGGCTTCGCAACAATCCATCAATAATCAGAAGCCTCTCTACCGGTTTGAGGGTCATCGCCAGGTCAAGGATCTCCTGAATTCTCATAAACCATCTCCTCACCTGTAAAAAAATAACTCAGCTCTTTCGCAACGTTCCATAGTGGCAAAATTTAACCATTTCTGGCACGTTACTCATGAAAAATCGTTAGATTGGTGTATAAAATTTTCTCTTATCACGATTTGCACAAGGAGAATCAATGACAACAGCAGAGAAAATATACCGAACGATGCAAGAACTTCCAGAGCCGATGCTTCATGAAGTGCTGGATTTTGCTGAGTTCTTAAAGAAGAAAAAATCAACCGGCACGGCCAAATCAGAAAATCTTGCCAAACGAATTCAGGAGCACTTTAAAGGCTTGAACGCTGAAGATGTTGTTATTCCATCACGTCAATTCTCCCGCACTCTTCAGCAAGCTGAGGAGTGATGATGACCGCTTTTTTGATTGATACCAATGTTCTGTCGGAGTTGATGCGTACTCAGCCAGAGAGTGCGGTGATAACGTGGTTCAATCATTTGACATCAAAGAGACCCTGAACACTATGCCGCTTTTGCACTGGCTGACCCGTGACAAGGATATTCATGCAGCATCAGAGACGCCATACCGGCTGCTGGAGGAGGTGCGGGAGCTCTCCTGCGGGGAGCGCGATACGGCCAACATGCTGATTCAGGGCGACAATCTTGATGCGCTGAAGGCTTTGCTGCCCTATTATGCCGGAAAGGTGAAGTGCATCTTTATTGATCCGCCCTACAACACCCGCAGTGCTTTTGAGCATTATGACGACAATCTGGAACACACCAAGTGGCTGGCGATGATCTATCCGCGTCTTGAACTCTTGCGCGAGTTACTGTCTGAAGAGGGGAGTATTTGGGTAACGATTGACGATAATGAGGCGCATTATCTGAAGGTGATCATGGATGAGATTTTTGGGAGGAAGAATTTTGTCAGTAATGTTGTTTGGGAAAAAAAGTTTTCCCCCCAAAATGACACGAAATGGCTATCAGACAGTCACGATCATATTCTGGTTTATGCAAAGAATAAAGATGTGTGGCGGCCATTATTGTTGCCAAGAACAGAAGAGATGGATAACAGATATACAAACCCTGATAATGACCAAAGAGGAGTTTGGACTTCTTCAGATTTAACGGTTAAAACCTATTCCGCCACCACAGACTATCCCATTACATTGCCTTCTGGTCGTGTTGTCAATCCAACGCAGTCAAGATGTTGGTCAATATCAAAAGAGAGTCTTGAAAAATTAATAATGGATAACAGGATATGGTTTGGTGAGTCAGGTAATAATATGCCGCGCTTAAAACGCTTTTTGTCAGAAGTACAAGCCGGAAGTGTTTCAAAAACCATTTGGCTGCGCACTGAAGCTGGCGATAATCAGGAAGGGAAAAAGGAAATCAAGGCATTTGATACTGAAAATGTGTTTACTACACCAAAACCAGAGCGTCTGTTAAAGAGGATTTTGCAGCTATCAACCGATGTAAACGACCTCGTTCTCGACTCCTTCCTCGGCTCCGGCACCACAGCCGCTGTCGCGCATAAAATGGGACGTCGATATATTGGCATTGAAATGGGCGACCACGCCATGACGCATTGCGCCCCGCGCCTGCAGAAGGTCATCGAAGGCGAACAGGGCGGCATCTCTGAAGCTGTTGGATGGAAAGGTGGGGGCGGCTTTCGCTTCTATCGTCTTGGGGTTCCGGCGTTTGACGAAAGTGGCCATGTTGCTCCGGAAATCCGCTTTGCACCTCTTGCCGCGCATCTCTGGTTTCTCGAAACCGGTATTCCCTACTCCGGCAGCGCCGACTCCCCCCTCCTTGGAAGCCATGAGGGAACCGGCTACTATCTGCTCTATAATGGCATTTTAGGCGACAAACGTCCAGAGGGTGGCAATGTGCTGACCACAAAAGTGCTTGCTTGCCTGCCGCCTCATGACGGGCCAAAAGTGATCTTCGGTGAAGGGTGCCTTTTGAGCGACGAGCGGCTGAAGCGCAAAGAGATAACCTTCCGCCAGATTCCCTACGATATTAAAGCGCGATAAGAGCATCAATTTATGGAACTCAAAGACTTTCAAAAGAGCGCCCTCGATACTCTTGCCGCCTGTCTCAACCGCTCTCGCATCACCGGCAACCCAGAGCAGGCATTTCGTGAGAGCTTGCGGACAGAAAATCCGCCGCCTTATCGCACCATTCCGAACCTTGCTGGGGTACCGAACCTCTGCCTTCGCCTGCCAACCGGTGCAGGCAAAACGCTGCTGGCCGCGCACACCATCGCCGTTGCTGGACGCAACTACCTTGAGCGCGATTATCCCGTGGTGCTCTGGCTGGTGCCGACCAGCACCATCCGTAAACAGACTGCAGAAGCGCTGAAAAAGCCGTCGCACCCTTACCGCGCCGCCATTGACAACGCTTTTGATGGACAAGTCTCCGTTTTCGACATCAGCGACATTGAGCAGATCAGACCGCAAGATTTGACCGAGCGCGTCTGCATTATTGTGGTCACCATTCAGAGCCTGCGCACCAGCAACCCCGATGGTCGCCGCGCCTATTCTCATTCGGAACACTTCGAGCCGCACTTCACCCATATTCCCGCCAACGCGCCAGAGCTTGAACGCAACGAAGAGGGAAAACTGAAATTCTCATTTGTCAATCTGATGGCCTTTCACCGTCCGCTGGTGCTGGTGGACGAAGCGCACAAGGCTGGCACCAATCTTTCGTTCGAGATGCTGGCCGCTTTGCGCCCATCGTGCATTGTCGAGTTTACCGCCACGCCGAACACTGATACAAATAACGGCAGCAATATCCTCTTCCGCGCCTCTGCCGCCGAGGTGAAAGCGGCGGAGATGATCAAGCTGCCTATCATCCTCACAGAGCATCCCGACTGGCGAGCTGCCGTGCATGACGCCCTCGAAACACGCGGCCAACTGGCAGAAACAGCCAAAAGCGACCCGAGCTATATCCGCCCGCTGGTGCTTTTTCAGGCACAGGACAAAGGGCAGGAGGTGACCATTGAGGTGCTGAAACAGTATCTGATCGAGAATGAAAATATTCTGCCGGAAAAAATTGCGGTGGCCACCGGTGAGCAGCGCGAGCTTGACACCATCAACCTCTTTGATCCACTCTGCCCGGTTGAGTGCATCATCACCATTGAAGCGCTCAAGGAGGGATGGGATTGCTCCTTCGCCTACGTGCTCTGCTCCGTGGCAAACATCGGCAGTGCAACCGATATTGAGCAACTGCTGGGCCGAATCCTGCGGATGCCCTACGCCAAAAGCCGCCCCAACGAAGCGCTGAACCGCGCCTATACGCACGTCTCCAACCCCCGATTTGGCGAAGGAGCCCGTGCCCTGACCGACACGCTGGTGCAAAAGATGGGTTTTGAGCCGGATGAAGCCGCCACACTGGTAATATCGCGACAACTGCCACTGCCGGGCATGGATACAACAACCAACAGCTATAGCAGCGAACCGGTGTTGCTGATGACGATGGAGAGTTCGCCCGACTTGACCGGCCTGCCTCTCCTTGTGGCCGAGCGCGTTCAAATTGCAACACAACCGGATGGGAGCATTACCGTCAGCGTACAGGGCGATATTTCACAAGAGGTTGAAGAGCGCCTTCTTGCCGC
>Ga0194037_1001387_pt1 | contig 17552 bp, 11 predicted proteins | sample JunL306m_MetaG_FD_148653 | JGI IMG/M metagenome (GOLD analysis project Ga0194037, IMG submission 148653) | Anoxic zone freshwater microbial communities from boreal shield lake in IISD Experimental Lakes Area, Ontario, Canada - Jun2016-L304-6m | ecosystem: Environmental > Aquatic > Freshwater >...
CCACTCGCTCGAGAATTTGGACGAATCGTTCTTCGAGCGCGCGATCCGCCGCGCCGCCAGCCTGCGCCGCGATGTCCTGAAACTTGACGCCCAAACCAACAGCTACCGGGCGATCCACGGCGACGCCGATTTCCTGCCCGGCATGGTGGCCGACAAGTTCGCCGACGTGCTGTCGGTGGAAATTACCAACCTGGCGGCTTGGCAGCGGCTGCCCCAGTGGCTGCCCCTGCTCCACGAATGCTTTGATACCAAGCGCGTGGTGGTCGGCGTGGACCCTGACCTGGCGCGCATCGAAGGCATCCCGCGCCACGGCGGCGTGGTGTCCGACACGATGCGCACGGTGCAAATCCGCGAGCATGGCGTGCGCTACGAAATCAATTTCAGCGACGGCCACAAAACCGGGTTCTTCTGCGACCAGCGCGACAACCGCCAGCAATTTGGCGCGTTGGCGGCGGGCCGCACGGTGCTCGACCTGTGTTGTTATACCGGCGGCTTCGGCATCTCCGCCGCGCTTGCCGGGGCCACCGACGTGATCGGCGTGGACCTCGATGAAACCGCCGTGGCGATGGCCAAGCGCAACGCCAACCTCAACTCCGCCAAGGTCAAATTCACCCACGCGGATGCCTTCACCTGGGCGCGAACCATGATCGAGAACGGCCGCACCTGGGACCTCGTCATCGCCGATCCGCCGAAATTCATTCATGGCCGCGAGGATGAAATCGGCACCGCCAAATACGCCGACCTCAACAAGCTCGCCCTGCAACTCGTCGCCCCCGAAGGTCTCTATGTCACCTGTTCGTGCTCCGGAATGTTGGGCGCGGGCGAGTTCGAGCAGATCGTCGTCACCTCCGCCCACCGCCGCAATTTGCGCCTCCAGACCTTTGATCGCACCGGCGCGGGCCCCGACCACCCGACGCTCTCTAACTACCCGGAATCCCGCTACCTCAAGGTGCTCTGGTCGCGGGTGCTGTGAGGCGGCCCCCGCGCTCAATCTTCGATCCGGACCGCCTGCGGGTCCCAGTCGATGGCGGGCAGTTTCATGTCCAAATTCTTGAGGGTGTCGAGCACGATGCGCGCGACGCACAGGTTGCGATACCACTTGCGATCCGCGGGCACGATGAACCAAGGCGCGCACTCGGTGGAGGTCTTGGTCATCACCTCCTCGTAGGCGGCCATGAATTCGTCCCACTGGCGCCGGTCCGCCAGGTCGTCGGGGTGGAATTTCCAGTGCTTGAGCGGGTTGGCGAGGCGGTCTTCTAACCGGCGTTTCTGCTCCTCCTTGGAAATGTGCAGGAAGATTTTCACGATCGTGGTGCCTTCCTCGGCGAGCATGCGCTCGAATTCCACGACGTGGCGCTGGCGCCGCTGCCAGACCTCGTCGGGGAAGAGTTTTTTGACGCGCACGGCGATGATGTCCTCGTAGTGGCTGCGGTTGAAAATGACGAGTTGGCCGTTGGGCGGCACCTTCTGATGGATGCGCCAGAGAAAATCGTGGGACAATTCCTCGTCGGTGGGCTTTTTGAACGCGCGGACCTGCAGCCCCTGGGGGTCGATGTGCGAGAAGACGTGCTTGATGCAGCCGTCCTTGCCGCCGGTGTCCATTGCCTGCATCACCACCAGGACCCGGTGCTGGTTCTGGGCGTAGAGGATCTTTTGCAGTTCCTGGAGCTGGAACTGGATCTGGCGGAATTTCGGCTCAAACTCAACTTTATAGGCATCCTGGAACAAGGCGCGCTCGCCGCTATCCAATTTGGCAAACGAGACCCGGGTCCCGGGTTTCACCCAATATCGTTCCAACGCTCCACTGACTGGCATGCCGGGGTTTATCCGTGGCCCGCCCCCAAATGACAAGCCCCGTCTGGTGACGAATTCACCCGCCGCACATTCGGGATTGAATCCCGGGCCGTCCCGCGTTGTGCTGTGCCGATGCCGCATGCCCGCAAAGCCGCCAAACCCCCGCCCGCCCCCGAATCGCTGGCCACCGCCCTGCACATCGGCGCAAGCTCGGTTTCCATGATGGTGGCGGAACGCGCCGCTGACGGCACCCTCACCCCGATCGATTTCCTCGAACAACCCGCACCGGTCGCCCGCGACATTTTCCGGCAGGGCGGCGTCAGCCTGTCGACCACCGAACGGGTGGTGGCGATCATCAAGGGCTATCAGAAATCCATGGCCGAGCTCGGGCTCGATCCCCACAACGTCACCCGCGCGGTCACCACTAACATCCTCAGCGAGGCCCGCAACCATGAGCCGTTCATGAACCGCATCCGCATCGCCTGCGGCTTGCGCGTCGGCACCATCGACGACGGGGAAATGACGCGCCTGATCTATCTAAAAACGCGCCGCCGCCTGCAGCACCTGCCGGCCATGCGCAATGACCTGACCCTGGTGGTCCACGTCGGCCCGGGCAACACCCGCGCCTTGCTGTTCCAGAACGGCCGCATCATCCGCTACACCAGCTATCGCATGGGCACTCACCGCACCCGCGAGGCGGTCGAGGGATCCCATGCCGAGGGCGCGGCCCTGCTGCGCGTGATCCGCGAACACGCGTTCGGCAATCTTGCCCAAATCCGCTTTGATTATTCCGATGTCAGCATCCAGGGCCTGATCATGATCGGCTACGAAGTCCAATCCGTCGCCAAGGCGCTGACCCGTTCCGGCACCGCCTGCCCGCTTAAAAAACTCCGCCATTTCACCGCCGAGGCCGCCGGCATGAGCGATGTGGAGCTGGTCAAACATTTCCGCCTCGACTATCAGACGGCGGAAGCCCTGCTGCCCGCCCTGGAGATCAACCTCGCCATCGCGGAAACCCTCAAGCTGCGCGAGGTCCACATCCCGGCCAGCGAGTACGAGCAGGGACTGCTCCACGACCTGCTGGTGTCGCGCGAGCTCACCGGAGTGTTCGCCGAGGACGTGCTGCGCTCGGCCCGCATCCTGGCCGAGCGCTATCAATCCGATGCCGGCCATGGCGAGCACGTCGGCAATATCTGCGCCCGGCTCTTCGACGAACTCACCGATTTGCACCACCTCACGCGGCACGATGCGCTGTTGCTGCAGGTGGCGGCCATCCTCCACGAGGTCGGAACCTATATCAGCCCGCGCGCCCACCACAAACATTCGGAATATATCATTCTTAACTCCGAGGTCTTCGGCCTCGACCGCATGGACGTCACCCTGGTCGCGCTGGTCGCCCGCTACCACCGCCATTCCGGCCCGGTGCTCGACCACCCGAGCTATGCCGCGCTGAGCACCGATGACCGGATCCGGGTGTCCAAACTCGCCGCCATCCTGCGGGTGGCCGACGCCCTGGAACGGACCCACGCGCAGCGCGTGTCGCTGCTGGAAATCCGCCGCGATGCGGGCAAACTCCGGCTGCGGCTGCCCGGCTTGGCCGACGCCGCGGTCGAGCGCCTCGCCATGACCTCCAAAGCCGATCTGTTTGAACAAGTCTTCGGCCTGGCCGTCGTGATTGATGAAGACAATTGAAGACACAAGACTTGAAGACGCAAGACCCAAGAGCAGACCCACGCGAAGCCCCTCGACCGATGACTGCTGACCATTGACCGACCACTCCCTCATGCCCACTCCCTACCTTAACCGCGACATCTCCTGGCTCGAGTTCAACCAACGCGTGCTCAACGAAGCCCTGCGCGACGACCTGCCGCTGCTGGAGCGGCTCAAGTTCCTGGCCATCACCGCGGCCAACCTCGACGAGTTTTTCCAGGTCCGGGTCGGCGGGTTGATGGCGATGCGCCGCAGTGGGCTCAAGGCCGCCGATCCCTCCGGTTTGTCCCCGGCGCGCAATCTGGCGGCTCTGCGCCAGCGCATCCTGCGGATGACGGCCGACCAATACGCGTTGTTCAACACCACCCTGGTTCCCGCGTTGGTCAAGGCCGGCATCCAGCCTCTGCAAGTGCGCGACTTGCTGGTCGAGCAGGCTGCCCAGATGGCCGCCACCTTCGAGGATCTCATCTATCCGTTACTCACCCCGCTGGCGGTCAATGCGGGCGAGGCTCCGCCGGTGGTGCCGGCGCTGCAGGTCATCGTCGCCTGCCGCTTGCGTGACCCCGAGACGCAAGTCACGCGCCACGCCCTGATTCCCATTCCAGAGACCCTCGGGCGCCGCGTCCCCGTGGCCAGCGGAGGGGACCAGCACGCGTTTCTGCTCATCGAAGACCTGGTGGCCGCCCATGCGGGTCGCTTCTTTCCCGGGGAAGTGGTCACCTCGACCACCCTCTTCCGGGTGACGCGCAACGGCGATATTGCGGTGCAGGAGGAGGATGCCATCGACCTCGCCGGCGAAATGGAAGACGTGCTCACCGCCCGCCGCTTTGCCGACACCGTGCGGTTGGAACTCCGCTCGAACGCGCCGCGCGACCTCGCCCGCATGATTCAGGAAGTCACCGCCGCGGGCGCGGCGGAGATCTATCTGGTAGACGGGCCGCCCGGGCTTGCCTCGTTCATGGAGTTGGCGTTTCTGCCGGATTTCGAGCACCTGCGCGATGCGGACTGGCCGGGTCAGAACTCGCCTGCCATCGCCCCGGGGGCCTCGATGTTTGAAACCATCGCCGCGGGCGACCTGATGCTGTTCCATCCCTACGAATCGTTCGAACCGGTCCTCGACCTGCTCGAGGAGGCCGCGCTCGATCCCGACGTGGTGGCCATCAAACAGGTGCTCTATCGGACCGCCAAGAAGTCCCGGATCATCGACGCCCTGATCAAAGCCGCGGAAAATGGCAAGCACGTCACCGTTCTTATCGAGTTGAAGGCGCGCTTCGATGAGGCCCGCAACCTTGACCGCGCCGATGAATTGCAGCGTGCCGGCGCCCAGATCGTTTACGGCGTCAAGGGCCTCAAGACCCACGCCAAGATCTGCATGATCATCCGCCGCGAGGCCGGCCACCTGCGCCGCTATGTCCACCTGGGCACCGGCAACTACAATGAAACGACCTCGCGGCTCTACACCGACCTGTCCTACCTGACCTGCAAGCCGGAGTATGGCAATGACGCCTCGTTGTTCTTCAACGCCGTTTCGGGCAGGTCCAAGCTGCTGCGCTTCCAGCGGTTGATTCCCGCGCCCACCGCCATGAAGGCCACCTTGATCGACCTGATCACCGGCGAGGCGGAACGCGCCAAGCAAGGGCTGCCCGCCCGCATCCTCGCCAAGGTCAACTCGCTGCAGGATCCCGACATCATCAAGGCGCTCTACCAGGCGTCCAAGGCCGGCGTCGAAATCAAACTCAACGTGCGCGGCATCTGCTGCCTCAAGCCCGGTGACCCGAAATACTCGAAAAACATCGAGGTTATTTCCATCATCGACCGCTTCCTGGAGCACGCTCGCATCTTCTATTTCCATCAGGGCGGGGATTCCAAAGTCTATATCGCCTCTGCGGACTGGATGACGCGCAACCTCGAAAAACGTGTTGAACTCATGATCCCGATCGAGGAGGCGGCGATGAAACGCCGGGTGGTGCGGATCCTGGAGGCCTGCTTCCAGGACAACACCCAGGCGTCGCGCCTGTTGCCCGACGGCAGCTCCCACCGTATCGTTAGGACCAAGGGCCAGAAGGCGTTCCGCGCCCAGGAAGCCTTCTATCAGCTGGCGCGCAAGGCCGCCAAGGCCCGCGAACACGAGCGCGCCATGACCTTCGAGCCCCACGTGCCCGCGGAGTGATCCCCCGGACTGCTCGCGCCATCCTCCGCCCGCGAGTTGCCGGGCGTCGCATCCCCGGCTTGCCAGCGGCGGTATCAGACTGCCTGCCGCCGTGCGCGCACCGCTGCGGCCAGCACGTCGAGGGTGTCCAGCGTCTCATTCCAGCCGATACAGGCGTCGGTGACCGACTGGCCGTAGGTCAGGGATGCCAGATCGCCTGCGAGTTTTTGGTTTCCCTCGACGAGGTTGGACTCGATCATCACCGAGGTGATCACCCGGCAGCCCGCCGCGATTTGACCGGCCAGGTCGCGGGCGACCAATGGTTGGTTGTGAAAATCCTTGAGCGAGTTGCCGTGCGAGCAATCGACCATCACCGACTCGGTCAGGTGTTGCGCGCGCAGCATCGCGGCGGCCTTGGCGATGCTTGCCGGGTCGTAGTTGGGCCCGCTCTTGCCGCCGCGCAGGATCAGGTGGCACGATGCATTGCCGGCGGTCGAGAAAATCGCCGACACTCCCTGCTTGGTGACGGATAGAAAGTGGTGGGGGTGGGAGGCGGATTGGATCGCGTCGAGCGCGATCTGGATCGACCCGCCGGTGCCGTTCTTGAATCCCACCGGCATCGACAGCCCCGACGCCAGTTCGCGGTGAATCTGCGACTCGGTGGTGCGGGCACCGATCGCGCCCCAGGCGATCAGGTCGGCGATGTATTGCGGCGAAATCGTGTCGAGGAACTCGGTGCCGGCGGGCATTCCCATGTTGGCCAGGTTCAGCAACAAGCCGCGGGCGACCCGCAGTCCGTGATTGATGTCGAACGAATCGTCCAGATTCGGATCGTTGATCAAACCCTTCCACCCCACCGTGGTCCTCGGTTTTTCAAAATACACCCGCATCATCACTAACACGTCATCTTGCAACTGCTCTGCCACCACTTTCAACTTGGCCGCATATTCCAGCGCCGCTGCCGGGTCATGGATCGAGCACGGGCCGACCACCGCCAGCAGGCGGTCGTCCTCACCCCGCAGGATCGCATCCGCCTGCGCACGGGCGCTGGCCACGAGTTCGGACGCCGGCTCGGTGAGCGGCAGATAATAAGCCAGAACCGCCGGGGAAATAAGCGGGTTGAGGCCGGTGATTCGGAGGTCGTCGGTGCGGTGGCGCGTCACGCCGCAGAACCTGCCCGCCTGATTGCCATTCGTCAAACCGCAATGCTTCCACACCACGCCCTCACCCTCCCGGCGCGACATTCGCCGGTCCAATCGGCCATCGGCCCGCGAGCTCCAGACTCGCGCTCCACCGCGCTGGCTTAGGCCGCGCTGCCGCTAGCGAGCCTGGAGCTCGCGGGCCTAGGTGCGGGTCAAGCCATGTGCTTGACCACCGCGGCGGCGAAGGCCGAGCACTTGACTTCGGTGGCGTCGTCCATCAGCCGGGCGAAGTCATAGGTGACGGTTTTGGCGGCGATGGCACCATTGATGCCCTTGATGATGAGGTCGGCGGCTTCGGTCCAGCCGAGGTAGCGGAGCATCATTTCACCGGAGAGGATCAGGGATCCCGGGTTGACCTGGTCGAGGTTGGCGTATTTGGGCGCGGTGCCGTGGGTGGCCTCGAAAATCGCGTGGCCGGTGTCGTAGTTGATGTTGCCGCCCGGGGCGATGCCGATGCCGCCGACGCAGGCCGCGAGCGCGTCGGAGATGTAATCGCCGTTGAGGTTGAGGGTGGCCACCACGCTGTAATCGGCGGGGCGGGTCAGCAGTTGTTGGAGGAAGGCATCGGCGATGCAGTCCTTGATGATCAGGCCGGCACCGGGCTTGCCTTTGGGGATCACGCACCACGGGCCGCCATCCAGCGGGATGGCGCCGTATTCCTTTTGGGCCAGCTCATAGCCCCAGTCGCGGAACGCGCCTTCGGTGTATTTCATGATGTTGCCCTTGTGGACGAGGGTCATCGAGGGCTTGCCCGCGGCGATCGCGTAATCCAGCGCGGCGCGCACCAGGCGCTTGGTGCCGTCTTCCGAGACCGGCTTGATGCCGAAGCCCGAGCTCTTGGGGAAGCGGACTTTCTGATAGGCGGCGGGGAAGGCTTTTTTGAGGAACTTGCGGAACTCCTTGGCCTCGTCGGTGCCTTCCTTGAACTCGATGCCCGCGTAAATATCCTCGGTGTTTTCACGGAAAATCACCATGTCGGTCAGATCCGGGCGTTTCACCGGGCTGGGAACCCCGGTGAACCAGCGCACCGGTCGCAGGCACACGTAAAGATCCAGAATCTGGCGCAGCGCCACGTTGAGCGAGCGGATCCCGCCGCCCACGGGCGTGGTGAGCGGTCCCTTGATGCCGACGAGAAACTCGCGGAATGCGGTGAGGGTGTCGTCGGGCAGCCAGGCTTTGCCGAGATCCTTGACCTCGTCCTTATACATCTCGAACGAAGTTTCGCCGGCATAGACCTCAAACCATGAAATCTTGCGTTTGCCTTGGTAGGCTTGTTCCACCGCGGCATCGAACACCACCTGCGACGCTTTCCAGATGTCGGGGCCGGTGCCGTCGCCTTGGATGAAGGGAATCACCGGCTGGTTCGGCACGGTCAGCTTGCCGTTCTTGATCGTGATTTTGTCGCCGGCGGGTGGAGTCAGGTGTTCGTAGGAGGACATGGGAATGGTGGATGGACCTGCGCCAAAAGAGCGCAACACCCAGCGGGCGTCAAACCAAAGCCGATAAAACCACGAATTGTCACCTGCTACCGACTGCCGGAACGATTGTGAACAACTTGTGCAAAACCGATATTCCTCCCGAACTGGCCGATTTCCAGTCCCTTGGATGAACCGATTGTGGACCATTATGTGACAGATCCGACACCTGCTGAATGACGAATTCGCACGGGTCGCTGCCGCGTGTCATGCGAAGGTTTCAATCGGTCGTTTCCGCGAGGGCTTGTTGCAGGCTAACGACTTATGGAGTTGTTGAGTGTTTCCAACACGTTATTAAGCGCTTGTTCACAAGGTCGCAGGGTCGGCGGTGGTGGTGGGCGCGGGAGTCCGGGGTGAACTCGCGGCAGGTTCGGATTTCACTTGGAGAAGCGGGAAATGCGCGGGAATTTCCTTGTGAATAACTTGGGAGAAAACGCCCGCTGCCGCCGGGGCGGGCGATGGTCGTCACGTAGCGGGCTCACGCGCGGCGCGGCGGGACGGGGAAGACGGCGGGATCCGGGCTGGGTGCGGCCAGGACTTGGGGGATTTTTTTGGGTTGGGCGCGGCAAAGTTATGAGGTTTGGGCTTTACGGCCCGTCCGGATCGCTTCAGACACAGAACTGCTGCGCGCGGATTGACTGCGGGCACTTTTAAAAAACATTCCACAATCCCTTACAATGGACATTCAAATTGCCACCCTTTGCGACTTCGCGGCCGACTACAACGGTAAGCTCGTCATCTCCGGAACCTTCGACACCCTCGCGGCCCGCGCCGTGCCGGTCGTGCATCCGTCGTGCGCGCTGGCCATGCGTTTCTGCTTCACCCCGGAAGATGCCGGTCGCCACAAGCTCTCCATCAACATCATCAACGAGGACGGCGAATCGCTCGATCCCAACAACATGCCGATTGAACCCGAGTTCGACGTGCAACTGCCCAAGAACGTGCCGTTCCTCACCCGCAACATCGTGATGAACCTGCAGGGCCTGCGCTTCCCGGAGTCCGGCATCTACTCGATCGACATCGGCTGCGACGGCGAAATCCTGGTGCGTCTGCCGCTGCGCATCGTTCAGGTCACGCAAGGTCCGAATGGCGAAACCCAGATGGCGTGAGTTATTTTAGGAGCGTGGGCGTGCCGCCCACGCTCTTCTTTTTTCAAGAGGTCAGCGCGTCTCCCCGATCGCACGTGCCGTCGACACATCGCGGGGCGACGAAATGCAGGCAGCCGTGGGTTTCACCCCACGGTATAGGCGTTGGTCATGAGACGCGTCGCGGAGCGACGCTTGAAACCTGGCCCGCCTCGTTGGCGTCCATCCGGCTCAGGCGTCGCGCCGCGATGCGGTTTAGACACGTTTGACGATGTTGCCGGTAGCGCAGCCATATGTTAGTTTGGGGTTCCGATCACTTGCGTGAGCAAGCCGACCATCACCTGCGCGGCCTGGAGGCCGACTTGCAGCACCTGCTGGTGGTCGAGCAGGGCGGGGGAGGTGCCGGTGGCCCAGTTGGTGAGGCAGGAGAAGGCGGCGACGGGCAGGCCGAGCGAGCGGGCCTGGATGGTTTCGAGCACGGTGCTCATGCCCACGGCGTCGGCACCGAGCGTGCGCAGCATGCGGACCTCGGCCGGGGTTTCGAAATGCGGCCCGCACACGCCGGCATAGACGCCCTCGTGGAGCGGCATGTTAGACGCGGCCGCGGCGGCGCGGAATTCGGCGCGCCAGGCGGGATCGTAGGCGGCGGATAGATCGATGAAATCGGGTCCTTCCAGCGGCGAGGCGGCGGTGAGGTTCAGGTGATCGCTGAGCATCATCCAGGAGCCCGGACGGAATGCCGGATGGAGCGTGCCGGCGGCATTGGTGAGGATGAGGCGGCGCACGCCCTGCCCGGCCATCCAGCGCACGCCGGCGGTGACCACCCGCGGCGCGTGGTTTTCATAAAGATGCACGCGGCCCATCATCAGCACCACCGGGGTGCCCGCGAGCGTGCCGATGAGAAACTTGCCCGCATGGCCCGGCACCGACGAGGCCGGCAGGCCCGCATCCGCGAACGTGACCTCGCGCTGCGCCACCACCGCGTCCGCCAACGACCCCAAGCCCGACCCCAACACGATTCCGATCATGCGGCGATGCTAGACCGCTCCCCGGGGATAGCGATCAGGTTTTGATGCGAGGTTTGGAAACGATTGGGTTGCGGGGTGCCGGGCAGAATGCCCAATACTGTTGACTTAGCACCGGCTTTTTCGTTAGGGGCTCCGGGCAGAATGCCCGGGCCACCTGTGGCGCGGAGGTCGCAGTGACGACCGGCTTGAGCCCCCCTGTCCTCTTGTGTGAAAAGGCCCATGGTGTAAGGAGAGACGACATTCTTGTCGTCTCTTGATGCGGAAGAGAAGAGAGGGGGACAAGAATGTCCCCCCTCCTTCCAATGCGCAAAAAGGGACAGACCCTCCTCTGTCCCCTGTCCTCTGTCCTCTACCCCCCGGCCTGCATCAAGGCCTCGATTTCCTCCGCTTCCAGCGGGATGCCGGCCATGAGATCGAAATTGCGGTCGGGGCCGATGACCACGTCGTTTTCGAGGCGGATGCCCAGGCCTTCCTCGCGGATGTAGATGCCCGGCTCGATGGTCAACACCATGCCCGCCGCATACGGCTCGTGCGGCGGACTCACGTCGTGCACGTCGAGCCCCAGATGGTGCGAGGTGCCGTGCATGAAATATTTTTTAACCAACGGCTTGTCGGGACCCTGGGCCTTGGCGTCGCGAGCGCTGATCAGTCCCAGTCCGACCAGTTCGCGCTCCATGATCCCGATCACGGATTGCTGATAGTCGGCCGGCTTGGTGCCCGGGCGCAGGAGGTCATTGGCCGCGCGCAAAACCCGCAGCACGGCGTCATAGACCGCGCGCTGGCGCGGGGTGAACCTGCCGCTGACCGGCACGGTGCGGGTGAGGTCGGCGTTCCAACCGGCGTATTCGGCGGCCACGTCGAGCAGCACCAGCTCGCCGGCCTGGCAGATCTGGTCGTTGTCGACGTAGTGGAGCACGCAGGCGTTGGCACCGCTGCCGATGATCGGCGGGTAGGCGAAGCCGCGCGAGCCGCGGCGCAGGAATTCATGGGACAGCTCGGCCTCGATCTCCCACTCGCCGACGCCCGGGCGGATGAATCCTAACAAGCGGTGGAAGCCGGCTCCGGTGATGTCGCAGGCGTGCTGCAGCAGGCGGATTTCCTCCGCATCCTTGAGGACGCGCAGGCGGTGCAGCAGCGGGGAGAGCCGCTCGTAGCGGTGCAGCGGATAACGGCATTGGCATTCCTTGATGAAGCGCGCGTTGCGGGTTTCCACCACCACGCTGGCCCGCAGGTGCTCGTTGCTGGACAGATAGATGCGCTGCACCTGCGGCGCGCAGCGGTGCAGGAAGCCCTCGAAGGAGTGCGCCCACTCGACGCGCTGGATCCCGCTCACCGCGCGGGCGCGCTCCTTGGTGAGCTTCTGGCCCTCCCAGATGGCCAGGGTCTCGCTGGTTTCCTTGACGAACAGCACCTCGCGGTCCTGCGCTTCGGCCGCTCCGGGCATCAGCACCAGGGTCGTTTCCTCCTGGTCGACGCCGGTCAGATAGAAGAGGTCGCTGTTTTGTTTGAAGGGCAGCGTCCCGTCGGCATTGGTCGGATAGATGTCATTGGCATGGAGGACCACCATGCTGTCGGGCTTGAGCAGCCCGCGCAGGCGGTCGCGGTTGCGGCTGAATAGCCCGGCTGGAATCGGTTCGTAGCGCACAGCCCCAGTTCACGTTATCACGCGTCGTGGGGCAATCCGGATTTTGCGGGAAATCCGGACTGCCGGCATGCGCGTGGGGCCTGATCCCGGCGGTTAGGCGACCTGACGGCTCCGGGCAGAATGCCCGGGCCACGGTGGCGCGGGCATTCTGCCCGCCGCCATGTTTCCCTCACGGGCGCCTTGAGGGCGCCTACGCCAGCAGTTGTCCGAGGACGTAGGGCAGGATTCCGCCGGCGCGGTAGTAGTCGATTTCCACCGGGGTGTCGATGCGCACCAGCACCGGCACGTCGAAGGATGCTCCGCCAGCCGGGTGGACACGCAGCGTGGCATGGTCCTGCGGCTTGAGGTCGTTGGAGATGCCTATCAGATCGAAGGTGGCGTCGGCCAAGTCCTTGACCTTGTCGTAGTCGGCCTTGTCGACGAAGTTGCAGGGCAGCACGCCCATGCCGACGAGGTTGGAGCGGTGGATGCGTTCGAAGGACTTGGTGATGACGGCCTTGACTCCTAACAGCGAGGTGCCCTTGGCGGCCCAGTCGCGGCTGGAGCCCATGCCGTAGTCCTCGCCGCCGAGGATGAGGGTGGGGGTGCCGGATTTCTGATAGGTGGCGGCGGCGTCGTAGATGGCGGCCGACTGGCCGGCGATGCGGGTCACGCCGCCCTCGGTGCCGGGGACCATCAGGTTTTTGATCCGGACGTTGGCGAAGGTGCCGCGGGTCATGATCCGGTCGTTGCCGCGGCGCGAGCCGTAGGAGTTGAAGTCCGTCGGGGCGACGGAGTGGTCGGTGAGGAAGCGCCCGGCCGGGCTGTCCTGCTTGATCGCGCCGGCGGGCGAAATATGGTCGGTGGTCACTGAGTCGCCGAAGATGCCCAGCGGGCGGGCGCCGTGGATCTCCACGATGTCGCGCGGGGTGGGGGAGAAGCCGTCGAAGAACGGTGGTTCCTGGATGTAGGTGGACTGGCGGTTCCAGGCATAGACATCGCCGTGCGACGACTGGATCTCGTTCCACTTCGGGTTTTGGGTGGAAAAGCCGGTGTAGAGGCGGGTGAAGACCTCGGGCTTGAGCGAGGCGCTGATGGCGGCGTCGATTTCCGCGGCACTCGGCCAGATGTCGGCCAGAAACACCGGGTGGCCGTCGGTGCCGTAGCCTAACGGTTCGGTGGCCATGTCGATGTCCACCGTGCCGGCGATGGCGAAGGCGACCACCAGCGGCGGGGACATCAGGAAGTTGGCCTTGACCGACTGGTGGACGCGGGCCTCGAAGTTGCGGTTGCCTGATAGAACGGAGGCGGCGATGATGTCCTCGGCTTTGACGACGTCCTCGACGCCGGGGTCGAGCGGACCGGAGTTGCCGATGCAGGTGGTGCAGCCATAGCCGACGGTTTGAAAGCCGAGGCGGTCGAGTTCGGCCTGCAGGCCGGTTTGATTGAGGTAATCGGTGACGACGCGCGAGCCCGGGCCGAGCGAGGTTTTCACCACCGGCTTGACGGTCAGGCCCTTGGCGTTGGCCTTTTGCGCCAGCAGGCCGGCGGCGATCATCACGCTCGGGTTGGAGGTGTTGGTGCAGCTGGTGATGGCGGCGATGAGCACCGACCCATGGCTGATAGTGTCCTTGACGGCATTTTTGCTGTCGACGGTGACTTCCCACAGCGGATAGGCCGGATTGCTGTCAGGCACGCTGACCACGCCGGCTTCCGCGCCGAAGGCCCGGTCAATGTCGGTGGTTTCGTCGGCCGGCAGGTCGAGCGGCTCGTTGGAGCCGGGGGCTGGCTGTTTGTTGTAGCCGTCGGGCGCGGGCGCGGTGAGCAGCCCGGACCACTTGGCCTTGAGCGAGTCGAGCTCGATGCGGTCCTGCGGGCGCTTGGGTCCGGCGACGCCGGGTTTCACCGCGGCCAGGTCGATGTCGACGATCTGGGAGAAATCGAGCGCGTCGCGCCCGGTGGGGATCCCCCACAGCCCTTGTGCCTGATAGTAAGCCTCCACCGTCCGGCAGAGTTCGGGCGGGCGGCCGGTGCTGTGCAGGTAGCCGGTGGTGATCTCGTCGATGCCGAAAAACCCCATGGTCGCGCCGTATTCGGGCGCCATGTTGGCGAGGGTCGCGCGGTCCGGCAGGCTCAGCGCCTTGGCCCCGGGGCCGTAGAACTCGACGAATTTGCCCACCACCCGGGTTTGGCGCAGCACCTCGGTGACGAGCAGGACGACGTCGGTGGCGGTGACTCCGGCGGCGGGCTCACCCGTGAGATAGACGCCGACGACTTCCGGGACCAGGAAGGTGACCGGCTGGCCGAGCATGCCGGCTTCCGCCTCGATGCCGCCCACGCCCCAGCCGACGACGCCCAGGCCGTTGATCATGGTGGTGTGCGAGTCGGTGCCGACCAGGGTGTCCGGATAGAAGACGCCGGCTTTTTCCAGCACGCACTTGGCCAGGAACTCGAGGTTCACCTGGTGGACGATGCCGATGCCGGGTGGGACGACCTTGAAGGTGTCGAACGCCTGTTCGCCCCACTTGAGGAATTCGTAGCGTTCGCGGTTGCGGTGGAATTCGAGGTCGAGGTTGCGGGTCAGCGCGTCGGCGCTGCCGGCGTAATCGACTTGCACCGAGTGGTCGACCACCAGGTCCACAGGCACGAGCGGCTCGATCATTTTGGCATCGCGGCCCATGGCGTGGACCGCCGAGCGCATGGCTGCCAGATCGACGAGCAGCGGCACCCCGGTGAAATCCTGGAGCACGATGCGCGCGACCACGAACGGGATTTCATAATCGCCGGGGGCGGCCGCGTTGTAGTTGGCGAGATTGATGACATCCTGGTCGGTGACTTTGAGGCCGTCGTTGTTGCGCAGCAGCGATTCGAGCACGATCCGGATCGAAACCGGCAGGCGGGCGAGATTGGGAAACCCTTGTTCGGCGAGGGCGGGCAGCGAGTGGAACTGGCCTGCGGTGCCAGTGCCGGTGGTGAAGGTGCGGAGCGTGTTCATGTGGATGCGAAGTGGGCAGCGGGATCAGGGCGTCGCGCGCGCGGCGTGACTGGCGGAGGCTAGCGGCGGCGCGGGATTTGTCAAAAGCGTTTGCGGGCGCGGGGAGCCGGCGGCGGATTTGCCCGGCCAGCCACAGCCAGCTGCATGCCATCTCCCCGATTATTGGTGCGATCGCATCCATAATCGGGGAGAGGCGGGATTTGGACAGGATCGGTCATTGCGTGGTCGGAGGAGGGGAGCTAAATAGCGGGCGTGGCAGGGATGAATGAGTTATGGGTGTTTGCGGGGGTGATCGTGCTCGGGCAGTTCAGTCCGGGACCGGACATGGTGTTGATCACGCGCACGGCGTTGCGCGAGGGTACCCAGGCGGGGGTGGAAATGGCCGGCGGGATCGCTTGCGGGCTGGCGGTGCACGCCACGATCGCGGTGGGCGGGGTGGCGGTGGTGTTCGGGCGGTTTCCGGTGCTGCAGTGGGCGCTGCGCTGGGTGGCGGCGTTCTATCTGTTATGGCTGGCCTATGGCCTGTTGCGCTCGGCGGTGGTGGCGTGGCGAAGCGGCGCGCCGCAGGTGACCGCGGTCAAGGCCAACGGCCATTCGCCATTCGTGCGCGGGGTGCTGTGCAACTTGTTCAATCCGAAAGTGCCGTTGTTTTTGGCGGCGGTGTGCGCGCCGTTCCTGGCCGGCAATCATCCTAGCGGATGGCCGTATGCCATCTGGGGCGTGGTGGTGGGGTTGGGTGTCGGCTTGTGGTCGCTGTGGGTGCTGCTGCTGCAATGGCGGCCGCTGCGCTCACGTTACGAGCGGGCCGCGGGCTGGATTGACGGCGGGTTCGGGGTCGCGCTCACGGTCCTGGCGCTGTTTCTGATGATCGGCCGGTGAGGCCGTAGGATGTTAGAAGCGCTTGGTCTTGTGCCAGGCGGAGGTGTCCGGTTGCAGGAAACACGCGAGCGGATGATCCGCGAGCGCGAGCGTGTCGATGATGCGGGCTAACAGCACCAGCGAGGCGGTGGCGTCAAACAACGCGTCATGCCAGGACTTGTCCGGGACGATGGCGCGGATCGCGGGGGTGAGGCCGTGGCAGTCGCACAGGGCGCCCAGCGCGTGGCGCTCGAGGTCGGGCCAGGCGGCGCGTGCTAACAACAGGGTGTCGATCCACGGGCCGAAGCCGTGGCCGGGGAAGGCGCGCAGGAAGCGTTTTTCGGTGCCTTTGCCGTGGGCGACGACCACCGCGCCGGCGAGGCGGTTTTTGAGTTCGGGCCACAGAGCGAGCAGGCGCGGCGCCTCGGCGAGCTGGGCGGGGCCGATGCCGTGGATTTTGCGCGCCGCCCACTGCACCGGTTGGTCGGTAAACAGATAGGAAACAAACGGATCCGCATGTCCGTCCGCCACCGACCAGGAGGCCAGCCCGACCTGCACCGGGCTGTCGGTCATGCCACGCGCCGCGCCCGCGGATTCGAAGTCGATCGCGGTGAACCGGCAGTGGCGGATGAGCGGCATCGGGGCGGACTCTGGCACCGCAGCGGGTCATGAAGCAACGCCAAACGCGCGCCGTGGCATCTGCGCCAGCGGCTACACGGTCACGATGCGCCCGGTGCGGATCGACTCGCCCTCGGCCTCGCAGATTTCCACCGCGCTGGCGCCGTCGCGGGCGGTGACGAGGGTGGGGGCTCGGCCCTCGGTGATGCACTGGATCATGTAAGCGAGTTCGCCGAGGTAGCCATCGCCGGGAGCGACGGCGATGGTGCGGGCCGTCTGGCCGTTTTCAAACAGGCGCAGGGCGTCGGCACCGCGGGTGGAGTTGAAGTCGAGGGTGGCGTTTTCAAAGACGACGGTGAACGCCATTTCAAAGCCGTGGCCGTCGCCCATGACCCAGCCGCCCTCGGCGGAAACCGCCGCGCCGCCGGCGACCTGATACTGCGCGACGACGTGGTCGATCTCGCCGCTGTATTGGGAAAACCCCTGGGCGAAAACCGCAGTGGGGCGTCCGAAGCAGAACTGGACGAAGTCCACGTCGTGGATGTGCAGATCGAGAATGGCACCGCCGGACTTGGCGCCGTCGAAGAAGTGCTCGCGCCCCCAGGCGGGCGGCTCGGACACCCGGCGGAACCGCGCGGCCAGCACCCGGCCGTAGGCGAACCCGTCGATGGCCTGTTTGAGCCAGGCATACTCGGGCCAGAACCGGATGCACATGGCCGGCATGAAGAAGCCCTTGGCGGTGGCGGCGGCCTGCTCGATCTCGCGGGCGGCGGCGGCGGTGCGGGCCAGGGGTTTCTCACAGATGAGGTGCTTGCCGGCCCGCAGCGCGGCGATGGCGAGCTTGGGGTGGGCCAGGGTCGGCACGCAGAGGTCGATCAGGTCGATGGTGGGATCGTCTAACAACTCGTCGAGGCTGGCGGTGGCTTTGACCTGGGTCATGTCGAAGGTCAGGCTGTCATCGCTGCCGAGGTTGCCGCCGGGCGCGGCGAGCACGCCGTCGACGGGCAGGCGGCT
>Ga0194037_1001389_pt1 | contig 17536 bp, 23 predicted proteins | sample JunL306m_MetaG_FD_148653 | JGI IMG/M metagenome (GOLD analysis project Ga0194037, IMG submission 148653) | Anoxic zone freshwater microbial communities from boreal shield lake in IISD Experimental Lakes Area, Ontario, Canada - Jun2016-L304-6m | ecosystem: Environmental > Aquatic > Freshwater >...
TAAAGAATAACATGCAGGTTTACAGACCTTTTTGTGTCAGGCTATTCAAGAGAACGCATTTTGAAACAACCTGGAGGAACGCGAGAAAAAAGAATCAGGGGGCTAGGGTAGAGGGCACGACGTTACAGGTATTCATCATTTTCCCGAAACGTTCCCCCTGATCACCTCCAACAACCACACCATCACCAACGTATCCTGACAGCAATATTCCAGCAGCGCTTTACGAATCTTTGCCAATTCTTCCGGCTTATCCGCCACGGCACACATTTTTTGATACGCCTCAATGGCCTCTCCACCATCCCCCACTTCCAGCCCTCCGTAACTCATATCTGCTACAAAAGCCGGAAGCAATGCATTACGTCAATTGATGCTTACACCAAACAGGATATGGCCGTTTCGATATATTTCTTGATTTTGCTCCGCATTCTCCGCGTCTCCGCGTGCAACTGATTTTTCTAGGATTATTCGACCACCAAGACTTTCAACCCGACCTGTTCGGCACTCTGCGCCTGCCTTTTGTCCGCAGTGACAAACGGCAGTGCAAGAGTGGTCATATTCTGAAACAGCAGTGCTGCCGCAATATGCAAGGCATCAAGTGTCCCCGAAGGGGTTTCAAGAACAATCTTCCCGGCTTCGGAAAGGCTCTGGCTGTTGAGCGGCATGGAGTTGATACTGGCGATATCGGTAGTTACCTGTTTCACAAGGCGGGTAAATTGCGTTTTTGAAAGCTCGCGGTTGGTATGACGGCGCTTGAGGGCTGACTGCGACTCGGTCAGAATAATTGAGGATGAAACGATCTGATACGCTGAAGCCAGCTCCGCCGCTTGGGCAGAACCGGCTTCAGAAATGTACAGCTTGAGCCAGACACTGGTGTCAAAGTAGATGTATGGCTTCATATATCTCGATCCCGGCGCAGGCCGGCTATAGTGTCAGATATCATGCCACCTTTGCAGACAACCGGTTTCGGGAGCGAAAACGGTTTTTTCGCTAGAGAGATCAGGCCTGAATCGGCAAGCTCCGCAAGTTTCTCCTCAATACCCGATGAAGCGGTAGTCAGCGGTTTAATCACAGCCACAGGTATGCCGCGATCAGTCAGGATAATCTCGGCGCCGCTACGAACCTTTCTTATATAATCAGCAAAGTGCATATTTGCCTCACGCATTCCGACGATTTCCATCTGTCACCTCCTGTAGTGATGTCACTACATAATAACGGATATACGGTTCATTGTTCAACAAAAATCCATCCTACACCAGAATCACAGTATCACTGTAACCGGCAATCACCCTGTCATGGGTTAGCAGGCGCATCGGTTCAGACAACCTCACCATCGTGGAATAGATTTCAACATAGTTACAAATCCTCCGCCCATTTATCCCAAAACCCTGGTTCATCGTGATGCGCATTTTTCATGGCAACCTCAAGTGGAAGATAATACCAACGTACATTTTCATCACGCAAAGTCTCATCAGGGTTTTCAATATAATCACGCACAAGCTGGTATTGCGGATCGCTCTCATCAAACGGCACGTCAATATAGACTTGCCCAAGATGGGGGCAGCAGATTATTAGTTCATTGGCAAAATGGCAGCATATCTGCCAAGCGATGCCATGTTCGTCAAAGCACTTTATTACTTCTGTTCCTTTCAATTCTTTATTTGTGACCAGAATAACCGTGCATTGTTAATTGCTTTTTCCATGCGTTCTCTGCCGACAGGATTTGCACTGTGGATCGTTACCTCAATGGGGGAAAATGTCCCGTAGTAAGCCCCTTGTTCAATATAGCAGGCAACTTCATATCCTGTCCCACCGTCAATGCCCAAGTCATGATCGAGTGATATTGCGGTAACACCGCCTGCCGCAAGGAGTTCAATGGCTCCAACTGCTGTTTTTGTATGACAATCAAATCCTGGCGGCATAGGCCGTTCATCATCAAGCCAGATCTTCATCGTTAGTTGTCCTTATTATGGCTTAGCTAAGCAGCTCCGATATGCCTTTGTAAATTGGCAGCATGATTTCATTGTTCGATATTGGAAGTTTCAGACATTTGCTGTCTTTTGCGGTGTCTGGTCTCATAACACAAAATGCTTCCGTATTTTCGGTTCATCCATTACGGCCACGGGTTGCTCCCCAGACAGGTCAATACTGATTCCGTTCTGGTGCCTGACAACAATGTCAGTACTCACGTAGCCAATTCTTTTCATGTGTTTCCTTTGGAAGTGTTGATGGTCGTACAGTTCATGGAAGGTAAGGCAGTGTCGCTCTGGCCGCTCATGTTCATCATAATAATGACCGAAGTCGTTGTGATCATGCCTGTCGCCGATTCCCCAATAATCTTCTTTAGCAGTATCGGCGGCGGAAACTGGCAAGCGGCATGGCCACAGATCCATTTCCCAAATAAGCTGGCTGTCGCATTCTATTCCACTCTTCCAGGACTCTTCCGTTTTCTCGTATGAAAACGGGTCGTCATCACGAGCGTAGAAAAGAACTGTCACATCGATTTCATAATCGGTCAACCAACTGTCTCTGGAACGAACTTGCCGCTCCATCGCCTCGCTTATCTGAATGAGTCTGGCAAGAAGCTGTTTTTCCCATTCAATCAGCCAGTGATTAAGGTTTATCGCTGCCTGCTCTTCCTCTTGGGTCAACTCAGCACTGCATTCGTCATGGTACGCCATGTATGCCAGCATCACCTGACGCGCTGTCTCTCCATCAATGCGTTTATCCATACCGATGTCACGGTATGTGATTACACAATCAGGCAGTTTTTCCGGAACACACCCGTTCCAAAGTTCACATTCATCATGAAAACAACGACTGATACCCTCAATGTCAGCAGGATATATTCTGTCCCTGATTTCCTGAGGCAGATAGTACTTCTGTATATAGCGTAATTCAGAGTCTCTATTCTCATAGTTGAATCGCGTAGTTGCATGTTTTTCCATTGTGTTTGCTCCTTTTCAAATCATACGGGCATTACTACATTTCATATAGGCACAGCACCGCTGCCATTCCGCTGGGTATAATGCCAACTCGAAGTTTTTCTTCAAAGCTTTCCGGATGAGTATTTTCAACAAGATCAAGCTTTTTCCCGTATTTTACCGCCATCTCCAAAAAATACCTGGCATGGAAAAACGCTTCCGTAATAGGCCGTGTTTCTTTCACCCAGCGTCGGTTGCTGTTCTTGTTAAACCTTTTTCCGGTGCCTTCCTGAATGATAGTCATAAAGTATTCGGTTAGTTTTCGCTCAGGCATTATGGACTGAAGCACGGTGACAATTTCCACTGTAGCATCTTGCAATTGATAAACTTTGTAACTGCCATGATAGAACCGATAGATGCCATCTTCACTAACCCATTTGTCTTGAACTCTGGCAAGCAAATCTTCAAGTATCGGCATCTTGTCCTTCAATGCTGTTAACAGATCATTACTTCGTTCAAGGGGATTGCTGTTTAAACTGCTCATTGCTTGCCTCCAATTCGTAGCGGTCTTTCAAATTCTCCCTGGCCATATCAAGAGTGATGGGGTGTCCCTGAAGATTGCTGCAAGCGCCTAACCGGGCGATAATTTCCTCAAGTATGCGAATGTCATTAGTATTGCTTGCGGCAATAAACTGTAGTACCTCATCGGGAACCTGTATTTTTCTGACTTCTGATACTTGTCTGAGAATACCGAATTTTGTCTCCTTGTCAGGAGGCTGAATATCAACGACAAGTCCCCATTCAAACCTTGAGCGCAGACGTTCATCCAGATCCTGGCACTTCTGTGTTAATATGTCAGATGTGATGACAATCTGTTTGTGGGCTTCGTAAAGCTCATTGAAGATGTAAAAAAACTCCTCCTGCATTCCTGTCTTTCCAGACAGGAATTGAATATCATCGATCATGAGTACATCTACGGTTTGCATGTACTTTCTGAATAAATCCATTTTCTTTTGTCGCAGGTGATTGACCATTTCACACATGAACCGCTCTATGGAGCAATAACAGATACTGATATCAGGCATATTACTATGTGCTACGTGTCCGATCGCATTGAGAAGATGACTTTTCCCAAGTCCTGGTCCGGCACAAATGTGTAGCGGGCTGTATGTGGCCGCCAGATTATTGGCAACAGACATTGCTGCGTTACATGCAGCCTGATTATTACTCCCTTGAACGAAATTATCGAATGTGTACTTTGGATTGAGAGTAGAAAATTCTGGCTTGCAAATAGCTCGTGTCGCTGGCCATTCATCGGCATCCCTGATGATATAATTGACCGTCACCGTATGACCAGATGTTTTGGAAAGAGCTGCTGCCATAAGAGTCTTCACATAATGGTTTTCCATACACCATCTAACATATTCGTCGGGTACGGACAAATAAACGATTGAATTTTCGTGGTGACTAAAATGTACTGGTGTTATCCAGGTATCGAAATCATCTTCCGGCAGAACTTTTTCGAGGAGTTTTGCTGCTTGCAGCCATGCTTGAGACATTCTTTTTGACATATAGATACTCCCTTACTATTGAATCAACTCCATATTGTTGCCATACTACTGTATTATAGCGACAGATCTTGACGCTTAGAGACATGCCTGAGAGAAGTTGCAAGGTTTAGGTTATCTGATAGTATGGCAACCAATACGACGCATCTGGTCGTCTGGATGATTTATTTATATAGAACAAGCACGGCGGACGAAACGAAAGGGCGGGTTATGGCTAATAAAAGTAAAGATCCCGAACACAACGAGAAGCAGGTGATCCGTCTATTGATTGTGCTGCGAATGGTTCCAAGGCGAGGACGCATTGCAACTACGGAGATATTAAGCCGCCTGGAATCCGAATACGATATTGAAATAGACTTGCGCACCGTACAGCGCGACCTGGTGAGTCTATCCAAGATATACCCGCTGGTGTGCGACGATAAACGCCCCGCCGGCTGGAGTTGGAGTAAGGATGCCATGTCCCTCGACCTCCCTATTATGGATCCACTGGCAGCACTCACTTTCCGTCTGGTGCGCGACTCAATGATACGAATGCTTCCGAGGGCTGTGCTGACGACATTGAATGGATACTTTCGCACTGCGGATGAGCGCCTGAAAAAACTGCCGGACCAACGTCTTTCACACTGGCCTGATAAAGTGCGAGTTGTATCGCGTAGTCTGAGCTTTGAACCGCCGGATGTAGATGAAGAGATCCTCGACAGTCTGTATGAAGCTCTTCAACTGGAGGTCTGCTTTGAAGTAGATTACCGCACAAGATCCGGTAAAATTAAAAAATACCTCGTCAATCCGCTTGGGCTTGTATTTGTTGACAATCTCATATATCTGGTCGCCACCCTGAATGACCATGAAGATCCGATCCAACTGCTGGCGCACCGGATGAAGTCAATGAAACTTCTTCCTGACAAACCGGTAACCATTTCTGATGGTTTCAAACTACAGGGCTATATCGATAGCGGAGAGTTCGGATATCCTTTGGGAGGTATGATTAAACTGAAGGCGCTCTTTGATAAAGGCGCCGCCCCTTACCTGTATGAGACTAAACTTGCTCCAGATCAGAAATTGATTGAAAAACCGGAAGGAAAAGTGCTCCTGGAAGCATCCGTACGCGACAACCTCCAATTACGCTGGTGGCTGAAGGGCTTTGGTGAACGGGTTGAAGTTATAGAACCTGTCGATTTACGAAATGAATTCATAATACTTGCGACAAAAATGGCGGAAAAGTATCTGCCCAAAAAGAGTTAGCCTGATTTGTTGACATAAAGTGCAGCAAATTATCTATCCACTGCTGCACTTACCGTTCCGGCAGATAAGCCGGGGTGTTGGCCGGAGCTGATCGAACATACTGGGCAGGCCAGGGTGTCACGCAACCGAGCTCCCTGGCGGCACGGAGTGGCCAATAGGGATCTCGGAGCAATTCACGGGCGAGCAGTACCAGATCGGCCTGGCCTGAACGTATGATGTGATCTGCCTGGGCAGGCGCCGTAATCAACCCCACTGCGCCGGTCATGCTGCCGGTTTCCCGGCGGATCTGTTCAGCAAACCGGGTCTGATAACCTGCCCCGAGAGGCATCCGGGCGTGCGAGGCAATACCGCCCGAAGAACAATCGATCAAGTCTACACCAAGCGGCAGAAGCAGGCGCACCAGTTCGCGAGACTGTTCGATATCCCATCCTCCTTCGATCCAATCGGATGCCGATATCCTTACCAGAAGTGGCAGGTCCTCCGGCCAGATCGCTCTGACAGCGATTACTATCTCCCGAAGTAACCTTGTACGGTTTTCAAAACTGCCGCCATACGTATCGGAACGCTGGTTACTGAGCGGCGAGAGGAACTGGTGCAGCAGATAGCCATGGGCGGCGTGAATTTCGGCAAGCCGGAATCCTGCCAGTAACGAGCGACGGGCAGCCTGGGCAAAGGCAACTGTTATTTCCTGAATCCTTTCTTCGGTCAGTGCAGTCGGTACGATACAGCCATTGTCGAAGGGCAGAGCGCTGGGGGCCACAATCGGCCAACCGCCTTCCGCTTCAGTCAAGGTGCCGGACCGGTGTTCCCACGGTGGAGGTGTACCGGCCTTGCGACCGGCATGGGCAAGCTGGATTCCGGCGACGCTTCCTCGCTGTGCGATAAAGTGGACGATACGCGCCAGAAATTCAATGTGATCGTCGCTCCATATTCCAAGATCCTGCGGACTGATACGCCCTTGAGGAGTTACGGCGACAGCCTCGGTCAACACCAGGCCCGCTCCGCCGGCAGCGCGACTGCCGAGATGGACCAGGTGCCAGTCGCTGGCAAAGCCATCCACGCTTGAATACTGGCACATGGGTGATACGGCAATCCGGTTCGGAAGCGTTATTCCGCGCAGAGTAAGTGGCTCAAACAGATGGGGCATGATGGTCTCCTTTAGTTTTTAGCACTATTGAAAATCTCTTCATATAGTCGGCTCGGGAGCCTGCCTGTCACAGCCGGCAGCCCTGCCAGCTGCCACGACGCGTCAACTCGTTGACAATAGCGTACCACATTTGATTGTTTTTCAGCCCCCATTGCGGGGCAACGCGGATATCTAGCGGTGCCGAGCCGTACAGTCGCTGGATGGATATCCGGGCCGGAAGACGTTCCAGAAAGTCAGCCGCCGTTGCAACATACTGCTCCAGCGTCAAGGGGGTGAACTCACCGCGCCGGTACATCCCGGCCAGAGCGGTCCCCTCTACGGCGTGCAGCTGATGCAGCTTCAGAGAATTTATCGGCAGGGCGGCCATCAGATCAGCAGTCTTAAGAAAATTCCCGGCAGTCTCTTCCTGAAAACCATAGATCAAATGAGCACAAATGTCAAAATTATGACCAGCCGCACGATTGATCGCCGAAATAAAGTCATTCAGTGTGTGCCCCCGGTTGATGCGGCCCAAAATAACATCGTCCATTGACTGAAGTCCCAGTTCAAGGCAGACGTATGTGGTTTTCGCGATTTCAGTCAACAGATCGAGAGCTTCATCGCTCAGTGAGTCGGGTCGTGTACCGACCGAGATGCCGATAACATCGGGGTGATCCAGCGCCCGGTGGTAAAGGTCTGAAAGCAATTCAACCGAAGCGTAGGTGTTGGTATATTTCTGAAAGTAGATGATAAATTTCTTTGAATCGAGCCGGATACGGTGATAGGCCATGCCAGCCGCCATCTGCTTTTCCAGCGGAACCAGGGAGTGAGTCTCCTTTGGGGAAAATGATACGTTGTTGCAGTAAATGCAGCCGCCGATCCCCTTGTGGCCGTCACGATTGGGGCAGGTAAAGCCGGCGTCCACATTGACCTTGCTGATCCGGAAACCAAAGCGACGGCGCAGGTGGTGACCATAGGAGTTGAAGTGCAGGTGCGGGTGGATACGTTCGTCAGGAATAGCGGACATGTTCTTCAATCTTTTGCAGCAGGGATGCAGTGGCAGTCAGCGGATCAGATGCTGCGATTATGGATGAAATCAGGGCAATGCCTCTTACGCCGGCATCCAGAAGCTCTAAGACATTCTCCGGATTAATACCGCCCAGGGCGAAAACAGGTATGTCCAGATCCGACGAGACTTCAGCAACTTTACAGACCCCACATGGCTGACCGCAGGCAGATTTGGAGGGGGTGAAATACACCGGTCCAAAAGTAACGAAATCAGCGCCGTCGCCCTGTGCACGCCTTGCCTCACCAATTTCATGGGCGGAATAGCCGATCAGCATATGAGGCCCCAATAGACGACGGACTTCTGTTACCGGCATGCTATTGACACCGACCTGAACACCGTCGGCCCCCGTCGCCAGAGCAATATCCAGCCGGTCGTTGATTATCAGGCGTGAGCCGAAGTTGCTCGTGATGCCCCTTAATTCAAGAGCCAGACGGTACAGTTCGGCGCTCGTCAGATCTTTTTCGCGTAGCTGGACAAGCCTTACGCCACCCTCAAGAGCCGGGCGCACCACTTCTGTCAGCGACCTGCCGCCGGTTTGGCGGCGGTCTGTGATCAGATACAACCTGTAATCTGCTGCGGTCATCAAACGAGCATACCGTCCAGAGGACTTGAGGCGTTGGCGTACAGCTTGCGCGGGATCCTGCCCGCCTTGTATGACAATCTGCCCGCAATAACAGCCAGCTTCATCGCTTCGGCCATGGCAAGCGGATCCCTGGCACCGGCAATAGCGGTGTTCATCAGCACTCCGGCACAGCCCAGCTCCATTGCTATGGCAGCATCCGAAGCCGCGCCAACCCCTGCATCGACAATAACTGGAACGGTGACATTTTCAAGAATGATGCGGATGTTGTAGGGGTTACGAATGCCAAGGCCACTGCCGATCGGAGCCCCCAATGGCATGACCGCTGCACAGCCGAGATCTTCCAGCTTTTTGCAGACGATCACATCGTCACTGCAGTAGGGCAGCACGGTGAAACCGTCAGAGATCAGTATTTTTGCCGCTTTGAGCAGTTCCTCGTTATCCGGGAAAAGAGTCTTCTCATCCCCCAGAACTTCCAGCTTGACAAAATCGGACATCCCGGCCTCGCGGGCCAGGCGACAGGTACGCACGGCGTCATCTGCCGTGTAGCAGCCGGCGGTATTGGGAAGCAGAGTATATTTTTTAAGATCAATGAAGTCCAGTAGCGACTCTGTGCTGCGATCAAGGTTGACGCGCCGGACTGCCACCGTGATGATTTCAGCCCCGGAGATCTCCAGGGCACGAGCGGTCTGTTCGAAACTTGCATATTTGCCGGTTCCCACCATCAGCCGTGAACTGAATTCCCGCCCGCCAATAATCAGTTTGTCGTCTGTCTGTGTCATATCGGTTATCCTCCACCTACAAAATGAACTATTTCAACCCTGTCACCGTCTGACAGGACGCGGACGTCATACTTCGCTTTGGAAACGATGTCGAGGTTGACTTCAACCGCGACCCGCTCAGGCCTTATCCCCAGTTGTACCAAAAGAGCGGTAATTGAGCTGCCATCTGCTGTCTCTGTATTTTCACCATTCAATAGAATCTGCATGGTCGCACTCCACAAAAGAAAAAAGCCGCTGAAGCGGCTGGATAACATCAATAGATCGCGCTTCCCTACGCCGGAATTACCCGGATCAGGTACGAAGGGTCGCGGTTATAAGCCGCTCTCAGCCTAAACTCCCCCAGCGTTTTAAGCAAACTAGATGATTGCCTCGGCTCTGTCAATCCAATTTTCCGATATGCTGCATACCCGCATCAATTGCGTACATTTACATCAAAAGCTGGCGTCCTATCGAAATTGTGATATATATACCGGGAAGGTTTACCAAAATCGGAGAGCAAAACATATGTGCAAGAAAATATTCATTGGGGCTACCGGTCAGCACTGCGGTAAAACCACCATAAGTCTGTCCCTGATGCATCTGGCCCGCAGAAAATACGGACGGGTCGGTTTTATGAAGCCGGTCGGTCCCAAATGCATCGAATACAATGGACTTGTCGTTGATAAAGACGCAGCAATGTTTGCCAGTGTTTTTGGCTTGGAGGAGGATGTTGCCATCATGTCTCCGCTCGCTCTGACCCCCGGGACAACCCGTAACTTTTTGGACAGCGAGATGGATATCAATGCACCCGGAGAAATAATTCGGGCAGCCTGTGCCAGACTGGAGAGCAAAAACGATTTTCTGATCATTGAAGGGGCCGGCCATTGCGGTGTCGGTTCAGTAGTGGGAGTCAGCAATGCCAGGGTAGCAGCCATGCTCAATGCGCCGGTGCTGCTGCTGACGGGAGGTGGTATCGGTAATGTGATTGATGCCGTAGAGCTCAATCTGGCCTTGTACGAGCGGGAAAAAGCCCAAGTCAGAGTCATTATGGCAAATAAGCTGGTCGCTGAAAAGCGTGCCCACGCCATGACATACCTTACTAAGGCCTTTGCCGCCACTGATATGCTGGTGACCAGTGCTTTTGACTACTCTCCGATTCTGGCAGACCCGACCCTGCAGCACATTTCCGATCTGCTTGGTCTGCCCCTGAGGGGAGATCCCAAAGAACGAACCCGCATTTGTCATACTATCCAGCTGGGGGCGGCCTCATCCCAGATAGTCATTGATCATCTGGAACCATCCACTCTGCTGATTGTAACCAGTTCTCGTGACGAATTGCTTGTCACGGCATCGGCACTGCACCACATACCGGAGTATAAATCGCGCCTGACAGGTCTTTTGATTGCCGGCCATGTTCCGGTGTCGAGCATAACCCAGCGCATAATAGACGACAGCAACATTCCTTACATTCGTATCGAAGAAACCTCATCGGACATTTTTTACCGACTGCGTGAACACGTATCCAAGATCGGACCGGAAGATCTGGAGAAGATAGATTTGATCAATTCCATAGCAGATCGCTACATAGACTTTGATGCTATTGATGCGAAGCTGCGGCTGCAGTAACGGATGGATGACCGAAGAAGGCAAAAAGTTCTTGACCTGACACCGTTTTTGATATTTATAGAAAATCCTGATTTTAGTAACCGGGGCCAGTATGATTGCACTGACACGCTTGGATAAACAGCTGATGTATTTTAACCCTGACCACATCGTCAGCATTGAAGAAACCCCTGACACCGTTATCACGCTTTTCAACGGTAATCGTTATATTGTCAAAGAACGGGCCGGCACAATCATCAGCAAGGTAGTGGCATTCAGAGCCAGGATCATGCGGCGCTGCGAAGCTCCAAACAGGAAAAAATATCTTGAGCGACAACGCATCCATCTGTTTCAGCGTGTTTCCATTGAAAAAGAAGCCATCTGTCCAGTCGCTCGGGACACTCACGTTTTTACTCCACTCCACAGTCGGGATTTCTAGCCTATGGATTTAGCAACTATTATTGGATTGGTGATGGCTTTCGGCGCAGTTTTCGGTGGTGCCGCGATCGAAGGTGTGCATATTTCGGCGCTCATTCAGCCCACTGCGGCGATGATTGTTGTCGGGGGCACTTTCGGAGCCGTGTTTGTCTCCATGCCGCTGCCGGCGATCATTAATGCGTTGAAGGAAGTCAAGACGGCGTTCCTTCCTGCTAAGGTCGATCACGAGCAGGTTGTAAAGGATATTATAAACTACGCCACCAAGGCCAGACGCAATGGTCTGATCTCGCTGGAGCAGGAAGCCCAGTCGGCCAGAGATCCTTTCATAAAAAAGGGGATTTCGCTGGTGGTCGACGGCATTGACCCGCAGAAACTGCGCGAAACGCTTGAAGCAGAAATCATGGCCTACGAAGACCATTACAAGCATAGTGTTGAATTCTACGAGGCCGCCGGAGGTTTTTCTCCCACTATCGGGATCATTGGAGCTGTTCTTGGTCTGATCCACGTCATGGGAAATCTCTCAGATACTTCCAAACTCGGAGGGGGTATCGCCGTTGCGTTCGTTGCTACCATCTACGGTCTTATGATTGCCAACATCATCTGCCTGCCGATCGGAACTAAACTCAAAATCCGCATGAAGGAAGAAATTCTGCGCAGGGTAATGATCCTGGAAGGGCTGATCGCCATCCAGAACGGCGAAAACCCTCATTTTATCGAGCAGAAGCTTAAAGCCTTCGTGGGTGGCGACCACTAAACTGATATGGCACTTAAAAAAGAACCCGAAAAGCACGTCAATCACGAACGCTGGCTGGTATCATATGCCGACTTCATTACACTGTTGTTCGCAGTATTCGTGGTTTTATACGCGATGGGACAGAGCGACAAGAAGAAGGTCGAGGAGGTCGTGGCATCTATTCAGGCGTCATTCGGCATGGCGACCGCAGGCGCTCCGACGCCCAGGCTCAATGTGATCCCGTCGAGACCGATAACGGTTATTCCGGCACTCAAACCTGAAGTTTCCCTGCCCCCCATGGGCCGCCCCCGTAGCGGCCAGGCCAAGACCCGTGCTGAAGAAAAGGATTTCCGCCAGATCAGGGCTTCGATTGAGGCTTATCTTGTCAAACAGGGTGCCCAGAAAAAAGTCAGCCTTGAAATTACCCGCCGGGGCCTGATCGTCAGTCTCAAGGAAGCCGGTTTTTTTGATTCCGGCAAGGCCACAATCAAACCGGAAGCGTATGAGCTGATCAACACGATCTCCGAAGTAATGACTCAGTACAACAACCCGTTGCGAGTTGAGGGACATACCGACAACGTCCCGATCAATACCGCACAGTTTCCTTCCAACTGGGAGCTGTCTACGGCACGTGCAACCAATGGCCTCAAATATCTGCTCAATAATTTCGACGTTGACCCGGACAAGATTTCAGCCACCGGTTATGCTGAATTTCGTCCCCTTGCCGATAACGCCACACATGAAGGCCGCGCTAAAAACCGCCGCGTCGACCTCGTCATGCTCTCCAGTGACGGCGTGCGCGGCGAGCCCTGACGTTGTTGTGCTATCCGGAAAACCATCACTGATCCCTGGTCTGAGAGTTCGCCAAACGGGAAAAAATCTGAGAATCAATGAGATTTCAAGGAAAATGGCGGAGGCTCTCCGCCACTACGGCAGCGGCCAACGCTTCGGCATTCGATTGAAGCAGGTCATTTTGGTCATGTGTAACAATACCTTCCCTGAGTAATCCTTCGTAACGGCCAGCCTGTTCACGGGCAAATCCGGCTTGCGCCTGATCCTTGGCAAGGGCTGCCTCGAATTGGCTCACGGTCGCCTGGAACGGCTCCGGGTCGATGCTTACCAGCAAAGCTCCCTTTTCCACATCTCTGCCTTCCGTGAAATGAACCCGTGCTATCTGACCGTTTACCTGTGATTTGATAGCCACGCTGGTAAATGCCTCAATGTTACCGATGGTCTTGACCTGCACCGGTACATTTTTTTGCAGCGCCCGGACCACTGTTACCGGTACAACCGGTTTTGCCCATGAATATTATTTCTAAAAAAAACTATGAATCATTAGTATCCACATAACTTAAGGCAAAAAGAGCGTTGTCATGACAACCTCGGTCCCGCCCTTTCCATCAGGCTTCAGGATGCATAAAGCATTATGGGGTGGCGGGGGAATCTTTGGCGAAAGGGATCTACCGATCCTTTTGTATGCCTGGTTCAGGACGTCGATAACCTCTACGTCTGATATGACCTCCTCACTTTTCATATGTAATACAAACCAGTCGCCGGTCTCCTTCCGGATCAATTTTTTTTCCGGAAGCCCATTTCTCAGTTTGTTCAATTTTTCGAGCACCGGTGTGATATGTGCGGAGTCGCCCTCTTTATTTCCGTGTGTCTCGTGACCAGCCTTTTCCGCTGCAGCAGGAGTCGGATGGCCAGGTTCCTGGTGAGCCGGACCTTCCAAAACTTTTTTGAGATTAGTATTGTAATCAGCCATTTTCTTGTTGAGACCACTTATATTTTCCAGAACCGCCGACCCGGCGGTATTTTGCAGTCGCTGAATTTTGACCAGGGAGAAAAACAGGTACATCTGGAAAATAACCAGCAAGGCAAGGGCTACCGATGAACCCGTCAGGTACGTTTTGGAAAGTATGCTCTTAGTGCCGGCACTGGAGATGAATGATTTCATTTCCTCAGTCAGCAGTTCACAGCTGCCTGATATATTGTTAACCTGTTCTTTGAGGTGGTCTGTATCGTTCAAAACCGAATCTGTTTTTGATGAAATATATTGAATAATGGCCAAAGAATCTTGTTGAGATTTCAGAAGATTATTCAGGTCTGTCCCGCTGACAGAATGATTCACCACGGTACTGACAGGCGCGACAATTATGTCAGGTATTGGCTGATTATCCGGCAGATCGAGAATAGAGTCCGTTGAGAAAACCGTTGTATCCATCTTTTCTTCAGAGTTTACGTTTTCAGCCAACTCCGCAGCGTCCTGATCCGTCTCAGCCTTCGGAGCCTCGTGGCCGGAAATCTCGCTTCCGCCGAGCAGAGCTGCGACTTCTTCCCTGGAATTGGATTCCATCCCGTCATGGATTTCTCCGTGTTCAGAATCTTTATTAATATCCGCAATTTCTCCTGATATCGCATCAGCGACAGAATCCGGCTGAACAGGGACATCCACATTACCATCAATCGTTACCTCAGGTGTATCCGAAGTTTTTTCTGCTGGACCGTCAGATGTAGTAGCCAAAATATTCGCTCCAATCTCATTTATTTCTTACTTTCGCAAGCGTACCTGATTTCTAACAGAATGCAAGATCTTGACATTTTTTGACGGATTACATAGATTGTTTGCCATGTATTTCAGACAATCCATAAACTTCTCGCTCGCATACAACTATACCATTGCCACCGTCCTGATCGTCATCTACCTGACCTTGCCGGCTACGAAACTGACTCATGATGCCAACCTGATTAAAACCACATCCGGTGTGCTGGCTCTTTCCGATATGGCAACATCACCCTGTGAACAGTGCCCCTCCTCCGAGGGGCAAAGTTCAGGCTGTTGCGACTCGATGTTCTGCAAATGCATGTGCCATGCTCCGCTTGGCCAGGGGCTACGGCTGACCTACGCGCCGGTGATTGCTGTTCGCATCTTTCGGGAATCTTCATGCTCACTACCTCAGGTGTATCGCCCCATTTTTGCTCCCCCGCAAAACTCCACCTGATACGTTCCGGACAACGAGGACCATCTGATGTTCCACATCCAGCCTGCAAAATATCAGACCGATCAGGCTGCCACTCTGGAGCACCCCGGCTAATCCCTGCGTATGCAGGGGCAACGACACACACTTACAAGGAGAACGTACCCGTGACAACCCCTAAAAGCGATTTTCTGCATTCCCTCTGGGATTTTTTCTGTTCACTAAAACTGACCATGTTTCTTCTGATTTCCCTGGCGGTCATCTCGATCATCGGGACGGTCATCCCGCAAGGTATACCTCCCCAAGAATACCTAGCCCAGATCAGCATGGCCAAGATAAATCTCTACAAGGCACTGGGTTTTTTCGATATGTACCATTCGTGGTGGTTCATACTGCTGCTCTATCTGCTGACGGTCAACCTCGTTGCCTGTTCCATCAAGCGGCTGCCTCACATATGGAAAATTATTACTCTGCCGGTAACGATCCTGGATGACGGTTTGGAACGGTCACTGACCAATGTGGCCACAATCAGGAATCCGGCTGATGCGTCAATAGTGAAAGAGCAGGTAGTCGCCTTCCTGAAAACGAATTTTGCCGAACCGCTCGTGACCGAGGTTGACGGTGTCTGGCACCTCTTCGCCCAGAAAACTCCCTGGTGCCGTCTATCCGTCTATTTCGTCCATCTGAGTGTCATTATTATCTTCATCGGCGCCATGGTCGGTTCGCTTTTCGGCTTCAAAGGCATGGTCAACATCCTTGAAGGGGAGAGCGTATCCAAGGTCATGTTGCGTTCGGAAAAAGAGCTTGACCTCGGTTTTTCCCTGCGCCTTGAACAATTCACTCTTGCCAAATATGCCAACGGATCTCCGAAGGAGTTCAAAAGCATCCTGACGGTGCTGGAAAATGGGAAACCGGTGCCGGATTACACAAATGCCCGCGTAATAGTTAACGATCCGCTGACCTATAAAGGGATCACCTTTTACCAATCCAGTTACGGCAATGCCGGCAACTACTACTTCTCTGTCAGTGATCTGGACGGAAAAAATCCTGTTTCTCTGACGGTTCCCGGTCAATCCTCCCTAAATCTGCCGGATGGCAGCAGTCTGCACGTTATCGAGGCGACTGATGATATTTCGCCGTATGCACGGGGATTGTCCGGCCCGGCAGTGCAGGTTGAGATTCATGCTCCCAATGGAAAAACGGAAAGTTTAGTCGTGTATGCCAACCATCCTGAACTGAACATCCAGCATGCGCAGAAGCATGGCATGGGGCCGGTTATTCACTACAAGGGCGCGCAGAAGCGGATGTATACCGGTTTGCAGGTGGCCAAGGATCCAGGAGTGGAGATCGTCTGGGCGGGTTGTCTATTGATGGTTATTGGCATTTATGCCGCCTTTTTCATGTCCCACCGTCGAGTCTGGGTGCGCATACAGGATGGAAACATCACCGTCGGTGGTAATGCCAGCAAAAACCAGGGTGCCTTCCGGCAAACCTTCGAAAGTCTCGTCGATAATTTGAAATCAGGTCTCACCAAGGAGAAACCATAATGACCAGCTCACTGTTATTTAACATAACCACCTTTGCCTACCTCGTATCCATGCTGTTGTTTTTTGTGTTCCTCACCAGTCGTACCAAGTTGCTCGGCACGGTTGCAATTGCAGTTGCTTATGGTGGACTGCTGTCACAAACCGCAGCGATAGCCCTGCGATGGAAGGAGTCCTACGACATGGGAGTGGGACACGCACCGCTCTCCAACCTGTACGAGTCGGTAGTCTTCTTCTCATGGACAATCGTGCTGATATACGCCCTGCTCGACATCAAGTACAAGTACCGGGTGATCGGCGCTTTTGTCATGCCTTTTGCCCTGCTTGGCATGGCCTGGGCGCAACTCGGATTGAACACCGGCATTGAGCCGCTCGTTCCCGCTCTGCAGAGCAATTGGCTGCTGTACCACGTTATTACCTGCTTCCTCGGCTATGCGGCTTTCGCTGTAGCGTGCGGCATTTCGATAATGTACCTTATCAAAGCCGGTGGTGAGGAGTCTGCTGACAAACCGGCCGGAGATGGTCTGCTGTCCATGTTTCCACCCATAAGGGTGCTGGATGACCTCAATTACCGGGCGATAATGGTCGGTTTCCCTCTGCTCACACTCGGCATCATCACCGGTGCGGCCTGGGCCAACTACGCCTGGGGCACCTACTGGAGCTGGGACCCGAAAGAGACCTGGTCGCTGATTGTCTGGTTTGTGTATGCCGCCTTTCTGCACGCGCGCATCACGAAGGGATGGGTCGGCAAGCGCGCCGCCTGGCTCTCCATTATCGGTTTTGCCGCCACTATCTTCTGCTATCTGGGCGTCAATCTTTTTCTGTCGGGGCTTCACAGTTATGGCGGCGGAAAGTGAATAAAGGAGGCAGTGCCAATGGAGTGGCTTACGGATCCGCATGTCTGGATGGCACTGGTGACACTAAGCGCACTGGAAATAGTACTTGGGATTGACAATATTATATTTATTTCCATT
>Ga0194037_1001391_pt1 | contig 17533 bp, 16 predicted proteins | sample JunL306m_MetaG_FD_148653 | JGI IMG/M metagenome (GOLD analysis project Ga0194037, IMG submission 148653) | Anoxic zone freshwater microbial communities from boreal shield lake in IISD Experimental Lakes Area, Ontario, Canada - Jun2016-L304-6m | ecosystem: Environmental > Aquatic > Freshwater >...
TACCTTGGGCGATAATGTTTTAACTGCTTCATTTAATGAAGAGTTAGGTGCGTTATTACAAATTAGAGCATCAGATCTTGATGCTGTTATTACCTTATTAACGGAGCACGGCTTAAAAGACTGCATGTCAATTGTGGGTGAAGTTACTGACCAGCCACAATTAACGCTTAGTTTTAATAATGAAGTTGTTTATGCGGCTAGTCGCGCTAAGTTGCAAGCTTATTGGTCTGAAGTCAGTTATAAAATGCAGGCTTTGCGTGATAACCCAGATTGTGCTCGTCAACAGTACGAGCGTATCACTGATGACAATGATCCTGGATTACATGCCGACTTAACATTCGATATTAATGACGATGTAACCGCAGCTTTTAAAACATCTGAAAGACCTAAAGTAGCTATCTTGCGTGAGCAGGGCGTTAACGGTCATGTGGAAATGGCTGCAGCTTTTGATAGAGTTGGTTTTACCAGTATTGATGTACACATGAGCGATATTATTCATGGTCGAGTTAGCTTAAGTGATTTTACCGGCTTAGTGGCTTGCGGTGGTTTTTCTTATGGTGATGTATTAGGTGCGGGTGGCGGTTGGGCTAAATCTATTTTGTTTAATCCGCGTGCCAGAGAGGAATTTTCGGCTTTCTTTCAACGGTCTGATACCTTTGGCTTAGGTGTTTGTAACGGTTGTCAGATGATGGCCGGTTTAAAAGATATTATTCCTGGCGCTGAACATTGGCCTAAATTTATGCGTAATACATCAGAGCAATTCGAAGCTAGAGTCGCTATGGTTGAAGTGCAAAAATCGCCTTCTATTTTATTTGCTGGCATGGAAGGGTCACGTATGCCGGTAGCCATTGCTCATGGTGAAGGTCGTGCCGAGTTTGCTGTATCACCTCAATCAGCAATCGATAGCAATACGGTTGCTTTGAGTTATGTTGATAATTACGGTGTAAAGACGGAAGACTTTCCTGCTAATCCCAATGGATCAGCTTTTGGAATTACAGGCTTAACCAATGCTGATGGACGTTTTACTATTATGATGCCGCATCCTGAGCGCTGCTTCAGAACCATCCAAAACTCGTGGCATCCAGAAGATTGGAGCGAATATGGTGCATGGATGCGTATATTTAGAAATGCTAAGGTTTGGACTCAGGGCTTAAAGTGATAAACTCTTACAGAAATATTGTTTCGTAGTTAATAACTGACAGGCTGGCAATGATTTTAACGACATATCAAAAGATTCTATATGGCTTAGTGCTACTGGGAATAGTCATTATGATCACTATTCCTGATGTGGTTATTGAGTTATCAACTGAATTGTTTCATTTGATTTTTGAGCTGATCTTTGAAGTAGCTGATGTTGCTTTTGAGGCCGTTGAGACCATGCTTGATCATCTGGTTGAACATTGGTTTCATACTGGACTTCATGAAACTCAAGTTATTGTTTATTATACTATCGTTAGTTTTTTAGCTTATCCGGTTTATCGTTTAGGTCGTGTTCTACTCAGAATGTTGTTTAGATTTTTGAAGACTATTCCTGTTAAATACGCACACTATCAAACTCAATGGATATTATTGCGTCAGGATGTGGTTTTTTATTGGCAAAACCTACCGTTCTTAATAAAACTAAAGTGGGTATTAATTGCAACCAGCAGTCTTTATTTAGCCACCTTTTTAGTTTTTTAAAGAGCTTACTGCTTTAACTGTAGGCCAGAATAAGACTTTGCTAGCGTAAGCGAGTAAAGCGTTTCCGGCTTAGGAACTGAACTACCTATAGTTAATTTTTTGTAGGGTGGATATGCCTCAGTGCAGCCACCCAGTATTATCGAATCGTTTGGGCTACAAACTCGATGATAATCTTATACCTTGCTATGTCCTGGTGGATGCGCTAACCCTTATCCACCCTACAGAGCTAATATCAATTATTTAAACCTCAAGAGTTTTACCTTGTATAGAACAATTCTAATATTTCTTGGGCCATTATTCTTACTATTGGGGTGTGCTTTGAATACCGTGCAATCAAACAATGAAATAGAGTCTAAGGTTAAGCAATTATTGTGTGAGATGAGCCTAGAAGAAAAAATAGGCCAGATGACACAAATTGATTTCTCAGTGATTGCAGCAGAACTTAATAGTGAAAATCCAATTGATCAAAGTAAATTGGCAGATGCTATTTTAAAATATCATGTTGGCTCGATACTTAATGCCCCGCAAACACCCAATAATCAAGCACAAACTGTCGCCGTTTGGCGTAATGTTTTAAGTTCTATCCAAGCTGTCACAGGCCAATCGCGCTTAAAAGTCCCTGTCATTTATGGCATAGATGCTATACACGGAGCTACTTATACAAAGGGTTCGGTGTTATTTCCACAAGCCATCAATATGGCTGCCACTTTTAATAGCGATTTAAGTTTTAAAGAAGGCGAAATTACTGCTAGAGAATTGCGCGTTGCTGGTTTGCAGTGGAATTTCGCACCGGTGATGGATTTAGGGCGACAACCATTATGGCCGCGTTTATGGGAAACTTATGGTGAAGATGTTCATTTAGCGACCGTCATGGGTACTTCTTATATTAAAGGTCATCAGGGCGCAGATTTTTCTGCAGCTAGCAAAGCTTTAACTTGTTTGAAGCACTATGTAGGCTATAGCTTTCCCATTAATGGTAAAGATAGAACGCCCGCATGGATAGGTGAAAGAATGTTGCGAGAATATTTTTTACCGACTTTTGAGGCGGCAATAAAAGCTGGGTCACCTACAATTATGGTTAATTCAGCGGAAGTTGATGGCATACCCGGTCATGCTAATTATCAATATTTAACAACCATTTTGCGCGATGAACTAGGCTTTAAAGGTTTTACCGTTTCTGACTGGGAAGATATTAAGCGTCTTTATACGCGGGATAAATTAGCGGCTAATGAAAAAGAAGCCGTTAAAATTGCGGTCATGGCAGGTGTTGATATGAGCATGGTGCCTTTTGATTATTCTTTCTATCATTTGTTGCTAGAGTTAGTTAACGCAGGTGAAGTGCCTTTAGCTAGAATTGATGAAGCCGTTGCTAGAATATTAACCGTAAAGTACCAAGCCGGCTTATTTAATCCCCCGACACCCTTATTACCTGAAGCTAATAATTTTGCTACCGAATTGGCAACAGATACTAATCGCCAAGCTGCTAGAGAATCTATCATTTTGGCAAAAAATGATCAGCATATTCTGCCTTTAAAGAAGACAGTCAATATTTTGTTAGCAGGTCCTAATGCTAATTTATTAAGTGTGATGAATGGGGGGTGGACGCTCACTTGGCAAGGTGATAATGAAAGTTTGTATCCAAAAGATAAGTTAACGATTTATAAAGCCCTACAAAATAAATCTTTGGGCAAAGTTACATACTTGGAAAATAGTGTGCTTGATAAGCAAACCGCTATAGAAGCCTCTAAAGATGTCGATGTTATTGTTCTGTGTTTAGGTGAAAAACCTTATACAGAAACGGTCGGTAATATCGGTTCTTTAAATCTTGATGCCTCGCAAATCAAATTGGCGAATGCCATGCTAGCGACGGGTAAGCCGGTTATTTTAATTATGACAGGCGGTAGGCCGCGTATTATTACTGAGCAAGCTGAATTAGCCTCAGCAGTTATTCTAGGATTTCTGCCGGGTATGGAAGGCGGGGAGGCCATCGCTGATATTCTCTATGGTGACTATAATCCCAATGGCAAATTGCCTATTTCTTATCCCAGAGATACTAACGATATCGTTTTATATGATCATAAGCCGATAGAGACTTATGAAAGCAATGCCTATCATCCTTTGTATGCTTTTGGTCATGGCTTAAGTTATACCTCGTTTAAAACTAGCGATCTTAAATTGGCTGGTAATACCTTCAATATGGGCGACACAATTGAACTAAGTGTCAATGTAAAAAACACAGGCTTAATGAGCGGCAAAGAAACAGTTTTAGTCTATCTTAATGATGTGGCGGCCAGTGTAACTAGACCCAGTCGACAGCTGAAAGCCTTTAAGAAAGTTGAGTTGGCCGCTGGACAAACTCAAACACTGCATTTTACTTTAAGTCCTGAAGATTTATCTTTCATTGGTGTTGATCTTAAAAGAGTTATAGAGCCTGGTGAGTTTAAGATTATGGTGGGTGATGAAGTTGCTAGTTTTATGCTCAAGAAACCATAAGGTTGTTTACCTGTGATTAACGGCGCTGATACTCAACAAAGCTCTTATTCTGGGTCGTTAAGCTTATTAACGACTTTGTTTTTTATCTGGGGTTTTATCACTTGTTTAAATGATATTTTAATTCCGCATTTAAAAGCTGTATTTACACTCAGTTATACTCAAGCGATGCTGGTACAGTTTTGTTTTTTTGCCGCCTATTTTGTCGTTTCTGTTCCTAGTGGTTATTTGCTTAAAAAAATAAGCTACAAAGCAGGCATAGTGACGGGCTTAGCTATTGCCAGTATTGGTTGTTTACTATTTTATCCCGCAGCCAATCTGCAATCTTATTCTTTGTTTTTGGTCGCTTTATTTGTATTAGCTTCAGGCATTACCTTATTACAAGTGGCTGCTAATCCTTATGTAACTTTATTAGGAAAGCCTGAGTCAGCCTCAAGTCGATTAACGATTACCCAAGCTTTTAATTCCTTGGGTACTACTATCGCTCCTTATTTTGGCGCGCTCATTGTCTTAGCAGCAGCAGTCAAAAGTACTGAAGAAATTGCTAAACTAAATAGTCTTGAATTAAGTACTTATCAATCTTTACAGGCTGCCGCTGTACAAATTCCTTATTTAGGTCTCTCAACACTGCTATTGCTAATGGCGATTGTTTTTGCGCTGATTAAACTACCTGCTATTCAATTAGCAGATATTGAGCTTGATAAGTTAAAGTCTGAGTCTATTTTAGAGAAAACAAGTGCTTGGGCTTATCGACATTTAGTCTTAGGTGCGTTGGGTATTTTTATGTATGTAGGCGCTGAAGTCTGCATAGGTAGTTTTTTAATAAGTTTTCTAATTGAACCTCAAGTTGCTGGCTTATCGATTGTAGATGCAGGGAAATATGCCTCATTTTATTGGGGCGGGGCAATGGTTGGGCGATTTTTAGGTGCAATGATAATGCAAAAAGTGCCTGCAAATAAATTATTGACCTTTAATGCGCTGATCGCTGTTATGTTGGTATTAACGGCAGTCATGGGTTCAGGACAACTAGTGATGTGGGCTGTTCTTGCTGTCGGTTTGTGTAACTCTATTATGTTTCCAACTCTATTTTCCTTAGCTATAAATGGCTTAGGAAAGCATACTCGGCAAGGTTCGGGTATTTTATGTACAGCCATTGTGGGCGGTGCAATTCTTCCTCTAATACAAGGTGTTTTTGCTGATAGCGTCGGCATTCAAAACGCCTTTATCATCCCCGCGCTTTGTTATGCTTATATTGTTTTTTATGGCTATAAAGGACATCGGCCCGCACTGAAAGTATAAGCATTACCGCGTAACTAAGTATTTCTACGTATTGTGCGCCTTAAGGGCTTTTATATAGAATGCGCATTCAGAATCCTACTTTTAAAATAATAATAAATCGTTATTTAGCGACTTTTTATTTATGTTAGAAAATTAGCTTCTGCTTTCAGACTCTAACTTAAGTGACATGTATTAAAGATAATTAGTCGAATGCCTCTGCATTTAATTGATACATTATCGGGTAGTTAGGTGTTAATTAAATAATCATTCGTACATAAAATACCCTCCTTATTAGCTATTCTATTCATAATGAAACGTAATAAATTAAGCCATCGATCGGTCCATAATAGGTTACAAAATTTTAAGCACAGTATTGCATTCCATGAGGCAGGACATGCTATTGGTATTTGTTTAAATAACCAAGCAAAGCAACAACAACCTGTTTTTTTTCAGATTGTTTTTAAAGAACAAAACTATCAACATGATGATTTAAATAGATCATTAGCAGATGAAAGTGTGGCAAGGATTGAAGGCGGGCGCTTAATTCAATCACTTATTTATAACGTTGATGATTTAACGGATAAATTAATGAGTATTGATGAGTCTCTAGAACCTTTAGTCAGAGATTACCAAATTGCCTTTGATGCGGATATTATTAATTTGCTCATTGGACCATTGGCCGAAGCCAAACAGGCTTATTTGAATGATGATGAACAATTTAATTATCAGTTAATTGATATAAAAGCTTTAAAAAATTATGGTGGTGATTCAGATCTTGCTTTAGCTTGGGATTATTTAGAAAGTTATTCTAAAGATAAACAAAAGCAAGATGAAAAATTAAATGAATTATTTATAGCAGCTGGAAATTTTATCAGCGATAGTAAAAATTGGTTAGCGATAACAAAGTTAGCCGACTATATCATCCATAGTGATAAAGAAATTATTCGTTACGAAGAAGTTATTTCATTATTGAATTCCTAGTTCGAGCGTAATTTTGAAGAAATGTAGACTTAGAATAACTATTGCCAAAAGGATGAAATTGCCGGTTTTTCTTTAATTAGCAAGGTAATAAAGTTATACAAAAAGCAGGACTGGTTGACGTCATTAAATAGTATCACTATACTGCTGTACTTAAAACTGTACGGGTAATATTCGGAATTATTATGGATGCTATAAGCTACACCGCTGTTCGCTCTAATTTATCGAAAACAATGGAAAAGGTGTGTGTTGACCATGCTCCAATTATCATAACTCGTAAAAATGAAGCGCCTGTCGTTATGATGTCTTTGGAAGATTATCAGTCTATGGAAGAAACGACTTATCTTTTAAGATCTCCAGCAAATGCTAGGCACTTGCTTGAGTCTATAGCAGAACTTGAAGCAGGAAAAGGGCTAGTAAAAGAGCTAATTGAATGAATCTCATCTTTTCAACTAAAGCTTGGGATAATTATTTATATTGGCAAAATACAGATAAAAAAATACTTAAACGTATTAATCTGCTTATTGTTGATATTCAACAGACACCCTATGAAGGTATAGGCAAACCAGAGCCTTTAAAACATGGACTTGCAAATTACTGGTCTCGTCGAATTGATGATGAACACCGAATCGTTTATAAATATCAAGATAACTCCATTTTTATTGCTCAACTTCGTTATCATTACTAAATCAATTTAGCCAAACAATAATCCTAATCCCAGGGAGGCAATTCACCGTTATAAGCTATAAAATCTTTATGTTGGGCAATAGTGATGGTTCCAGCATTGTTCTTAGTTGGGGTTGTTGTTATCTCGGTAGTCGCAATCTTCATGTTAGTTTTTACATTTGGAATCGATGAGGTAGACCATTTACTAAAAAGGTTCAGGTCTTTATCATTTGTAATATACCATTTCTTTAGTGCAGCATCCCATCTAGCTCCTAGTGCCTTAGCTTCATCTTTTTGAGCAAAAGGGACGTTTAAATGAATTTTTGTAGCGGTCATGATCAAATAATACCTAATTAACTTTTTAATAGTATATCCATAAAGCAATAGTCAGGATAGTCGGTTGGTTTGCATTTATGTTGCCTGAGTTTAACAATTAAAATTGTGCGATTATTAACGAGTTCAAACTTTTGAAAGTAGTAAATATAATAATGCCCGATGGTGCTTTTCATCTGCCTTATATCAACTTTTAAATATCACTTTAAAACATATCCTTCCACATTGATCGATGTGATATGTGTTTTCAATTCTTCAAATACGAAATTCGCTATAAATTTAGATAGGATAAAGAAAAATGTTTTCAATATTATATGGCATCGCATCTGCGCTGTCGTGGGGGGTGGCTGATTTTGCTGGCGGTCTTGCTTCCCGAAGATTGAGTCTGTATTTGGTGGTTTTTTACGGATATATAGTGGGTTTGCTTGCGTTATTTATTGCTGTAGCACTTTATCCTGAAGTTCTCCCAGAACCGAAATCAATCATTTTTGCGGGCTTAGCAGGCTTACTGGGAGCTGGTAGTTTATTGGTTTTATTTTACAGTATGACTTTTGGTCAGATGAGTGTTGCAGCTCCTGTTTCTGCTCTATTCGCAGCAGTGCTTCCTATCATGGTAGGTATATTCACTCAGGGAATGCCTGCATCGCTACATTTCGTCGGTTTTGGCTTTGCATTGCTCGCTGTGGTTTTGATTTCATTGGGAGATAGTGAACAAACCTTGCATCTCGAAAGTATAGCTAATTTAGGTCTTCCCGTATTAGCGGGACTTGGTTTTGGAGGCAGTTTTATAGCAATGCATTACGCTATAAATGGCAGTCACTCTGTTATATCACTCATGATCTCATCTTATACGATAGGCACTTTGACGACGTTCTTTTTTGTAAAGATACGACATGAAACATTTTCCATTCAACGAAATTCGCTAGGAATAGTTCTGGCTCACGTGTTTTTTAATGTGGGAGGTAATTTTTTCTATCTACAAGCACTTAAGACGGGGCGTTTTGATATTTCTTCTGCTTTGGGTTCACTTTATCCCGGCGCAACGGTTATGCTTGCTTGGATTATTTTGAAAGAACGGATTTACTTAAGGCAGTGCATAGGCATAGTTTCTGCTTTAATCGCTATTATGCTTTTTACGATGTGAAAAGTTAGGCACGCTTTTATCAGCTTAATAAAGGACAAAACGTTACTGTAGGTCGGGTTAGGCGAAAGCCGTAACCCGTAACCCGTAACCCGTAACCCGTAACCCGACATACCAAGATTGTGTCGGGTTACGCTATCGCTAACCCGACCTACGCCTACAAGCCTTTGCAATGGAGTCAAAACTCACGAGTTTTGTTGCTAGTCGTAGCGATAGCGTAAGCCAAGCATTTCCTGCGCATCATGTCGGGTTACGCTATCGCTAACCCGACCTGATAACATTATTCACACTGATCCGTTTTTAGTGACAGTCTTAGTTTCCAAACAACTTATCAAAGAAACCTTTTTTCTGTTCTTTCTGATCAGCATCAGCAGGTGTTTCTGTAGAAGGTGTACCTGTTTCTTGCTGCTTAGGGGCTACTAAATAGTTAATCACAGCATATTTAGTAGTGAGTTTGTCAGAGCTTTCATAACTACTAGTACGTACATGAACGCCATAAGCATAAGCTGAGGCGCCACCGGCTGAGTATAAGCTTTCAAGCTGAGATTGAGTATGTAGTTTGATAAGCGCATCACCACCAGATTCTTTAGCTTTTTTAACGATATTGCTGCGACTTGTGATTTGTAATAAGCCAGTATCTCTTATGTCGTCAATAAAACCGACTACTTTAAATTTACGGGGTGGTTCGCCGTCATCCCATATATCCATGCTATCAATAACGACCTTTGATCCGCCTTTTCCTTGTATTATCCCAGACTGAGAGCCTTCAAATGATTTATATTCAGTTTTAACTAAAGAACAACCTGAAATTAAGAAAGCGAACACTAATGCTGAAAGGGTGATTTTTATCATATTTTTATTTGTATAGTTGAATGTAGCCATTACTAAATAATTAATGGTGGATTGTGAGTAATGTAAAGTACTGGGTATGTAAAAGGTTAATTTTATAATAGATTCAGTTAATATCGATATAAAATTTATGTCTTTTTAGTGCTTTATGGTTTTCTAGGTCAATTGTAACAGTTAATGGCTGATGTTATTAATCCATACTGTCGTTTAAAAATAGACCTATTTATGAAGTCTCTATTGCAGCACTACTGTTTTTTGTCAGTTTTTTTTATAAATTAAAGTTCACCCTATTAATACAAGAATCTAAGTAAAGTAAAACATCTTTAGCAGTCACTAATTGGGTATCATCAAATAATAAGGGTTGCTGGTCTGTAATTACATCCCAGCGCTTCAATTGACTTTTTAATTGCTGGCGTTGCTGGGCTGTAAAATGATAATCCTGAACTAGTCGATTAAATAATTGAGATTCATGGCTAGTAATTATGACTGCCAAAGCACAGGTCTTGATAAGCAATTCTTCAATAGTTGATAGCTGAGCTGCTATTAATGAACTAACTTGTTTTGCATTAATAGCATCTGCGGAAGAATATTGATTATCAGAAATAACTTTCATACATAAAATAAGTTCGCTAGTGGTAAAGCGTACTGCAGTTTCATAAAAGGCAGAGGCTTCCATATCGCAAAGTTCTGAGGCATGGTACTCGTATTGGGGTTTAGATACGGTCTGAAGACTCGCTCGGGGATAGTGTGCTGCAGCAATAGAACTCGGGTAATAACTTTTTTGGCTATCAATATCCGTTATCTTATCAATTAAAAATAATTTACCTAAAGTATGATGTTGATGCCCGGCGATACCAATATTAACTAAAGTTACAGGTTCATTTGTGCCATAACGTGCTTGTGTGTAAGCAACGCCAGCAGCCATTGCACTTTTTCCTAAGCCTGTGACGGTAAGGCAAATATCATTATTTAAATAAACAGCGAAAGCGTGAACATTTAAATCTTTTTTAAGCTTGTAATGTTCAATTACAGCTTTAGCTTCACAAGTTAATGCTGTGTATATAAAAATCTTGTACGTGTTTGATGACTTCATTTAATATAAGTGCTGGCTGTTTTTGATGTTTAGCTTAGCAAAGTAGCAAAAACAGATTTTAGTGTTAGATTAGGGATTTAAAAGCTATGTTTATTAAAACCTTACCGATTATTTTTACTTATAGTCAATTATTTTCTGAACTTGAAGCGGGTATATTTTTAACGACCCTTTTTTGGCTAGTTTATTGTTATACGCCTTCAGTTAAAAGCTCTTGGCGTGATAGTTCTGCTAATGGTTGGTATCAAAAACTTTATTCAGCTTGGTTAGGTAAAAGTTCTTTATGGCGTGCATTTTGGCCTTTTTTTATATTGGTTAATGTCATACTTTATTACATTGATTACCGTGCAATGACCGAAACTTATACGATTGCTAGTTGGAAAACGGTACATGGTATGTTATTGCTCCCCATCGTATGGTGGATACGTTCAGTGTGGTTATGTTCGCAAAACACCCGTTACAAACTATTTAGTGTTGTAGCTCGTACAATGACGCTGTATTTAATACTAGAATTTATTTTGCGATTTTATATCAGCACTCAGATGCCTCAAACTTTCTTTGATTGCCGTTTATTAATTTTAGAGTATGGCGATTGCGTATAAGTTAACGTAAAGCTTTTTCCCATTTGCTTACCAAGCTCGCAGCAATACTATTGCCAAATACATTAGTTGCGCTCCGTCCCATATCTAAAATTTGGTCTATACCTAGTAAGAGTAATAAACCTGCCTCTGGAATATTAAATTGAGATAAGGTTGCTGCGATGACTATTAATGAAGCTCTAGGCACACCCGCTACGCCTTTACTGGTAAATAATAAAACCAATAGCATAACTAATTGATCGCTTAATGCCATATCGATACCATAAGCTTGTGCAATAAATAAAACCGCGAAGGTCATATACATCATGCTGCCATCAAGGTTAAAAGAATAACCTAAAGGCAACACTAAACCGCAGACTTTTTCATCACAGCCAAAACGTTCTAATTGTTGTAATAACTTAGGATAAGCACTTTCGCTGCTGGCAGTACCAAAAGCTAATAGCATCGGTTCACGTATGTGTCGTAGTAAAGAAAATATTCGGAGTCTTAAAAATATAAAGCCTACGCCAGTGAGTGCTAAACATAATAGTAGTAAGCCTAAATAAAATTCGCCAATAAAACTACTATAGACCACAAGAATACCGATACCCTGAGTAGCAACTACTGATGCCATTGCCGCAAATATCGCAACCGGTGCATAGTGCATAATGTATGCAGTCATTTTTAGCACAATGTGGGTTAATGAATCTAACATCATAACCACAGGTTTGGCTAAGTCACCGATAGCAGCACACGCTAAGCCAAAGAACATCGAAAATACTACGATTTGTAAAATGTCATTAGTAGCCATCGCCTCAACGATGCTTTTAGGAAATAGATGGGCTACAAAGTTAGCTAATGTAGCTTGAGCAGGAGGAATTCCAGTGCTACTTCCAATGTCTGGTAAAGTTAGTTGTAAAGCATGGCCTGGTTCAAATATATTTACTAACATCATACCTAGCAATAAACTAAACAATGAAGCAGAGAAGAACCAAAGCATGGCTTTAATGCCGATGCGCCCCACTGTTTGAATGTTGCCCATTTTAGCCATACCCACCACTAGAGTTGAAAAGACCAATGGTGCAATAATCATTTTTATTAGGCGTAGGAAAATATCAGTTAATGCTGTAAATAGGGAAAGTATTTGATTGAGAATTGGGTTTGGATGGCCTGCATCAATACTATAAAGTGTTAAATTAAGCATTTCACCCACCAATATGCCAGCAATTAAAGCAATGATGATATAAAGCGTTGGATGTTTGTTGTGTGAGGATTGAGTGACTATGCTCATGCTTGAATTAGTTTTAATTAGGGGGGGTAGGGGCACTTAAACCAATTCAGAGACTTATGACGCCCCTGGAGATGTTGTTATGTTATTGATATATTAAGCTTCAATTTCTAATGTAATAATATATTAATTACCTAAGAGCCGCAATTTAAGGTCAAATTAATGGAAATTGTATCTAGCTCATTTAAAGGTTTAGCCAGTATGAAAAGAATATTGATAGTGCTCTTAGTTAGCCTGTTGAGCGCTTGTACCGCAATGCCACCCCATAATATCGATAATTTGTGTGCGACCTTTAAAGAAAAAGATGATTGGTATGAAGAAACGCAGCACTCCTATCAGAAATGGGGCGTACCTATACCTGTACAAATGGCCATTATGCATCAAGAGTCACATTTTATAGCAGATGCAAGGCCAGATAGGATTTGGTTATTAGGATTTATTCCTTGGTTTAGACCAAGTAGTGCTTATGGTTATGCACAAGCATTGGATGCCACTTGGCAAGACTATCTCGAGAGGACAGGAAGTTGGACGGCTGATCGTGATGATTTTGGTGATGCAAGTGATTTCATAGGTTGGTATTGTGCGGTTAGTCATAATCAATTGGGCATAGCTAAAGAAGATGCAAAAAATTTATATTTAGCTTATCACGAAGGAAATAAAGGTTATAAGCATAAGACTTATTTAAATAAACTAGGCTTAACGCGGACTGCAGAAAAAGTAGGTAATCGAGCAAGACTTTTTAAAGGTCAATTAGAGGGTTGTAAAATCAATTGATAACTTATGGTTAATTTTTGCTAAAATATCTGCTCTTTTTATATCAACCAAAGGTGACACCTTGACAAGAATTCAAGTTATTTCAATTATCACCGCTATCATTATAGGGATTACTATGTTTTCAATGGCTAATGCTACCTCACCCGCAGAAAATAAAGCAGAAGGCGCGGCTTTCTTAGTAGAGAATGCTAAAAAAGCAAATATCGTAACAACTGCAAGCGGTTTGCAATATGAAATATTGACACCAGGTACAGGCACAACATCTCCAGCGGCGACCTCTAATGTAACTGTACATTACAAAGGCACAACCTTAGATGGTAAGGAATTTGATAGTTCATACAGTCGAGGTGAACCAACCTCATTCCCATTAAATAGAGTGATAGCAGGGTGGACTGAAGGCTTACAATTGATGACAGTAGGTGCCAAATACCGTTTTTATATCCCTTCTGATTTAGCTTATGGTTCTCAAGGCGCAGGCCCAATTTCTCCTAACGCGACTTTAATATTTGATGTAGAACTACTCAATATTAAATAATCGTTCAGGTCAAAGGCTAAAGGCTAATGACAAAACGGCCGGTTTAGGTTAGCTAAGCCGGCCGTTTTATTTTTTAGATCTTGTTCAATAAATATATAAAGCACATCTTTCCATTCTTTCTTATCGCTCAGGTGATTTTTTCGCCTTTAACCTTTTGCCTTATCCTATATGCCCATCTATAAACTGTTCGCTACCACGCCTAAGGCGATGGAAACTTTACTAACCGAAGAATTGCAATCGCTTGGAATTACGCATATAAAAGCGACTATGGCAGGTGTAGCTTTTGAAGGTGATTTAGAAACCGCTTATCGAGCTTGCTTATGGTCCAGAACAGCCAATCGAATTTTATTAGTATTAAGCTCTTTTGAAGTTAAAAGCCAAGAAGATCTATACAAAGGTATCCAAGCGATCGACTGGTTTGAGCATATCAATCCAGGCGATAGTTTTGCGGTCAGTTTTAGCGCTAAGAATTCAGAGGCCATCAATAATACCCATTTTGGTGCTTTAAAAGTTAAAGATGCCATCGTTGACCAAATGCGGGAAAAGTTTCAACAGCGTCCTGGTATTGATACAGCTCAACCGAGTATTCGAATTAATGTGTATTTGCAGGGCGAACTAGCCCAACTTAGTTTAGATCTTTCTGGGGAAAGCTTACATCGCCGTGGTTATCGGGATGTTAATATTAAAGCGCCCATGAAAGAAAACTTAGCCGCCGCCATGTTACTACGTTGTGGTTGGCCCCAGATTGCTAAACAACAAGGTGCACTGATTGATCCTATGTGTGGATCAGGTACCTTATTATTAGAAGCTGCAATGATTGCCGCTGATTATGCGCCGGGATTGTTGCGCGATTATTTTGGTTTTATAGGCTGGAAAAAGCATGATGCGCAATGCTGGAATAAGTTACGTATCGAAGCGCAACAGCGTAAAAAGCTGGGTATTGAATCTTTACCAATTATTGTTGGCTTTGATCAAAATCGTCAAACCGTTAATACTGCATTGGCTCATATTGCTAATGCAGGTTTACAACATAAAGTTCATGTCGAACGTCGTGATATTGAAGATGCAAGTCCTGCAAGTAGTTGGAAGCCCGGCTTATTAATCTGTAATCCGCCTTATGGTGAGCGCTTAGGTACCGAGCAAGAAACCTCAGATCTTTATAAAAGATTTGGCGAGTCTCTAAAAGCTCATTTTGTGGGCTGGAAAGCCGCTATGATTATTAGTAACCCTGAGCTAGGCTTTCGTTTAGGGATACGTTCTCAAAAACCCATCACTTTATTTAATGGTGCCTTGGAATGTAAATTACTGCGTTTAAATATTGAAGAAAGTAGTTTTTTTATACCTAAAGCAAAAACTCAGGAAGATAGAGTCATTCAGGCGATGGATACGGTTAATACTGAAATAGTCGAGTCCGATGGTGCAGATATGTTTGCTAATCGCTTAGCGAAGAATCTTAAAAAGTATGCTCGTTGGGCTAAACAACAATCGATTAGTTGCTATCGTGTTTATGATGCTGATTTACCGGAATATGCTGTGGCTATCGATATTTATCAGGGCGAGCAGACCTGGGTTAATATTCAAGAATACGAACCACCTAAAAGTATCGATCAACACAAAGCCGATCAACGATTAGCAGCTTTGTTAGCTGAAATACCTAACGTCTTAAACGTCACTCGTGAACAAATCTTTCTTAAAATACGTAAAAAACAACGTAGTACTGATCAATATGAAAAACAGGCAGAAGTAGGGCAGTTTCATACGATTGAAGAAGGGGGTTGCAAGTTACTGGTTAACTTTGAAGATTATCTGGATACCGGCTTATTTTTAGATCATCGCCCCATTCGTATGCTCATTCAAAAACAAGCTAAAGATAAACGCTTTTTAAATTTATTTGCTTATACAGGTAGTGCGACCGTTCACGCGGCAATGGGTGGTGCAATGGCAACCACTACGGTTGATATGTCTAATACTTATATCAACTGGGCTAAAAACAATATGGCCTTGAATAAAAATAATGGGGAGCATGAATATATACAGGCTGATTGTTTGGAGTGGTTAGCACTAACCGCCAAGCAAGAAAATAAACCGCAGTATGATTTAATATTTCTTGATCCACCTACCTTTTCTAATTCTAAGCGTATGACCGATGTATTTGATATCCAGAACGATCATGTCTCGCTAATCAATAACGCAGCCGCCTTATTAGCCCCTAAGGGTATTTTATATTTCTCAACCAACTTCAGGCGTTTTAAAATTGATTTAGAGGCGCTCGCTGATTTGAAGATAGTCGATATAACTAAACAGACTATTCCCGAAGATTTTGCAAGAAATCAGCGTATTCATTATTGCTGGAGTATACAAAATGCTGAATAGAGTAAGAGTTTTAGTATCAGGTCGAGTGCAAGGTGTTTATTTTCGAGCTTTTACCCGAAAAAAAGCCGTGCAATTAGGTATAAACGGATATGCAAGCAACCTAGCCGATGGACAGGTAGAAATTGTTGCTGAAGCTGAAGAAGCTATCTTAGAAAAATTCATTCGCTGGTGTCATAAAGGCCCAATAACCGCTCGCGTTGATCAAGTGATAGTGACCTCTTTAGTAATTGATGAAGGTTTTACTGGTTTTGAGATTAGATAACTCTCCCCTTGCCCCTCTTTTCCAAAGAGGGGAACTGAACATATCAACTTTTGTGCTCCGCAATAGTTTGATTTCGTAGGTCGGGTTAGCGTAGCGTAACCCGATCTACAAACCTTTGTAATGGAGTCAAAACTCACGAGTTTTGTTGCTTGGCGTAGCGATAGCGTAAGCCAAGCATTTCCCTCGCATCCTGTCGGGTTACGCTACGCTAACCCAACCTACATAAAAGTTAACTCAATGTTAGCGACGTATAGCGCAGAAACTATAAAACCAGATTAAAAATATTTTGGTTTATAGGTTATTATTCAAAGCAGTTTGATTGTAACTAAATAACAATAAGTCATTTCAATAGCCAATCAGGAGAATTCAGTGCTCTACATCGAACCCAATCAATTAGGTAGTAAAGTCCAATTTAAATCACGTTATGGCAATTATATTGGTGGTCAATGGCTAGATCCCGTTAAAGGCCAGTACTTTGATAATTTGAGTCCTGTTAATGGTAAAGTATTTTGTAGTATTCCTCGATCTTCGGCTGAAGATATTGAGCTAGCTTTAGATGCAGCTCATGCTGCAAAAGAAGCATGGGGAAAAACCTCAGTTACAAACCGATCCAATCTTTTATTGAAAATAGCTGATCGCTTAGAAGCTAATCTTGAAATTTTAGCCGTTGCTGAAACTTGGGATAATGGTAAGCCGATTCGTGAAACGTTGGCAGCAGATATTCCTTTAGCTGTCGACCACTTTCGTTATTTTGCAGGCTGTATTCGTGCGCAAGAAGGTTCGATTGGTGAAATAGACGAGAACACCGTGGCATATCATTTTCATGAGCCTCTCGGTGTGGTTGGTCAAATTATTCCCTGGAATTTTCCTTTATTAATGGCTTGTTGGAAATTAGCGCCTGCATTAGCGGCGGGTAATTGTGTAGTGATGAAGCCAGCAGAACAAACACCTGCCTCAATTTTAGTGCTGATGGAGTTGATAGGTGATTTAGTTCCTGCTGGCGTTATAAATATAGTCAATGGTTATGGAGCGGAAGCAGGTCAAGCTTTAGCTACCAGTACTCGCATTGCAAAAATAGCCTTTACTGGTTCAACACCTGTTGGTGCCCATATTTTAAAATGCGCGGCAGAAAACATCATTCCTTCAACGGTAGAGTTAGGTGGCAAATCGCCTAATATTTATTTTGAGGATGTCTTGGCTCAAGAAGATGCCTTTGTC
>Ga0194037_1001392_pt1 | contig 17525 bp, 17 predicted proteins | sample JunL306m_MetaG_FD_148653 | JGI IMG/M metagenome (GOLD analysis project Ga0194037, IMG submission 148653) | Anoxic zone freshwater microbial communities from boreal shield lake in IISD Experimental Lakes Area, Ontario, Canada - Jun2016-L304-6m | ecosystem: Environmental > Aquatic > Freshwater >...
GAAATAGCTAATTGTGCTTTAGAAGGATTAATAATAAATTCTCCTTTAATGCGGCCAATACGTACTTCAGAAATAATTTCTTTAATAGGAATATTAGAAACGGCTAATGCTGCAGAGGCTGCAAGACAGGCTAATGAATCGGGCATTACATTCTCATCACTTGATATCAAAGAGATTAATACTTGTACATCGCATAAATAATCTTCAGGGAATAAAGGACGAAGTGCACGGTCAATTAAACGGCTGGTTAATATTTCATAATCGTTTAAACGCGCTTCTCTTTTGAAGAAAGAACCAGGAATACGACCTGCAGATGCAAATTTTTCTTGGTAGTCTACGCTTAAAGGAAAAAAGTCTTGTCCGTCTTTAGGATCTTTATTGGCAACTACTGTTGCGAGTAAAATACAATTGCCTTGTCTTACAGTAACAGCACCATCTGCTTGACGCGCTAATTTACCTGTTTCAATAAATACCTCTTGTCCTGGATTTATTTCAAACTTGACTGATTTAGGTTGTGTTATCATTTTAATTTTTTTAAATCTTTTCTTTGATAGAATCGATAGTATATAAACGACTAATCCCAACCGTGTTGTACAGTTGGGACAGCCTATAATTTGTTTTTGTTGATTATTTTCTTAAGCCTAATTTTTCAATTAGTGCGCGGTAACCCGTTAGGTTATGTTTTTGTAAATAAACCAATAAACGCTTACGCTGACCCACTAATTGCATTAAACCTCTTTGAGTTGAATGGTCTTTGTGGTTTGCTTTCAGGTGACCTGAAATGTGCGCAATACGCTCGGTTAATAGAGCAACTTGTCCTTCAATTGAACCTGTGTTAGTTGCTTTTCCGCCAAATTCAGCAAAAATGCTTGCTTTCTTTTCTGATGTTAATATAGCCATTGTAAAACTTCTTTTTTTGTAGTTAACTATTAACTACGGTTTTATTTTTTTATTTCGGCTGCGAAGATACGTGTAAAAAGGCGTAAATCAATCAAAAATTTCCACGTTTTTTGGGTATTTGGCCCTATTGAAGAGGAATAGATTGTCGGCCAAAACAGCATTGTAATTAATTGATAGCACTTTTACTACTGTGCTATTATTGCTTTTATCTAATATGGAGGCCGAAGAAAGGGCCGATTTAAGCTTGTCAATAACCAAGGTTACTTTCTGAAAACTCTTACGCTTATCAAGTGGGGTTAGTTCAATAGTTGCATTGGAAGAAGTTTGAGCTAAAAGGCTGTAATTGAAGTCTTTATCGTAGTTACCTGCTAATAATTTTTGAGGGCTTAGGGTTTGATCCGACTCTGCTAAACTAGACTTTGAAATGGAATTTGCCCCGTCAAAATTGTAGATAATTTTGCCATCACAAAGTATTTCCATCAGCCCTTGTTTCAAATAGTATTTATCTCCCTTCATTTTCAAATTTATCTGCTTGGTTCCCAGGGCCTTGCCTTGAGCATTCTTGGAGATTAGCTGAATGCTTACCAATATGCCTTTAGAATCCTTCACTTTAGCCCCTACTTGGTCTAAAATAGCCTTGGCTGAGGCATCCTTTTGGGCGAATGTCGACAAACAGGCAAAAAAAGCAAGCAGCACTAAGGGGGTTCTCATAAAATAGCGATTATTGATACAATGAGGTTTGGACAAAATTAAAGAATGGATGTTTAAGTTAGTGTTAAATTAAGGCAAAGTTTTCTGCTTTATTTAATCAAGTCCCTTTAAAAAGGTATTTAAATCGGCCTCGGTCTTATATAAAACCTCTCTAGGCTTAGAACCCTGGCTTGGGCCTACTAAACCAGCCGATTCTAATTGATCCATTACCCTGCCTGCTCTATTATAGCCTAATTTCATTCTTCTTTGTATTAAAGAGGTCGATCCCATTTGAGCACTTACAATTAACCTAGCCGCTTCTTCAAATAAGACATCTCTAGCTCCTGAATCAAAATTACCCGCATCCATCTCTTTCTCATCTACGTATTCAGGTAGTAAGAACGCTTGAGGATAGCCTTTTTGATCGGCAATGAAAGAACAAACGCGATCTACTTCTGGTGTGTCTACAAAAGCACATTGCAAACGGGTAATTTCTCCATTATAACTCACCAGCATATCTCCTTTACCAATTAATTGCTCTGCACCACCTGCATCTAAAATAGTTCTACTATCTATTTTACTGGATACTTTAAAGGCAATACGCGCTGGGAAGTTTGCTTTAATAGTTCCTGTAATAATATTTACACTTGGTCTTTGTGTAGCAATAATTAAATGTATGCCCACCGCTCTTGCTAACTGCGCTAAACGAGCAATAGGCATTTCCACTTCTTTACCTGCAGTCATTATTAAATCGGCAAACTCATCCACTACTAAAACAATAAAAGGTAAAAACTGATGCCCCTTTTCTGGGTTCAACCTACGCGCCGTGAATTTATCGTTATACTCTTTTATATTTCTACAACCTGCTTCTTTTAATAAATCGTATCTATTGTCCATCTCAATACATAATGCATTCAGTGTATTGATTACTTTTTTAGTATCGGTAATAATGGCATCTTGTTCTCCAGGTAATTTTGCTAAGAAATGTTTTTCAATCACACGGTATAAACTTAATTCCACTTTCTTAGGATCTACTAAAACAAATTTTAATTGAGAAGGATGCTTCTTATATAATAAAGAAACAAGTATAGCATTTAATCCCACCGACTTTCCTTGCCCTGTAGCCCCTGCCATTAATAAGTGAGGCATACTGGCTAAGTCTACAATGAAATTTTCATTATCAATTTTTTTACCAATAGCAATAGGTAAAGAGAATTTACTATTTTGAAATTTCTCACTAGCAAGTAATGTTTTCATACTCACTACCGACTTTCTAATATTCGGAACCTCAATACCAATAGTTCCTTTCCCAGGAATAGGTGCAATTATACGAATACCCAATGCAGCCAAGCTTAAAGCAATATCATCTTCTAAATTTTTAATTCTACTAATACGCACACCAGGCGCAGGTACAATCTCATACAAGGTTACCGTAGGGCCTACTGTGGCAGCAATTCTTTGTATAGCAATATCATAATTTTTGAGTGTCGCAATAATTTGATTTTTATGCGTCTCTAATTCTTCAGGGTCTTGTACAATTTTTTCAGAGCCATGTGTCTCTAATAAATTAATGGAAGGATACTTGTAATTTTTTAAATCTAAAGTGGCATCATAGGCTGTGCCTATAGCACCAACGGGTACAATTACTTCTTTGGCTACTGGCTTAATTTCTAAATCAAGGTCCTCTAATAATTCACCATTAAAATCTTCGATATTTATTTTTTCAGGCGCAGGGGTAGCTTCCTCCATTACATCATTTACTACTGCCGGTTCTTCTGTATCAATAAGTGTAGGGGCTAATGCTGCTGCTAATTCTTGCGGCTCTTCAATTTTTTCACTTTCTAAACTTAGTTCATCAAAAGAATCGGAATTATTATTTAATTTATTGCCCCCTACATTCGGTGTTGCTGCTGCATTTAAATCCCATTCTTGTTTAACGGCTGTTTCATCGGTATCTACTATATCATCCCCTTCGTAGCTAGGTTCTTTTTTCTTCGGCATTAAAAAATTAAAACTTGGTACATTAAAATGAGGGTTAAACCTCCAAATAAAATAACTAAAGCCCACCACTAATAATAAAGCACCTGTTCCAAAATTACCTACCCATTTAATTAACCAACTACTACTATATTCACCCAGCGCCCCACCCCATGAAAAATTAGCACCTGCAGTGACAAAGGCTAAACAAGTACTTATTACAAGTAAACCCAAAATAACATATCTAACATTGCGCCATACACTAAAAATAGGTTTGGTGAAAAATAAATTCACTCCTACTACAAAAAAGAAAGAACAAAATAAATAAGCGGCTAAGCCAAAACCATTGAACATAATTTGATAGGCGACAAAAGCACCTATATAGCCCATTAAATTATTTGCTTTTAAATCGTTGGTGGAAAATAAATGGGTACGCCATAATTGAACCATGTCCTGGTCGTCCTGCCAAGTAAATAAATAAGAAGTGAATGCCACAAAAAGAAATAAGGTAATGAGTAAACTTACCGAGCCCATAATTTTGGAAGTTCTTTCGTCTTTCACCACCTCCGTCACCGATACATCTGCTTCTTTATCAGGATTTAAATTCTCCTCACTCATCTTTGATTGTTTCTTACTTTTTAGGGTATTTGCCATGATAACAAATATAAGTTATCTCCATAGGACGGAAAAGGAATTTGAGCAAATGTGTAAAATTGAAAACGAAGGGGCCTACTTATCCACTTTATGAAGAAAAACTACCCTTACCCAAAAAGACCAACCCAGTATAAAACAAAGACCGCCCAAAGGAGTGATGGGACCTATAAAATGAATAAAAGGATGATCAGCAGAAACTAAAGTTAATAAGTACAAAGAGCCGCTAAAAAAGAAAGTTCCTAGCATAAAAAAATGGCCAGCCCAACCCAATGCTTTTTGCTCCCCCATTTTATCTGCATTTTGCATTCCATAAAGCGATAAAGCAATAAGGGCTAATCCATGTAAAAACTGGTACCTCACCCCCGTTTCAAATATTTGTAATTTCTCTACACTTACGATGGCTTTTAAAGCATGGGCCCCAAAGGCACCTAATACCACTGCAAATAAGCAGAAGCCTAAGCCTGCTAGTAAAATTTTACGATACATGCTTTGTAATTAACTTTTTCAAACCGGCTTCGTTAATTTGATCACTGGTTAATCGGTAATGGGCTTGCACATAAAACGAATGTCTTTCTACTAATTTATTTTCAATGAATGTTGCAATTTGACTATCGCTTAATGTAGCAATTAAAGGGCGTTGATTTTTTTCAGGAGATACTCTTTTTACTAAAACCTCTACTGGTTCATCTAACCAAATTACAATGCCTTCTTTTTTCATCCACTGCATATTCTCTTGAAAACAAGGCGTACCGCCACCTGTAGCAATTATAAATTTTTTCTTTTCTTTAAACCATCTTAAAATTTTTGCTTCTACTTTTCTAAAATGATCCTCCCCATCCTCATTGAAAATTTCAGCAATTGTTTTTTCTTCATTCATCTCTATTAAGGCATCTAAATCATAGCCCACACATTTATTCCACTTAGCCATTTTTTGTGCCCAATAAGTTTTTCCGGCACCCATCATTCCAATTAAAAATATTTTATCCGCAGCCATTTTCCTCTTTTTTCTCTAATTATAAAATCTATTTGAACGCATTGAACCCTGTGATATCCATTCCTGTAATTAACAAATGAATATCGTGTGTGCCTTCATAGGTAATTACACTTTCCAAATTCATCATATGTCTCATTACCGAGTATTCGCCAGTAATACCCATACCTCCTAGCATTTGCCTAGCATCTCTTGTAATTTGCGCAGCTATTTCACAACTATTTCTTTTAGCCATACTTATTTGTGCGGGTGTGGCGCGACCTTCATTCATTAAAACACCTAAACGCCAAACCATTAATTGTGCCTTGGTAATTTCAGTAACCATTTCAGCTAATTTCTTTTGTTGCAATTGGAAAGCACCAATAGGTTTACCAAATTGCATTCTTTCTTTACTATAATGAAGTGCAGTGTCATAACAATCCATGGCAGCACCTAGGGCACCCCATGCAATACCATATCTAGCTTTACTTAAACAGCCTAAAGGACCTTTTAATCCTTTTACATTTGGTAAAATATTTTCTTTAGGAACTTTCACATTATCAAAAACCAATTCTCCAGTGGCACTTGCACGCAAACTCCATTTCCCATGAGTGGTAGGTGTTGAAAAACCTTCCATTCCTCTTTCTACAATTACGCCTACAATTTCACCCGCTTCATTCTTTGCCCATACTACTGCTACTTGTGCAAAGGGGGAATTGCTAATCCACATTTTAGCGCCATTCAAAATATAGTGGTCCCCCGCATCCTTAATATTAGTGAGCATACTGGAAGGATCAGAACCATGATCGGGCTCGGTTAATCCAAAACATCCCAGCCATTCGCCAGAAGCTAGTTTAGGTAAATATTTCTTCTTTTGCGCTTCACTACCATAGGCATAAATAGGAAACATTACCAAAGAGCCTTGTACACTTGCAGTACTTCTAACACCACTATCGCCTCTTTCTAATTCCTGCATCATAATACCATAACTAATATAGTCCAAACCTCCACCCCCATATTCGACTGGAACGGTTGGACCAAAACAACCCATATCCCCTAGTTGTTTAATAATTTGAGAGGGAAATTCGGCACGCTGTGCATAGTCTTCTATAATAGGAGAAATTTCTTTTTTGACGTAGTCTCTAACGGCTTTTCTTACCATTAAATGTTCCTCCGTGAATAATTCATCTAATTGATAATAATCGGGAGACTCAAACAAATCGGTTCTTACTGCCATAAAAATGAGTTTAGTGTGAAAACAATCACCCTCAAAGATAACTGAAACGGCAGTAAAAAAGTATATTTACAATAACAATATTAATATGCGAAAAATTATTACCCATCTAAGTTTTTACGTTTTAATTGCCATTATAACTGGCGTATTAGTAGGCCTTTATATGCCAAGCTTTGCTTTACAATTGGAGCCCCTTTCTAAAAACTTTATTAGCATCATAAAAATATTCACCTTCCCCATTATTTTTTTAACAGTCACACTGGGAATTGCTTCCATGGGCGATTTAAAAAAAGTAGGCCGCATTGGAATAAAATCATTGGTGTATTTTGAAATTGTAAGTACGCTTTCTTTAGCCATTGGTGTGGTCATGGCATTATGGTTAAAACCTGGTAGCATTAGTAAAGAAGGTATTCAAATGCAGGACCCTTCCAAATATACAGCAGCGCCTAATTTTCATATTTGGACCATTATAAAAGGCAATGTTAATTTACAAATTTTAGTGTTGGCCATTATAGTAGGTCTTGTTTTAAATTTCTTAAATAAAAAAGAAACCTACATTCATTTTTTAGGCAGGCTAACACATTATGTTTTTATTGGACTAAAATATGTGATGTACTTAGCTCCAATTGCAGCCTTTGGCGGTATGGCTTTTTCTGTTGGCAAATATGGTTTAGCTAGTTTAATTCCACTAGGCAAATTAATGGGTACCATGTATTTAACCATGATCCTATTTGTTTTTCTAATATTGGGGCTTTTATTGAAGTATTATAAATTATCCATTTGGCAACTCATTAAAAATATTAAAGAAGAATTATTACTAGTATTTGCTACCTCTTCATCGGAACCTGCGATGCCCTCTCTTATGAATAAGTTGGAAAAAATGGGTTGTTCAAAATCGGTAGTGGGATTAGTAGTACCCACTGGTTATTCTTTTAATTTAGATGGTACTTCTATTTATTTATCCATGGCCGTTATTTTTATTGCGCAATTGTACAATGTTCAATTAAGTACCGCTGAACTAGTTACTATGATACTCATTTTAATGCTCACTTCTAAAGGTGCTGCAGGTGTGACGGGAAGTGGCTTTATAGTATTAGCTTCTACTTTAGCTAGTTTGCAAAAAATTCCCATTGAAGGTTTAGCCTTTTTATTAGGTATCGATAAATTCATGAGTGAGGCAAGGGCCATTACCAATATTATTGGCAATAGTGCTGCCACTATATTTATAGCAAAGACAGAAGGAGAAAATGTACAGTTATTGAAGTAGGTCTTTTAAAGTAGCCCTTTCATTTCGGTAGCATAGGCGGCTGCAGCGATACTTGCTTTTTCAGCAAAATCGTTTTCACTGCTCGCAAAAATAATGGCTCTACTTGCATTCACTAATAAACCCACCGATTCATTTTTACCATACTTGGTAACATCGGCCAAACTACCCCCTTGTGCACCTACTCCAGGTACTAATAAAAAATGATGCGGAATAATAGATCTAATATTTTCAAGCTCTTGGGCTTTGGTAGCACCCACTACAAACATAATTTGTTCAGGCGTTCCCCAAGTAGCTACTTGCTTTAAAACCGATTCGTACACATATTCTCCGCTACTTAATTTTTGTTGTTGAAAATTTTGACTGCCTTCATTGGAAGTAAGCCCTAGTACAATAGTAAATTTATTTTTATAGGCTAAAAAAGCGTCTAAGCTATCCTTACCCATATAAGGTGCTACTGTAATGGCATCAAAAGGTAATACTTCAAAAAATGTTTTTGCATAATGCGCAGAAGTGTTTCCGATATCTCCTCTCTTGGCATCGGCAATAGTAAAATGTGCACTTGAAATATGCGCTAAGGTTTCTTCCATAGCCTGCCAACCTTGCACGCCCATAGATTCATAAAAGGCAGTATTAATTTTATACCCCACACAATGAGCCGCTGTGGCATCAATGATGGCTTTATTAAAAGCAATTACCCCTTTGGCATCTTTTGAAAAACCCTTGGGTAGTTTCTCGCAATCGGAATCTAATCCAACACATAAATAAGACTGCTTCTTATTAATTTCCTCTACCAAGGTTGATTTTGTCATGCTGTATTTTTAAGCTGCTGCAAATTTAGCCAAAAGCATGCAAGATGCCAATTATGGATTAACTTTGCTTATGTTTAAGAATATAAAAGCGTCTATTTATCTATCAACTATATTGTTATGCTTATTCAGCGCCTGCGGAACCGAGGCCAATGAATCCAAGGCAGATAACGCCCTTGACGGCGGCAGGTATTTTATAGAAAATTGCATGCAGGGCAATTTTAAAATAGCCAAGCTTTATTTACTAGAAAGCCCAGCAAATCATAGTTATTTTGATAGCCTATCTGCCCATTATTTTTTATTAGATAAAGAAGGAAGGCAGCAACTAAGACAGGCCTCTATTCAAATTAATGAAATTCGTAGTATCGACCCTACCCATAGTAGTTTTGACTATCAGAATTCATTGGACAAAGTTCCACAAAAAATGATGGTAGTCTCCACCCCCGAGGGCTGGAAGGTGGACTTACAATATTCTTATCCCCAAAAAACTAAATAAAAAATAAAATGGTATATTTGCGCAAGCAACTAACCAATAAATAAAAAAAATACAAAATGGAAGCGCAAAAAAACACAAAAAAATACTGGGCACTTTGTTTTACTTGGACTGTTATTTTATTTACCCTTTTTGCCTTACATAGAGAATTTTTCTGGTTAGCGCTACCTGGCACTTTAACTTATTTTGCAAAAGCAATGGACCTTTTCTAGACCATTCAATGAGTCCTTTCAATATATTTAAAAAAAAGACCCGCTCTATATTTTAGAACGGGTCTTTTTTTTATAAGTACTATTTAATTTGTAATGATCTATTTCTCTTTAATGTCTCTCTTCAATTTTTCACATTTTTTTAAAATGAATTCTTTATTTTAAAACAGAAAGTGCAGCTGCTGCATAAGTGAAAACTTCAGGCTGATGATGATGAATAGGCTTCGTTACTTTAGATTCTCCTAAACGAACTACTATCGCATTTTTATCACGGATAATATAAACGTATTGGCCAAATAATCCGTTTTGTGCTACTATATCATGCCCTTGTTCTTTGAACATCCAATATTGATAACCATAAAAATCGACTGGGTTTTCGTTTTCATAACGGTCTTTTAAATAAGTAGCCGGTGTAGTAGCTGTTTGTACATAATTACTTGAAACAATTTGTTTATCACCCCATTTTCCATTTTGTAAAACTAGTTGTCCAAATCTTGCATAGTCACGTGCAACCCCATTAAAACAACAAAAAGCTTTTTCATGTTTTTTAGCCCCGTCCAATAGCCATAGTGCATCTGCTTCTGCGCCCATGGGTTGCATAAATCTTTCTGAAACAAGGGTTGATATATTTTGACCAAATACTTTTTCTACAATCAAGCCCAATACTTGTGTATCTCCGCTGCGGTATTCCCAATGCTCACCTGATGGTTCTTTATATTCCATTTTATTTACCATGAATTCTTCATCATCTCCATAATAACCATAAGCATTCATGCTAAAATAACCCTTGTCCGATTCTTTATAGTTAGTACCAGAACTCATGGTTAATAAATCTTTAATACGCACTTTCTCTAAACCACTCGTTTTAAAATGAGGAACATAATTACCTACTGGTTCTTCTAATGATTTAATCTTGCCTTCATCAACCGCAATTCCTATTAATAAGGATATTATACTTTTAGCAGCAGAGAAAGAACCACTTAGGGTTTTTGGTGTATAGCCATCCCAATACTTTTCATAAATTAATTTTCCGTCTTGAATAACTAAAAAAGCATGGGTGTCGTTGGAGTCCATGATGGCCAAAAGTGAATCTGAAATTACCATTTTGTTATAACTAGAATCCAAAGGCCAATACTGTGGAGCCCCCCCACTCGATACTAAACGGGAAGGATGCGTTTTATAGTCATGAATAGTATGTACTCCCCATGATGCAAAGTTTTTTAAATGTGAAAACTGCGGGGTGAATGATAAGCCGCCTAAGACAATTATGATTAGCGCAAGGCTAATGGCGATTTTTTTTAGCATAGATAGAAAAATTTTGGTTTATTTGCAAGTTGTTTCTAGAGAAACCACCCTATAAAATTAAATAAATTAACTGTAATAAAATGTATTCAAGCGAATTTCAAGCAATAATTGACCGCCGTAGATCGAATCGCAAATTTGACCCCTTGGTAGAAGTGCCGGCTGAAGTCATTAAAAAAAGTTTAGAACGCGCTATTCTCTCTCCTAATAGTAGCAATATGCAGCTTTGGGAATTCTATTGGATTCGATCAGAAGAGGAAAAAAAGAAATATGAAGCACTTTGTTTAGGACAGAACGCTGCTAGATCTGCCAAAGAAATTGTGGTCTTTGTTACTCGAAAAGACTTATGGAAAAAACATGCCAAATGGAATTATGATAGATTGAAAGCTGGTATCAATGGCGAACCCAATAAACTTCAAAAAAGAGGTTTGGATTATTATGGGAAATTAATGCCACTCGCCTATCGTTCTGATATTTTTGGAATAATGGCTTTTGTAAGAAGATGTCTTAGTTTTTTTATGGGGCTTAGCAAACCATTTATGCGTTTTGGTGGCAAGGCAGACCAAAGAGTGACCGTTCATAAATCATGTGCATTAGCAGCACAAACATTTATGTTGTCTATTGCAGCAGAAGGTTTTGAATCTTGTCCTATGGAAGGCTTTGATGAAGTAAGAGTAAAAAAAGCATTGAACCTTCCAGCAGGCGCTGAAATTAATATGATTATTGCAGTGGGCAAAGGCACAGAGCAAGGTATTTGGGGACCAAGATTTAGATTGCCTTATGAAGAAGTAGTTTTTGAACGCTAATAAAAAAAGCCCCTCAATATATTGAGGGGCTTTTTTTATACCATGCATAATTCTATTTTATAAATAATTAGTTTTTAGCAGGAGTTAGGATAATGTTTCTATATTCAATAGGACCATGGTCTCCTTGCATCATGATGGGTCCTGGCTCCCCTTCATTGCTATCTAAGGCGCCACCTGTAATACCTGGTATTTGTTGATTATAAATTACAGTAGTACCATTTAAAACTACAGTCACTACTCTACCCACTAATGTTATATCATAAGTCTGCCATTCTCCAGCCTCCTTAGCCATATTGAATAAAGGGTCTATAAAACCATAGATACCTCCCAAATAAATATTCAAAGGCTCTCTTCCCTTGCTATCTTCTACTTGTGCTTCATACCTTCCTCTTAAATACACACCACTATTACTTTCTTTAGGATAACGGAATTCAATATGTAATTTAAAATCGTTAAATGTTGCTACAGATCTAATATTCGCACCTGATTGTGGACTTTTCAAAACTCCATTCTCCACTACCCATTGGTTTTTACCCAAGGCCTGCCAGCCGTCTAAATTTTTACCATTGAATAATTGTATAGACTTCCCCCAAACTGGTTTTTTATTTGAAATTAAGCGAGGCGCTCGAACACCTGTAAAAGTGAAAGTTTTACCTAATGGACTAAGAATGGTGCCGACTAATTTATCATCCTTCAGTGTGGCTTCAAAGATCATTTCTTTATCGCTTACATCAAACTGTGCAGGAATATGAAAATTTACCTTACCCTCTTTGAAAAAAACTTCTGAAATAGGACGGGCACTTCCCGATTCCCAAACAAAATGTCCTGTTAAAGTTTTAATACCAGAATGTCTTACTTCCAACCAAGAGGCTGCCATTTTTCCATTAAAATTCACCGTCAAATCCCATCTGCCTTCAATAGGTGCTGCTTTAATCTCTTCTGCCAATACTTTATTATTTGAAACAAAGGCTAAAAGCCCTACTAATACTAAGATGCAATACTTTTTCATATCTGTTTAAATTAAATATATAATGTAAAAAATCACGTACTAAATGTAAGAAAATATGGCTAAGAAAGCTAGGTATTTATATAAAAATAGGATAAATGGTACTGGTATTTGGATGAATAGGACTGGGTATTTGTTTTTCTTATTCTCAAAAAAACCAATTAGCTTTAAACTGCAAAAATTAAACGCAATGAATACAAAAAGATTTCTTTCCTGGTTACTCATCCTAGTAGCCCCTTTATTAACAATTGCACAGCAAACTAGTCAGTACCCTACCGATTATTTAAGCCCTGCTTTTCACGCAGGCCGTCGTGCAGCTTTTAAAGAAAAATTATCTGCAAATGGTGTGGGCATTTTCTTCGCTTCTCAAGTACGCGTAAGAAATAACGATGTCGACTTCCAATATGCACAAAGTAAAAACTTCTATTACTTCACTGGACTAGAAGAATCGGATGCTATGTTATTATTATTTAAACAACCCGTTACTATTTTAAATAAAACAGGTACTGAATTTATTTTTGTAAAAAATCGTGACCCACAAAAAGAATTATGGACGGGTAAAATTTTAGGTGTGGAAGGTGTAAAGGCTCGTTATAAAATGGAGAATGTTTTTACCAACGACCAATTTGCTCCTAACACTATTGATTTTAGCAGTATTGATTCAGTTTTCTCCGCTTATCGCGGCGAGGGAATTTTTTCAAAATACAAAAGAGTAGAAGATCCCCTTTCTCATATGGCGAATATTGTAGATAGTATTATCAATACACAAAACAAGCCTATTGCAGGAAGAAGCACACAAATGATATTAAGTAGTCTGCGTGGCATTAAACAACCAGAGGAGATTACTTTAATTGCAAAAGCCGCCGCTATTAGCTGCGAAGGCCATAGCGATGTAATGCGTGCTATTAAACCAGGCATGGCTGAATACCAAGCACAAGCCATTATGGAATATCATTTTAAAAACAATGGCTCTGAGTATCCGGGCTACCCTAGTATTAATGGTGCTGCTGAAAATTCATGCGTACTACACTATATCACTAATTTAAAAACCATCAATGAGGGTGAAATGTTATTAAGTGATTGCGCTGCTGAATACCATGGCTATAGTGCAGACGTTACAAGAACAGTGCCTGCTGGTGGAAAATTTACAGCCGCTCAAAAAATAATTTATGAATTAGTATTAAAAGCACAAGATGCAGGTATTGCCGCTTGTATACCAGGCGCTCCCTTTGGTGCCGCAGATGCTGCTGCAAGAAAAGTAGTAAACGATGGTTTAATTGAATTAGGCATTGCTGCAAATGAAACAGAGGCCAGAAAATATTTTCCGCATGGCACTTCGCATCATTTAGGACTAGATGTGCACGATATGGGACCACGTACTTTATTACCAGGTGTGGTCTTAACAGTGGAGCCAGGAATTTATATTCCACCAGGAAGTAATTGCGATAAAAAATGGTGGAGCATTGGTGTAAGAATTGAAGATGATATTTTAATTACTGAAACAGGTAGTAAAAATTTATCGGCAGGTGCTCCTCGTACCGTGGAGGCTATTGAAAAAATGGCTAAAGAGAAAAGTATATTTAAAAAATAAATTTTCGTTCATTGAAATAAGATTCAATAAAAAAACCTCACCGAATTATGGGTGAGGTTTTTTTGTGGAGTCGAGGGGAGTCGAACCCCTGTCCAAACAATGTTACCATTGGTCTTCTACATGCTTATTGTTTTATTACTTGTCGGCGAATAGCAGGAAAAACACAAACCAATTATTCGCTTAGCTGGATAGTACTTAAATAAAAGGCACAGCCTAGTTTTATCGCATCCTGTTTTGTTTTTAATTAGGCTGAGGAGCGGGCAACAGGCCTGCCTTCTCTCTCGACCAAAATGGAAGTTAATTCACTGAATTAAGCAGCCATGGCAAAATTTGCTTCGCCTTTTGATTGTTTGGTATTCAGATTAAAGTGCTAATTACCCAACGCACTGCATGCTTACCCCAACCGCTACGACTGCTGTCAAAACCATACGACCCCAATTGTATCTTATGAGATAAAACTTAATTCGAACCTACAAAATTACAACAAATTGCTGAATTACTTAAATAATCGCCAAAAGTCAAGCCCTAAAGCATATAGCATTAGGCCAAACATGAGCATCATGCCCACTACTTGAGCGTATTCCATAAACTTATCACTAGGCTTCTTCCCTGTAATCATTTCTACTATAATAAACAGTGCATGACCCCCATCTAAGGCAGGAATTGGTAACACATTCATAAAGGCAAGTATAATAGAGAATATGGCAGTCAAAGTCCAAAAACGTTCCCAATCCCAAGCAGACGGGAAAGTATTTCCAATGCTAATTAAGCTACCCAAAGAATCGTTGGGGTTTACCTTACCCGTAAAAATTTGTTTGATGCCTTGAATATAATTATCCAATGTAGTATAGCAACGATTTGCCCCTGCTGGAATAGCTTGCAAGAAAGTAAATTCTTTATGCACTGTTTTAAATAATGCATAAGGTAGTTTCACAAACAAACCCAACTGCCCTTTATTATTCACTAATGTTTTTATATACACAGTATCCTCTCCTCTCTTAGCGGTAATCATAACAATTGAATCGGCATACTTTTCTTTCACCTCTAAAAATTCATACTGATACCTAATACTTGTATTATTCATTTTCAATAAAGTATCATTTTTATTGAGGGCTCCTTCTAGAATAACAGCCGACTTCCCAACTGAATCAATAATAACAGGCACACGAGGAATTACAAAGGGTGCTGTCTTTTTAAATTTTGCAATAGAGGTAGCTAATCCCGCTGGTATAGCTAAAGAAACTAAACTATCCCCTCTTTTCACTTCCAATGTTTTTGGATTGGCTAAAATTAATTTTGATTCTAGTGCATCAAAATTTTCTAATTCTTTATGATCAAGAGAAACAATTATATCTCCATCTTGAACCCCCATTTGCTTAGCAATATCACTAGCATGTACACCATAGCTTACATTTTTAGCGGGTAAATAATCATCGCCCCAATACCAACCAATACCAATAAATATAACAATGGCTAATAATACATTCACTATAACACCACCTAACATTACAATTAATCTTTGGTAAGCAGGCTTCGATCTTAATTCCCAATCCTCTGGTGCTTTATTTAATTGCTCCTTATCCATGCTCTCATCTATCATTCCTGAAATTTTCACATAGCCTCCAAAAGGAATCCAACCAATACCGTATTCAGTTTCTCCTATTTTCTTTTTCCAAAGGCTAAAGCCTGGATTAAAAAATAAATAAAATTTCTCTACACGTGTTTTAAATAAACGAGCAGGAATAAAATGTCCTAATTCATGTAAGACTACTAGTATTGAAAAAGATAAAATAAACTGTGCTGTTTTTACACCCACTGCTGCAAAATCCATTGCTAAAATATACATATATTATAATTGTATTAAAGAGGCTGCGAAGTTACGCGCCTCTCCATCGGTTTCAAAATAATCTTCCAAACTAGGTGTTGCGATATAGTTAATTTTTTCTAAAGTTTTTTCAATGAGCTCTGTCATTTCTAAAAATCCAATTCTATTTCTTAAAAAAGCATAGACCGCAATTTCATTCGCTGCATTTAAAACACAAGGTGTATTGCCTCCTTTCTCCATGGCTTCTTTCGCTAATTGTAAATTTCTAAATGTTCTTGTATCGGGCTCGTCAAAACTTAATTGATTTGGTTTATCGAAAGTATACCTTGGAAAATTGTTTTTTAATCTTTGTGGAAATGCCATTGCATATTGAATAGGCAATTTCATATCGGGCAGTCCCATTTGTGCTTTTATACTACCATCTTCAAACTGCACCATACTATGAATAATACTTTGCGCGTGCACCACTACCTTAATTTGATGAGGTGCCAAATTAAATAACCATCTAGCTTCAATCATCTCCAGCCCTTTATTCATAAGGGTTGCAGAGTCTATAGATATTTTAGCCCCCATGGACCAATTAGGATGTTGCAAAGCATGGTCGCGTTTCACATTCACTAAGAAATTAGGTTTCTTTCCTAAGAAAGGGCCCCCACTTGCAGTAAGAATTATTTTTTCAATAGGATTATTTTGCTCTCCTACTAAGCATTGAAAAATTGCGGAGTGCTCGCTGTCCACTGGAATAATGGCAGCTCTATTTTCTTTAGCCTTGCGCATAACAATATCGCCAGCTACTACTAAAGTTTCTTTATTGGCAAGACCAACGGCCTTTCCATTTTCAACTGCCGTTAGTGTTGGTTTTAATCCTGCAAAGCCTACAATACCTGCCATCATAAAATCATAACAATCCATGGCAGCTACTTGCTCTAATGCTTCCTCTCCTGCAAAAACTTTTATGGGTTTGCCTTCTAATGCTTTTTTAACAGTAGCATATTTTGTGACATCTACTATCACTACCATATTGGGTTGAAATAGTAATGCTTGCTCAATTAATAAAGACTCGTTGGAATGGGCTGTTAATATTTCAGCAACAAATAATTCAGGATGTGCAGCAATTACCTCAAGGGTTTGTTTCCCTATCGACCCTGTTGATCCGAAAATGGCAATTCTTTTTTGACTCATCCAATAGTTTTCTTAGAAATTAAAATTAAGCTATTATTTTTTTATGGCGCAATATATTGCATTAACTCATCGGCAATAACTCGGTCATTGCTTAAACGAGGTACTTTATTTTGCCCCCCTAGTTTACCTTTTGCTCTCATATAATCGATAAAGGCATTTTTTTGCATTGGTTTAATTTGCAAAGGCGCTAAAATAGCCCCTGCCATTAAATCCTCGTAATAAACATTCTTAGTACAAAGTACTTCGTTCAAACTCTTACTAAACAAAGCCATATCTGCGGGCTTCTTTTCAAATTCAATAAACCATTCGTGGTAACTTTTCCCTTCCCCTTGCTGAATAAAAGGAGCCACTGTAAATTCAACCACCGATACATCCATATGCTTGGCTACTTCTAATAAGGCTTGCTCTACTTCTTCTCCAATTACATGTTCTCCAAAGGCCGATATAAAATGTTTTACTCTTCCAGTAACAATTACTCTATAGGGGTCAATACTTACAAACTTAATGGTGTCTCCTAAATGATAACCCCATAAACCTGCATTGCTATTAATGACCAAGGCATACTGTTCTCCTAACTTCACATCAGCGAGTGAAATTCTTTCAGGTGCTTCAT
>Ga0194037_1001394_pt1 | contig 17516 bp, 11 predicted proteins | sample JunL306m_MetaG_FD_148653 | JGI IMG/M metagenome (GOLD analysis project Ga0194037, IMG submission 148653) | Anoxic zone freshwater microbial communities from boreal shield lake in IISD Experimental Lakes Area, Ontario, Canada - Jun2016-L304-6m | ecosystem: Environmental > Aquatic > Freshwater >...
CACGGCGGCCAAGACTCCTGAGCGGTTCGGATGCACGGGCGGACGCTGGGGCATGCGGCACCGGACCGCGAGTCTCCAGACTCGCCAGTCAAAGAAAAGTTACAGAAGGCGAGTCTGGAGACTCGCGGTCCTTGCTTACTTCACCGTCCAGGTCGATTTGCCGTGCAGGAGTTCCTTCCAGGAGCCGGTGCCGCGTTTGGCTTGGGCGGACTCGACCTGGTCGGTGATGAGCGACTCGTAGGTCGGGCGCTCGATTTGGCGGATGACGCCCATCGGGGTGGGGAATTCCGGCAGCCCCAGAGTGGCGAGCATTTGGGAATACAGCGGGCTGGCGTGATCCGGTTGATGGATGAGGATTTCGCCGGGAGCGGCGGTGGCGGCATCGACGACTTCGGGCGTGAGGCCGTTGAGGCGGATGCCCTTTTCCTTGTTCTTGCCGAAGAGCAACGGTTTGCCTGCTTCCAGGAACAGCATCTGTTCGGCGCGGTTGTCTTTGCCGTAAACCGGATCCCAGGCGGCATCATTGAAGATCACGCAGTTTTGGAAAATTTCGACAAACGACACCCCCTGATGCGCATGAGCGGCCTTGAAGGTCTCCACCATGTGCTTCGGGTTGTTGTCCACCGTGCGGGCGACGAAGGTCGCTTCGGCACCCAGCGCGAACAGCACCGGATTGAGCGGGTTGTCGAGCGATCCGGTGGGCGAGGTCTTGGTTTTGGTGCCGAACGGTGAAGTCGGGCTGTATTGGCCCTTGGTGAGGCCGTAGATCCGGTTGTTGAACAACAGGACGTTGATGTTGAGGTTGCGCCGCAGCAGGTGGAGCATGTGATTGCCGCCGATGCTCAGACCGTCGCCGTCGCCGGTGATCACCCACACCGAGAGATCCGGATTGGCGACCTTGACGCCGGTGGCGACGGTGGGAGCGCGGCCATGGATGGTGTGGAACCCGTAGGTGTCCATGTAAAACGGGAACCGGCTGGAGCAGCCGATGCCGCTGACCATGACGAACTTTTCGCGCGCCACGCCGAGTTCGGCGAACGTGCGCTGGAGGGAATTGAGGATCGCGTAATCGCCGCACCCCGGGCACCAGCGGACGTCGTTGGTGGTGACGAAGTCTTTGCGGCTGAGTTCCGGAATCGCGGGAACGTTGAGAATTTCAGTGGCCATGCGGATCAGTCGTTGAGGAGTTGAAGAATGCGGGCGCGGATTTCGCTGACTTTGAAGGGTCGTCCTTTGACCTTCGAGAGCGAGAGCGCATCGATGAGATAGCGCGCCCGGACAATCATGCTGAGTTGTCCCGAGTTGAGTTCGGGAACCAGCACCTTGTCAAAGCCTTTGAGCAGTTCGCCCAGGTCGGAGGGAAGGGGATTGATGTAGCGCAGGTGGGTGCTGCTGACATCGAAGCCTTCGGCAATCAGCGATTGAACCGCCGAGGTGATGGCGCCGTAGGTGCCGCCCCAGCCGAGGACGAGGAGTTTGCCCTTGCGCTTGCCGGTGACTTCGATCGGCGGGATGCCCTTGGCCACGGCTTCGACCTTGGCCGCTCTGACGAGAGTCATGTGGCTATGGTTTTCGGGTTCGTAGCTGATGCAGCCCTTGCTGTCCTTTTCGAGTCCTCCGATGCGGTGTTCGAGTCCGACTTGGCCTGGGATCGCCTGGGTGCGGGCCAGGGTTTCCGGATCGCGGGTGAACGCGACGTAGGGCTGCGCCGGATCGGCAAAGGGTTTTGAAAGCTCCGGTAGGTCGGCGTCATCCGGCAGTTTCCAGGGTTCGGAGCCGTTGGCCAGGTATCCGTCGCTGAGCAGGATGACCGGCATCGAGTAGGTGAGAGCGATCTGCACCGCCTCGAAGGCGGCGCGGAAACAATCGGACGGGGAGTTGGCGGCGATGACGGGCATCGGGCTTTCGCCGTGGCGGCCGTAGAGTGCCTGCAGCAGGTCGGACTGTTCGGTCTTGGTGGGCAAGCCGGTGCTGGGGCCGCCGCGCTGCACGTTGATGATGACGAGTGGGAGTTCGGCGGTGATGGCGAGGCCCATGAACTCGCTCTTCAAGCACATCCCGGGACCGCTGGTGGCGGTGGCTCCGAGCTTGCCCGCAAAGCTGGCGCCGATGGCCACGCCGATGGCGGCAAGCTCATCCTCGGCTTGCACCGTTTTGACCCCGAAGTGAGGATACATCGCCAACGCTTCAAGCACCGAGGTCGCCGGGGTGATCGGATAGCCCGAAAACAACAGCTCCCGGCCGGATTTCTTGGCTCCGGCGATCAGGCCGAGGGCGAGCGCTTCGTTGCCGTTGATTTTGCGGTAGGTGCCGGGAGCGACGTCAGCCTGGGCCACCATGTAGCGGTTGCGGGTGACTTCGGCGGTTTCACCGAGGAAATAGCCGGCTTTGAGCACCTTGACGTTGGCTTCGGCCAAGTGAGGTGCCTTGGTGGCCCATTTGGCATTGATATAGTCGATGGTCGGCTGGATCGGGCGACTGTAAACCCAGTACGAGAACCCGAGGGCGAAGAAGTTCTTGGTGCGCAGTTTCTCGCGCTGGGTCAGGGTGCTGTCCGCGAGCGCCGCGACCGCCAAACCGGTGATATCCAGAGGAATGATTTCGTATTTCTGCTGAATCTCCGGGTCATCGAGCGGATTGTCCGTGTAATTGGCCATCGCCAGATTCTCGGGCGTGAAGGCGGCTGAATTGACAATGAGCAGTCCGCCTTCGACCAGATCCGGTAGGTGCACGCTCAGGGCGGCCGGGTTCATGGCCACCAAGGCATCGGGTTCATCGCCCGGGGTGAGTACGACTTTGCTGCCAAAGTGGACTTGGAACGCAGAGACGCCGGCAATGGTGCCGATCGGGGCGCGGATTTCGGACGGATAATCCGGAAAGGTGGCAATCGCGTTGGGCACCGTGACGCTGGCATCGGTGAAACGCTCGCCAACGATTTGCATGCCGTCGCCGGAATCACCGGCAAATCGGACTACCACGGATTGCATCTCGCGGAAACCAGTGGTGGATGGGGTCGTTGAATTCGGTAGCATTGGAATTGGTCGAAGCTAGGTGCGACCCTCCGGGGCGTCAATGGCGGAGGCAACAAGCGAAGAATTATTTTTCCTGAATTGCTAGCGACCCTGCCGCGTCGTGACTGGCTGGGCGCTGTTCCCCTGGCTGATAAACGATGAGTCCGTTGCCCGCCCGGAGCGCGAGTCTCCAGACTCGCTCGCGGCAGGGATGCCAAAGCAAGCGATGTGAAGCGCGAGTCTCCAGACTCGCTCGCGGCAGGGATGCCAAAGCAAGCGATGTGAAGCGCGAGTCTCCAGACTCGCTCGCGGCAGGGATGCCAAAGCAAGCGATGTGAAGCGCGAGTCTGGAGACTCGCGGTCCGAGGCCTGGGATGGCGGCGGTGGTTTTCGGGTGCTTGGGCAGGGATCCTGCTTGGCGAACGAAAATCCAGAGTGCATGTTGCCTGCCGCCACAAGGTATGAAAGTTCTCAGCCACCTCGATTCCCGATACGCCTCGTTTGTCCGCCGCCTCAACCGCCGCGCCTTGCCGGAAGCGGGCGTGCGTGATCTGGTGGCCGAAATCATCGCCGATGTGGCGGCCAAGGGGGACGAGGCGTTGGTGACCTTTACCAAGCGCTTTGATGGGGCGGTGCTCACGCCCAAAACCCTGTGGGTCACTGCGGCGGAGTTTGCGGAGGCGAAAAAGGCCGTCACCCCGGCCACCCGCATGGCGGTGGCGCGCAGTCTCACCAACATCCGGGCCTTCGCGCAGCACGGCTTGCGCAAGGATTGGTCGGCCAAGAATGCCGAAGGGGCAACGGTCGGCGAGCGCTTCACCCCGTTCGACCGGGTGGGGGTCTATGTGCCGGGCGGCAAGGCCCCCTTGGTTTCCACGGCGCTGATGACGGCGGGTTTCGGCCAGGCCGCGGGCGTGCCTGAAATCATCGCGGCCACCCCGTGCGGGCCCGATGGCGCGGTGAATCCAGCCTTGCTTTACGCGCTCCAGGCTGCGGGCGTCACCGAGGTGATCAAGGTCGGCGGAGCGCAGGCGATTGCCGCGCTCGCGCTGGGCACCAAGACGATCCGCCCGGTGGACCGCATTTTCGGGCCCGGCAACCGCTTCGTGGTCGAGGCCAAGCGTCAGCTGGTCGGCGCGGTTTCCATCGACCTGCTGCCCGGGCCGAGCGAAATCCTCATCCTCGCCGACAAATCGGGCAACCCGGATTTCATCGCGGCGGACATGCTCGCGCAGGCGGAGCACGGTGGCGACAGCGTGGTGGGCTTCGCCACCGACTCGAAAGCCCTGCTGGGCAAAGTGGTCAAATCGATCGAGAAACAACTGCCCGCCCTGTCGCGCGGGAAAATCATCCGCGACGTCCTGAAAGCCGGCACCTTCCTGCTGCATCTCAAATCATTCGCGGACGGGGTGGCCATTTGTAACGCCTTCTGCCCGGAGCACCTGTCGCTCATCACCGCCGACGAAAAACGCTGGCTGCCCAAGATCCGCACCGCCGGCGCGATCTATCTGGGCTCGTATTCCCCGGTGGCCGTCGGCGATTTCCTCGCCGGCCCCAGCCACACCCTGCCGACCGGCGGGGCGGGTCGTTCGTTCTCCGGCCTGCGCGCCGACCAGTTCCAACGCCGCACCAGCATCGTGCGCCTCGATCAAAAATCCGTGCGGGCGTCGCTGGCGGTGGTCGAGGAGTTCGCCCGCATCGAGGGCCTCGACGCCCACGGTCGCTCGACTTCGATCCGCCTTGAGCAATGACGCGGGTCACGTGTGGATTTACCGCCAAGGCGCCAAGTGCGCCAAGGAATGCACAGCAAGCCAGGGGCTTCTGCGGTCATCTTTTAGGTGAGAGGTCTTAGCGATCTTGGTGCCTTGGCGGTCAATCTGGATCAGCTTACCCTTCCGCCACCGGCATGACGTCCACGGCCACGGCCAGGCTCTGGCCGCCGGCCCCGAGGGTGACGCCGCGCAGGGGGCTGACGTCGGAGAAATCGCGGCCCCAGGCGACGGTGATGTGGCGCTCGCCCGGCAGGAGGTTGTTGGTGGGATCGGCATCCACCCAGCCGGCGGCCTCGCCGCAGAACAGGGAAATCCAGGCGTGAGACGCATCCGCCCCTAACAAGCGGGCCGTGCCCGGCGGCGGGGCGGTTTCCAGATAGCCGCTGACGTAGCGGGCGGGCAGCCCTAACGAGCGCAGGCAGGCCAGCATCAGGTGGGCGAAATCCTGGCACACCCCGGCGCGCTTGCGCAGCACCTCGGCGACGGGAGTGCTCACTTCGGTCGCCCGGGGGTCGAAGGTGAAGTCATGGAACACCTTGTGCGTCAGGGCGATCAGCCCTGCCAGCACCGGCCGGCCGGGCGGGAACTCCGGGCCGGCGTAGGCGGCGAACTCCGGACCCACCGGCACCATCGGCGAGGCGAAGCGGAACGCCCCGGCCTCCGACCCCGGCGTGAGCTTCTTGGCGTGGCAGGCCGCCCGCACCGCCTCCCACGGCGGCGTGGCCGCGGGGTCTGCCGCCCGCATGGCTAACACCTCGACCATGCTCCGGGCGGTCACTTCCAGGATTTCGTGTTTGCCCTCGACCTCGAAATAGGTGGCGGTGTTGCCAAAGGCATCGGTGTGAATCCCGCGGCCCACCGGCACCGGCTTGATTTCCAGTTCGTGCCACGGGCAGCGCTGGCCCGGCAGGGTGCGCGGTGCCAGCCGCGCCAGATGGTGCGACACGGTCACCGAGCCGGTGTAGCTGTAAGTGGTGCGGTGGACGATGTGGAATTTCACGGATCGTGGCTGGTTGGCGTTTTTTTAGCAGGGAAAAAGGAAACCACGGATTACACGGATTTTACGGATGAGAATGATGGAATGCGGCTTTTTTGACCACTGATTGCACTGATTTTAACTGATTTTACTGAATGAATTGAATTTCATCTAACGGCTTGCACGTTCGCTTTTTTAGGGGTGAGTGAGCATGATGTCGTAACTTCTTAATCATCAGTATAATCAGTGAAATCAGTGGTTCTCGTCTTTTTCCTGGTTAAATCTTCTCCGTGAAATCCGTTTTAATCCGTGTAATCCGTGGTGAAAATAACCGGTATGCGGGTGCTGGTTTTCTCATGGCTTTCAATAGACCCGGCGCACCGAGTGGCTGAAGAAATGCTGGGTGAGCAAATCCGACAACGCCTCCAGCGAGTCGTTCAAGGCGTGGTATTCAGCCACATCCGGGGCGCGGGGGTCGGCGCAGCGCGCCGCCAGATCCTCGGCATGGTGGCGGATCCGGGGCATCAGCCCGAAGTCCGGGGTGGCGCTGAAGCGGGCGATTTCCACATGGATCACCCCGATCTGATAGGCCGCCGAGCGCGGGTTGCTGCGGTCGAAGAAGATCAGCTCGGTCACCGCGTCGAGGCGGGGCTGGGAGAAATGCCGGCGGCGGTAGGTCATCACGCTGTCGCAGGTTTCTAACAAAGGTTCGAGCACCGGCGATCCGGTGTCGGCCTGCTCGGCGGCGGTGCGCAGGAGGTGGAGTGCGCCCAGGGCGCGTTCGATGCGGCGGCCCATTTCCAGGAAGCGCCAGCCATGGCCGCGGGTCATGTTTTCGGCCTGCATGCCGGCGAAGGCCGCCAGGTGCAGCACCAGGGTGTCGAGGGTGCGCAACAGCGCGGCCGTGTCGGGGACGGCTGCCGGCGGATTGACGATGCCTTCGAGGCGGTTGAAAAACCGCCAGGTGTCATCGGAGAGGCGGTCGCGCGCGGCGCTGGCATTGAGCAGCAGCGAGCGGGTCAAGGCCGGGATGCCGCCGCCGGCCAGCGGGTCGTGGATCAGGCTGGCGAGGGTTTTGAGCATGCCGTTGGCTGGAATCACCAGCGGCTCCGCAATCAGCGAGCAGCCGGTGATCAGCGAAAGGCAGGCGTCGAGTTGGGCCTGCTGGATGCGGCCGGCTTCACCGCTCAGGCAGCGCAAGGTGACGCGCAGCAGGCGGGTGGCCAGCTCGATGCGCTCGGCGTATCTGCCGACCCAGAACAACTGCTCGGCGATCCGGCTGGGCACCTCGGGCGCTGCCGATTGGCGGGCCAGCCCCTGGCACTGGTGTTGCGCCTCGGCGCGCGGCAGGTAGCCATCGGCACCCGCGACCCACACGTCCTTGGCGCATCCTGATTGGTTAGGCCATAACTGCGGCGGATGGTGGCGGTCGCCGACGCGCGCCACCCCGCCGGGCAGGGCCACCGCCAGCCCGGGCGCGTTGAGGGTGAAGGCGCGCCAGACCAGCGGCCGCTGGCGGAGTGCGCGCTTTTCTAACGAGGGAGCCTCGCTCGGGCGGACCACGGCCTGGACGACGAAATCGTGCGGGCGCTGGTCGATGGTGGTGAGCCAAAGTTTGCGTGCGGCGGGAGCGAGCGCGGACCACTGCAGCGGCAGCCGCGGATCGAGATCGGGTGCCGCGGATAACAGCATGAAGCGGTCCAGCTGATCCAGCACGCGGCGCCGGGATTCCTCCTGGCCGAGCCACCAGGTTTCCACGAACGGCAGTTTCATTTCCTCGCCAAACCACTCGCGGCAAATCCGCGGCAGAAACGGCATCAGTGCCGGGCTGGAGGCGAAGCCCGAGCCCGGCATGTTAGCCAGCGCGACCTTGCCGGCCCGCCACACTTCGATCAGGCCGGGCACCCCGTCGGCGCAGTCCCAGTGTTCCAGCGGATCGATGCCGTGCTGGTCGAGCCGGCAGACCACGCCGTCGATGCGCTGCAGGCCGGCGAGGGTCTTGAGCAACAGGCGGCCCTCGCGGACCGTCAGGTCGGCCGGCTCCACTAACGGGAACCCGAGCAGCCGGGCCTTGTAGGCGTGTTCGAAATACGACGGGTGGCGGAAGCCGGGGGTGAGGAACACCAGGTTGACCTCGCCGCGGCGGGAACCGGCCAAGGCTTGCAGCGTGCTGCGTTCCAGATCGAGGAAGCCGGCGAGGCGCGCGACCTGGAGTTGCGCGAACGGTTCTGCCAGCAGATTGGAGGTGACGTTGCGGTTTTCGAACGCCTGGCCGAGCCCGCCCGGCGTGCCGGTGTGATCGCGCAGCACCATCCACAGGCCGGCGGGGGATCGCACCAGATCGCAGCCGGAGAAGGTCAGGCAGCGGCCGCGGCGCGGGTGAACCCCGCCGACGTAGGGCAGAAACGCGGGATTGGAATGCACCAGATCCGGCGGGATCAGGCCCTGCTCTAACAACGACTGAGCGCCGTAGAGATCGGCCAGCACCGCGTCGAGCAGCCGGATGCGTTGGGTCAAGCCGTCGGCCACCCGGGTCCAGTCGGCCGGCGGGATCACCAGCGGGATCGGGTCCAGTTCGTAAGGCTGGGTCGCCCCGCCTGCGTCGCTGAAGACATTGAAGGTGGTGCCCAGATCCTCGATCATGCGTCCGGCGGCCAAGCCGAGGGCCGCCCGTTGGTCCTGGGTCCAGTGGAGGATTTGGCCGCTCAAATGCTGCCAGTGCGGGCGGGGTTGGCCGTGGGCATCGTTCATTTCATGCCACGCCCCAGCCGCTGCCGGGGCCGGCAGCGGCGGAAACAGCGGGGCATTGAAACGAAAACTTTCAACCATGGGAAACGCGAGGCAGCGGATCGAGCAGACAAATTCAGGGGATCATGCGCAAGTCCAGGGTGAAGGGAAAATCCGGGCTCAGCGGCGGCTCGCCGACGGCGACGGTGCCGCCGGTGTGGCCGTGGCAGGAGAAACGCGCAAGCCGGCGCGCTTCCGCCTCATACGAGTTGACCGGAAAGCTCTCATGGCTGCGGCCGCCCGGGTGGGAGGCGTGGTAGGTGCAGCCACCCAGCGAGCGCGAATTCCAGGTGTCGATGAGGTCGAGCACCAGCGGGGTGTGGACCGGGATGGTCGGGTGCAAACAGTTAGGCGGCTGCCAGGCGCGGTAGCGCACCCCGGCGACGTGCTCGCCGTGCGTGCCCGTCGGGTGCAGCGGGACGCGCAGGCCGTTGCAGGTCACCACGTGGCGCTCGCCGGTGAGGCCCTTGACTAGCAGTTGCATCCGCTCGACCGAGCTGTCGACGTAGCGCACGGCACCGCCCGGGCCTTCCTCGCCGAGGACGTGCCACGGTTCGATGGCGTGGCGCATTTCCACCTCGATGCCGCGTTGCGAGAACTCGCCGATGCGCGGGAAGCGGAATTCCAGGTGGGGAGCGAACCAATCGTCCTCGATCAGGCAGCCGTGGCCGCGCAGGTCGGCGAGCACGTCGGTGAAATCCTGCCAGATGAAATGCGGCAGCATCCAGCGGTCGTGGATGGCGCTGTCCCAGCGCACCAGCGGTTTGGCGTAGGGGTCCTGCCAGAAGCGGGCGACCAGGCCGCGCAGCACGAGGTGCTGGGCGAGGCTCATCTGATAGTGCGGGGGCATCTCGAAGTTGCGCATCTCCAACAGGCCGAGGCGTCCGGTGGCGCTGTCCGGGCTGTAGAGCTTGTCGATGCAGAACTCGGCGCGGTGGGTGTTGCCGGTCGGGTCGATGAGCAGGTTGCGAAACGCGCGATCGACCTGCCACGGCAGCGGGGTGGCGGATGGATCGAGGGTGCGGAAGGCGATTTCGAGTTCGTGGATCGAATCGTTGCGGGCCTCATCGATGCGCGGGGCCTGCGAGGTCGGGCCGACAAACAGCCCGGAAAACAAGTAGCTGAGCGACGGGTGGTGGTTCCAGAAAGTGATCAGGCTGCGCAGCAGGTCGGGCCGGCGCAGCAGCGGGCTATCAGAAGGGGTTTCGCCGCCGAGGATGATGTGGTTGCCGCCGCCCGTGCCGCAGTGGCGGCCGTCGACCATGAATTTCTCGGTGGCCAGCCGGCACTGGTGGGCTTCCTCATAGAGCACCGAGGTGTTGCGGACCAGCTCGTCCCACGACGCGGCGGGCTGCAGGTTGACCTCGATCACGCCGGGGTCCGGGGTGACTTTGAGCACCTGGATGCGCGGGTCGAACTCGGGCGGGGTGCCTTCGAGGATCACGGGCATTTGCAGCCGCGCGGCGGTTTGTTCGATGCAGGCGATGAGATCGAGGAAATCCTCGGTCTCGTCCACCGGCGGCAGGAAGACGTGCAGTCGGCCGTCGCGCGGCTCCAGGCACAGCGCTGCGCGGGTGATCCAGCTGGCGGACTCCTGGCTGGCGGGCCGCCGTTCTAACGCTTCCGGGGCCGGCGGCCGGGGTTGGGCCGGCGGCTGCAAGCGGCGGGTGTCGTGCAGGCCGTAGGCGGTGGGGGAGGCGTTTTCACGCTCCAGGGCGCGGCGTTGCATGGCGATGCGGCGCCCGGAATCGGGCACCAGCGCCGGCAGGTCGCGGGTGGGGTCGGCGGGAATCGTCCACGGGAAGTCCTCCTCGGCGACCCACGGCAGGGATTCGAGCGGCAGGCGCAGGCCGATGGGCGAGTCGCCCGGCAGGAGGTAGAGCATTTCATCGCGCAGGAACCACGGGCCGCTGGTCCAGCGCCGGCCTGCCAGGGTGTCGGCGCGCTTGAGCGGTAACACATAACCGACGGCTTCATTGAGACCGTGATCAAAGATCCGGGCAATGCGCTCGCGCTCCAGCGGGTCCTTGAGATTTGAATTGGCGAGGTCCACGTTGGATGGCAGCCGGCGCTCCTTCCACAGGTAATAATAGGCGTCCTCGTGGGCTGGCAGCATCCACTTGGCCTCTGCCCCGAGGGCTTGGGCCAGGGCCAACCCGAAGGTCTTGGCGTGCGCGGCGGTGTGTCCGTAGTCGGTCGCTTCGTCGGCGATGAGCGCCACATCCTGCCAGATCGGATGGCCGTCCTTGCGCCAATAACAATTCAGCGAATAGCGCGGCAGCGGCTCGCCGGGATACCATTTGCCCTGGCCGTAAAACAACAAGCCGCCGGGGGCGAAGCGCCGCCGCATGCGCTGGATCAGCTCGCAGGAAAGCCGCCGCTTGTCCGGGCCCACGGCGCTGATGTTCCACTCGGCCCCGTCAAAATCATCCATCGAGATGAAGGTCGGCTCGCCGCCCATTGTTAGGCGCACGTCCATTGCTTGGAGTTGCGCGTCGGTCGCGCGACCGCTTTCCACAATCTTCCGCCATTGTTCGGCGGAATACGGCTGGGTGGTGCGCGGAGATTCATAAATCCGGGTGAGCGTCATCTCGTGCTCCATCTCGGTTTCGCACGGTTCGACCCCGCCCGAGACCGGGGCGGCGCTCGACGGTTCCGGCGAACATGCCAGCGGCAGGTGGCCCTCACCCGCCAGCAGCCCGGAGGTCGGATCCAGCCCGATCCAGCCGCCTCCTGGCAGATAGACCTCGGCCCAGGCGTGCAGGTCGGTGAAATCCACCTCGGTGCCGCTCGGGCCGTCGAGGGATTTCACGTCCGGTTTGAGCTGGATGAGGTAGCCCGAGACAAAGCGTGCCGCCAGCCCGAGGTGGCGCAGCAGCATGACCAACAACCATGCGGAGTCGCGGCACGAGCCCGAGGCATTTGCCAGCGTTTCCTCGGGCGTCTGGACCCCGGGCTCCATGCGGATCTTGTAGTCGATGGCACCCTGGACGGCCGAATTGACCGCCACCAGAAAGTCGTTGGTGCGGCACTCGAGCGGCTTGAATTTGGCAATCCATTTTGCCAGCTGCGCGCCGGGCGCTTCGGTCACCAAAAACGGCGCGAGTTCCTTGGCCTGCGCCGCGTCATAACCAAATGGATAGGTTTCCGCGTGCTCCTCGAGAAAGTAATCGAAGGGGTTTTGCACCGACATCTCGACCACCAGATCGACCACCACGTCCAAACTCGCGGCCGGCTCCAGGAACACCAGCCGCGCCAGGTAGTTGGCTTGCGGGTCCTGCTGCCAGTTCACGAAATGCTTGCCCGGCCCGACCGTCAGGCTGTACGAGAGAATCCGCGACCGGCAATGCGGGGCGGGGCGGAGCCGGACGACGTGCGCGCCGTGCCCAACCGGGCGATCGTAGCGGTAGGAGGTCCGATGGTGCAGGGCAACGTGGATCGACATGATGGGGTTCGGCCCCTCCTAGCAAAATTGGTGCCGCCTTTGCCAACAATCGCATTTTTCACCAAGATTGGCACGCCGTGGCTGCCATCAGGGTCTGCCAAGATCCACCAAAACACTTGCGCCGTGATCATTACCGTGGTAATGATCAACCATGAAGCTTTCACAAAGCAGGATCACTGCCCAGGGGCAAATCTCGGTGCCGGCCGCGGTCCGCAGGCGCTTGGCACTGGTGCCGGGCTCGATCTTGGAGTGGGGTGCCGAGCCGGATCGCATCACGGTGCGTCGCGTCGGCCGCCACAGCTTCGAGGCACTTCATCACGCTTTGTTTGAGCAAGAACCACCAGCACGCAGTCTTGAAGATCTGAAAGATGGGATCAGGCACCAGATGAGAGACCGCCATGCGCGCGATTGACACCAATGTTCTGGTTCGTTTGCTGGCGCGGGATGACCCAGGGCAGTTGGCATCTGCCGAGGCGTTCGTGCAAGTCGGCGCGTGGGTCTCGCTCCTGGTGCTGATGGAAACCGTCTGGGTCTTGGATTCCGTCTATGGGATCAAGCCGGTATCGCTCGCGAACGGGGTGGAGATGCTGCTCGACCACCAGCAGATCGTGGTTCAGGACGCCGACATGGTAAAGCGGGCGCTGGGGAAGTATCGCCAACACCCCGAAATCGGCTTCTCCGACTGTCTCATTCTCGAAGTTGCTTGCGCGGCAGGACATGCCCCTCTCGGGACCTTCGATCGCCGCCTGGGCAAGCTCAAAGGGGCTCAGAAGCTCTGACATGGAAACGCGGAGGCGCGCAGCCAGCAGAGGAAATCGCAGAGTTTCTTTTCGGTGTCCCTCATGCGGTCCCGGGGGCTGATGACCCGGTGGCAATCCGCCGACCGGGTTTTAACCTCATGGCCGCCGCGGAACACTCCGCGTGAGTTCGCGATTTTCAATCTTCCAATGGCGAGCAGCGCTGCCTATTCTCCGCCCAGATGCCCGCCAAAACTGCTTCGCCGCATATTCTAAAGCCGAGCGCGATCATCGTCGCGCAAGGAAAAGTTCTCGACTTCATCGACGGGGAGACCCAGCGGAACGAAACCCCCGAAGAATACGTCCGGCAGGAAATCGCCAAATCACTGGTGAGGGAATACGGCTACGCCAAAGCAAACGTCGCCGTGGAATTCAAACTCAAGCTCGGTAGTTCGAGTAAACGCGCCGACTTGGTCATCTTCCCGCCCGGAAAAAAGCACGAGCAGGTCAATGCGCAGATCATCGTCGAGTGCAAAAAAGGGGACGTGAAGCCTGCCGATAAAAAAGAGGGGGTTGCCCAGTTGGAGAGTTACCTCTCCGCCAGTCCCAACGCGACTCACGGAATGTGGACCAATGGTCTGGAGCGCACTTGCTATCGAGTGGTCATTACAGCCGGGCACCGCACCGTGGAAGAAATCCCGGATCTTCCTACCTTCGGTCAGGACGAGGATGATGCGGACCGTCCGCGCTTCGATCAACTCAAGCCTGCTACCAGTGACGCCCTGCTTTTCGCCTTCCGCCGCTGCCACAACTACATCTATGGCAATCAGGGAATCCAGAAAGACCAAGCGTTTTGGGAACTCCTCAAGCTGATCTTCTGCAAGATCCACGACGAGCGGCATAGTGAGGAAATCCAATTTTTCGCCGGCCCTACCGAGCGCAAGAGTGTGAACGGGCATATGAAGGTGAAGGCCCGTATCGACGCGCTTTGGGCCGTCGTTCTTGAAGACTACGGCAGCATTTTCAAGGCGAGTGAGGGCATCGAACTCAAGCCAAGTGTTCTCACCTATCTGGTGACCCAGCTTCAAATGTATTCCCTTCTCGAAAGTGACGTGGATGTGAAGGGGCGGGCATACGAGGAAATTGTCGGCGACAACTTGAAGGGTGACCGCGGGCAATTCTTCACACCGCGGAATGCCTGCCAGATGGCCGTCGCCATGCTGGACCCGGACGAACACAGCCTGATCATGGATTGTGCCTGCGGAACCGGAGGATTTCTCATCACCGCGATGAATCACGTCTTTGAAAAAATCAAGGCCTCCGAGCTGACCAAGCGGAATGGCAATCTCCAACGAGCTGCCGAACCCGCCCGTGCGCGCTCCGAAAAGTTCGCCAGGAACTTCATCGTCGGAATCGACTTCGATCCCTCCCTGGTGCGTGCCACCAAGATGAACATGGTGATGAACAACGACGGAGCGGGAGGACTCTATCAGGCGAACTCCCTCGAAAAACCGGTTCTGTGGAGCGATGAGCTGAGAGCCCGGAAGCTGATCGGAAAAGTCGATCTGCTTTTCACCAATCCGCCATTTGGTTCCAAGATCCCCGTCACCGATTCCGCCATATTGGAGCAATACGACCTCGGCCATGCCTGGAGCTACAACAAGGAAACCGATCAATGGGAAATGCGCGACCATACGGTGAAATCGCAGCCTCCGGAAATCCTGTTCATTGAGCGTTGCGTCCAATTTCTCCGCCCGGGCGGGCGCTGCGCCATCGTTCTCCCGGATGGCATTCTTGGTTCCCCTGGCCTTGGCTACGTCCGCGAGTGGATACTCCGAAACACGAAGATTCTCGCCAGCATCGATCTCCATCCGGATGCGTTCCAGCCTCACGTCAGCATCCAAACCAGCATCCTCATTCTCGAGCGTAAGGACCCGCAGCTCATCGCGCTGGAGACGGCGGCAGGCAGACTCAACGATTACCCCGTCTTCATGGCCGTGGCCAACCACGTCGGGCACGACAAGCGGGGAGCCCGCACCTATGTCCGCGACCGTCACGGCAACGAAGTGGTTGAGGAAACCGTTCGTGATGTCCTCGAATACGTCGATGGCACGCCTGTGTTCAGCAAACAACGCGTCTTTGAAAAGGTGCTGGACGACAACACCCAACAAATCGCCCAGGCATTCCGCAAATGGCTATCCGAGCAAGACTAGCCGCACCACCGGTGCAGCCCTCCGAGATATGGCCCTTCCATGTCGCCAAATGGACGTCCCTCCCGGCGCATCTGCTCTGGAGAGGAGATCGCCGGATGGAGGCGGAAACGTATCTTTCCAGTGGCTACGGCCTCCGCCTTGCCATTGAGGAACGGGCTGTCGGATGGAAGCGACTCGGGCAAATGGCCCGCGTCTGGCAGCCGTCACGTTTGAAAGGAACACTTGTAGGTTCTGATGTTGGCACGCCATTTCTCGCGGCAACTCAGGTTTTTGATAACCGTCCAGTCCCCCGCAAATGGCTTGCTCTCGCACGTACTGAAAATTCAGCCGAACGATTTGTTCCCTCCGGCACGATTCTGGTGACATGTTCGGGCGCTGTTGGGAGAGCAACACTTGCTCAAGAGGGCTTGGCAAAAATCCTGATCAGCCATGACCTTCTTCGCATTGAAGCGCGGGAATCAGAACAGTGGGGATGGATCTACGCTTACCTTCGTTCTCCACAGGCGCGCGCAATGATGAGCGGAGCCCAATACGGGCACATCATCAAACACCTTGAAACTTCTCACCTCGACGCATTGCCCGTCCCGGTAGTGCAGCCCGAGATCGCCGCAGATTTCCACAAGAGAACCCAGGCGATTCTCGATCTCCGAAATCGCGCCCAAATATTCGCAACGGAAGCAGATCAAAGATTCGAAACTGCCCTTGGTCCCTTGAACGTGAAGGATTGGGGAGAGAATGGGTTTTCTATCAAAGCATCTATTCTATGGGGCGGTCGTCGGCGCTTTGAGGCAGCTCCGCACAACCCGGGTGTTGCCGCGATCCGGCGTCACCTCGCCAAACGAGGCGTTGGCTTCACATCAGTAAATCAATTGGGATATCGGGTTTGGGTGCCAAGCCGCTATAAGCGTATTCCTGCCGTTGACGGCGTAGTTTACTACGACAGTGCCGACCTGCTTGAAATAAATCCTGACACCACAAAACGATTTGCTGATTGTGGGTTTGGTGACGAATACAGGGGCAGAGTTGATTCCAATTGGTTGCTGATGCCCTGTTCCGGCCAAGTCTATGGCATTATTGGAAATGCGGTATTGGCCGGCAATTCCCTCGATGGGCAAGTGGTTTCAAATCACGTCATTCGAATTGCCCCAGAGGACAAACCCAAGGCCAGAGCTGGCTATCTTCTCGTCGCCCTCACTCATCCTGTTTTGGGACGTCCTTTGGTGAAATCTTTGGCATTTGGATCGAGCGTTCCGGAACTCGATCCTGTGGAAATTCGTGAATTCCAGGTAGTTCGGCTCGCAAGTAAGGATGAATACGCCATCGCAGATCTCGCCGAGGAATCCGCCGCTGACCGCGCCCGCGCCGACGTTCTGGAACGCGAGTTGGCCGAGGATGCAGGAAAATTGATCGAAAAATTTCTCGCAGGGGATATGGTTCATTTCGTCACGATGATACCAACCATCCAAGAAACCGGATTAGTGGACCCGGCAGCGCTCCCCGAGCACAGTCGGGTGCGCTTGCTGCGGGCAGTGCCCAAGGCGGGCCTCGCCAAAGGTGCGGAGGGAACCATCGTGCATGTTTACGAAGAGGGCGGCTACGAGGTGGAATTTCTCGGTGGCCTCAAACGCCCCGTCGTCTTGACTCTGGAAGCGGATGAAATCGAGGGGCTGAAGTCAGACGCATGAGCAAGCCCAAGAATTTACCGGATTCCGACCGGTTGCTCGTTGAGAAGAGCAAGCTGGCATCCTACCTCCTCAACCTCTCGCACAAAGACGGTGCCTCGAAGGCGAAGTTCTTCCTCCAGCGAGGATTCAAGGCGGAGCAATGGGAGGCGTTTGCAAAAGCCCTACGGACTCATGGAGCAAGCCAGACCGTCACCGGGATCGAGACCACAAGGCATGGCAAGAAGTTCACCGTTGAGTGCCGAATCGAAACTCCGGACGGCAAAAACCCCTGCATCCTGTCCGTCTGGATACAGGCGGCAGGAAAGTTCCCCCGTCTTGTTACCGCTCATCCCAATTCCTAGTTCATAGGAATCTTGCAATAACTCACGCTGCGCGGGGCTGGACTTCCTTGCGGATGGCATCGCCATTTTCGCGATCCGCGCGCATGAATTCGAAGTCGAGTTGGAGGTTCATCCACATCCCCGGGGTGATACCGAAGAAGCGACTGAGGCGCAGATCGTATTCGGGCGTGCAGCGGCGTCTGCCCTGTTTCATCTGGGTCAGATGGGGCGCGGGAATCCCGCAGCGGCGGGTGACCTCAGCCTGGGACAGGCCGGATTGCTCAAGCGTTTCGCGGAGGGTTTCGGCGAAGAAGTTGAGCAGCGGGATGAGTTGTGGTTTTTCATTCATGGCGGTGGCTGAGGCGATCGAAAATGGAGGGTTTTATCCCTGAATTTAGATTTCACAACGCGCCGGGCAAGCGGCAGGATGGTGCGCCATGAAAGCGAACCAATCGACCGGGATTGTACGGAGAATTGCCGCGTGGCTGGGTGCCACGCTGACCGGGGTGATTTTGCTGGGCGGGGCGCTGTGGGCGTTCGGCGCGCTGTGGTGGGATTTCCCCCAACCCG
>Ga0194037_1001395_pt1 | contig 17515 bp, 10 predicted proteins | sample JunL306m_MetaG_FD_148653 | JGI IMG/M metagenome (GOLD analysis project Ga0194037, IMG submission 148653) | Anoxic zone freshwater microbial communities from boreal shield lake in IISD Experimental Lakes Area, Ontario, Canada - Jun2016-L304-6m | ecosystem: Environmental > Aquatic > Freshwater >...
ATCAGGCTCGATGGCCGGTACGGGCCCATCGGCAGCGTCCGCTTAATGTTGGATTCTATCAAATCGTCGGCCAGCGGAAGACCCAGCGCCCGCGCCGCTGCAATCACTTCGGCCATCAACTCGCGAATCTCGGCCTGCGTGCCAGGTGAGGCTAACAAAACATCCGTGGTCACCCCGCCCTCGGCCACTGCCAGCCCGTTGAACGGCACGTTCCAGACCAGTTTTTCCCACTGGGAATGCGCCAAATTAGCCACGGCTTCCGACGGGATCCCAGCTGCCTTGAAGCGCCGCGCCAACACTGCCGCTCGGCCCCGGCCATCAACCTGCCACTCTCCTAACGAAACTCGGCCGCCGGCGCTGTGCCTCACCTGACCTGGGGCCAGCCGGTTGATGCACACAAAGCACAAGCCACCTAACACCCGATGCGGGCCGACGATGGCCGCCAACTCCTCACAATTGCCCAGGCCATTTTGCAGGGTGAGCACCTGTGTGTCGGCATGCAGCAGCGGCGGCAACACATTGGCCAGTTCCGGGTTGGCGGTGGTCTTCCAAGCCACGATCACCAGATCGACGGGGCCGATGTCCCGGGTACTGCGCCAGCCGGCCACCTGCGGCAAACGAAAATCCCCGTGCACACTTTCCACTCGCAGACCGTCGCGCCCGATTGCCTCGAAATCCCGACGCAACAAGAATCTCATATCTTCCCCGGCCAGCGCCAACCGCCCACCGTAATACAAGCCGACCGCCCCGGCACCGACCAAGGCCACAGTGTTGAAATCCCAGCTCACTCGTCTTTGAAGGCTTCGGCCCGCCGCCCATCAATGCAGCGCGTCAGCCATTGAATGAGCTTCTCCGCTTCGGCCGACTCGTTGCGCATGGTTGTTAGTGCAGCCCAATCCAAGTGTGGGCGCGAGGTCGGCGCAGCGAGCCGGTTGATATCTAGTTTGGCCATGATGGCATCGCTCTCAACAGGATGGGCGTTGAGAATATTCTCCGGCCTCGGCAGTTCATCCAACATCTCCGGAGTTAGCCCGAACGATGTCACCCCGACTCCGAAGGCCGCGCTGAGCCGCCGCAAACTATCTGCGAGAGCCTCATCTTGGATCGGAGCCGCATACACCAGTTCGCTGCCCTGGGACCACATCGATACCGACAGGGTTTGGAAAAAATCCTCGCGATACGTTTGCAGCGATGGCTGAATGCGCAATCGCGCCGCGTGCAATCGAAACGGCGCTATGCCCAATCGCTGCTTGAGCGCGAGCATCGTTTCGTCCAGCGTCATCTCCTCGTCCGGCGAACCACCCGTCTCCCAGTCCACCAGCACCAACTCCGGGTATTTCCACAGATTGCCTAACGGTGAATCCTTGGCAAACGCATGCCGGAACACAAATGGAAATCGCCCGTTGATCTCAAAGTAGCGCGTCACAACCGCCCGGAATTTGCGGTTACGCAACATGACCGTATCCATCTCCGCCGGATCGCTTGATAGATCATCAAGCCGCCCTTGGATGAGCGATAGCAGTTCCTGCGCCCCCGAAAGCGCCGGCAACGGCGCACTTCGCCGATAGTAGCCCTGCCCCTTTTCCACCTTGGCGATGGGTGAGCCCGGATCGCACGACATGATGGAAAAATGATATCGCAGCGAGGCATCCGAATAGTTGCCGGTGAGTTGCAGGCGCGTCACTCGTATCAGCTCGGTCCCCTTGATTGCCTCAGCAGGATTGCTAGGCAACAGGGTCGGCAAAATATCCGTAAGTTGTTTCCGAAGACTCATGAGGGTTCACAACGACATCACCGCCGCTGCGCAGCATACAAAGTCGCATTGGCCCATGCATCAAGCTCCAAAATGCCGCATTTAAAAAAATTTCAGGGTTCGGGTTCTGTAATTTTTCAATATTGCAATCTGAGGGCTTGTCCGGCGTGGGGCGGCCCGCCATCTTGGCGCCGATGAAAATGAAATTCACCGTGCTCGCCATCGCCTTGGTTTCCAATATTGCCGTGCATGCGCAGGCACCGGATGCGCGGGCGATTCTTGAGGGTGCGCGAATGGCTGCGAGCCTCACGCAGCTCGACGAGGGACTCAGTGGCAATTTGAAAAAAGATGGCAAGGCGGTACCGGTGACACTTTTCCTGAAAGGCAAGGATATCCAGTTTCAGATTGATGAGAACAAGACAGCTCCGCAGATTTTTCATTTGCGGCTCAATGACAATTCATTTGATTTATTTGAGATTATTGGTGGCAAGACGGTCCGTTTTCCAGACGCCAAGCTGGTTCAATCCATAGCCGGCACGGATGTGACCTATGAGGATCTGGCGCTTCGATTTTTCTATTGGCCCAACCCCAAGTTTGAGGCCGAGGAGAACGTCAATGGCGAAGCCTGTTACAAGCTCCGCTTGGACAAGCCGAAGGACAGCGCCGGGCGCTACTCGGCAGTGTACATTTGGGTTCACAAGAAATACGGAGCCTTCATGCGTATCCAAGGATTTGATAAAAATAGTGGCTTGGTCAAAGAGTTCTTGGTGCAGGACGTCATGCAAGTCGCCGATAAGGTCTGGACCTTGCAAAAAATGCAGGTCGCCACCCATGACCCCACCAACGGCCGCCGCCTTTCCATCACCAACTTGCTCTTCGAAAAGCCCAAACGCGCCGTGCCCAAGGGGTTGCGTTAGTGAGGCATCCCTGCAGCCGCACCCTGCAACCGTGACTGACCCAACATGATGAAACTTAGCGGCCGACCTCGCTTTCGACAACGGAACGAGCATGTCGAATTCCCTAAGAGTCGGCTGTCGGCGCCCAGCAACATCTCAAACAAATGTTACGATGCGAGGACTGACCCCATCGGTGCGGCGGTTGCTGCTCACATGGTAACATTTGAGCTTGCTCGGCCTCGTGGCGCTTTTGAGGTCGAACACTGGGTTCCGGGGTGTTGAATGAAGTGGCCAATATTCGCTGATCCAACTGCTAGCTAACCGCTCTGATTTTTTCACTCAGCTCCAGCGAGGGCGGCCAACGCCAACTGGCGTGCCTTGGGCTGGTTGAACTTAGAATTGGATGCCATGGTGAAGTCAGCTTTAGCTTCGTCGGTATGGCCCAGCACCCGGTGAGCCCGACCCCGATTGAAAATCGGGTAGGCATCGTTCGGAGCGAGCCTGATGGCAATGTTATAGGCGGTCAGAGCGTCGGCCGCGCGCCCTAGCAGCAACAGGCAATCACCGCGGCGGTTCTGGGCCTTGGCGGTAAGCGCAGCCCGCTGGGCATGCCCCGGTGGCAGACAATCGCCGAGGGCTTCGAGCACCAGCACACAGGTTTGCATCGCACCCTCGACCTTGGGGGACGGCCCGCTGGCGTCCTTGAGATCTTCCTTGGCCAGTTCTAGCAATGTATCCAGCGGAGCCGCTGCAAAATCGCCGGGCCCACGGCTGGCGGAGGTTAGTTTGAGAGCCTCGACGCAGTCCTCGGCACGACCCGCGGCGGCTAACTTGTGGATGGCTTCCGGCGTGAGCAGCGGAACCACCGAGGCTCGCGGAACCCGTTCGCCCACAACTACGGCGGGCGGCGGCGGTTGCACGGAGACAGGTGCCAACCCCGCCAGATAAATATCCTCACCGACCAGCCGCGAATACTCGGCGGGAATCTGCGTGCCATCGCTGCGCAGCATGACGTCCGCACGGGTGCGCTTGAAAACCTGCTCAATGGTCAGGCCGGGAGTGCGCAAGTGCTTCAGCAGCTCCTCGGTGTAGAGGCCGTTGGCACCCGTGCCATCCTGCGCTGTTCGCCCGGCATCGGTCGCAAATGCGATCAGCGAGCCGGCCGGCGGCTTCATTTCAGCAAGTCCGCCAGAAATTGTCAGATCGCGGGTTTGCGGGTTGCGGGCCACCGGTGTGCTGCGGCATGCGTCGAGGATCACCAAGTTGCAGCGGCCACCGGCGGCACTCATTTCGGCGACGACTTGTTCGGCATTGAAGAGCTTGGTCTCGGCAAGCATGTGGAGGGAGGCGGCATCGGCGGCGTCTGGCGTGTAGCCGGACTTGACAGGGATAAGATAGTTCGATCCGGCGACGGAGATCCCATGCCCGGCGTAGTAGAAGATTGCGACTTGAGTGTCGCGCAGCTTGCCGCGGAATTCGGCCACCGCTTTGAGGAGTTCATCGCGGCTCACGTTGTGTTCCTCGATGACGGCAAAGCCGAGTCCGCGCAGGGTCTTGGCCACCGCCTTGGCATCACTCACGGCGTTGCGCAACGGGCCTACGCTGGCTTCATACTTGGCATTGCCAATGACGAGGGCTGCTCGCGGAGTGATTTTTGTTTCGGCAGCCACACCCGTGAGCGCTAGGCCCAGGATGACCAGCAAGGCAAGACGCAGACACGAATTCATAGCCCAGACGCTGAACAACCCTGCGGCACACGTCAACACCAATGCAATGGATTGACCGGCGGCTTCCGCCTGAGTACCCTTCGCTGGTGAAAATATTCCATTTGCTGCTGCTGCCGTTCATCACGAGTTGTGTTGTGAAGACGCCGCCGTCAGCACCGCCGCTATTACCGGGAGATCCCTCGGCACCTTCCCAGGTTACTCCGCAAGAATCGCTGGCCATCGCCCAAGAAATCTCCAACCATCCATGGAAGCCGTTTTCTAATAACATCAAACATGCCGAAGACAAGGCGGGCATCCGGGTGAACACGCCGGATATCGGCCATGAGCCAGGCCTCAAGCGACAAGGTTGGTGGGTTCCGGGCAATGTCAACACCGGCATCCCCTACAAATGGGGAGGTTTCGATGATCTAACGTCATTTGATCAGGCCATCGCCAACGGCTTGGCTGGTGGCGATGTGGCAACCCCCGAAAAACGCCGCGCCGATAATGCGGCGGTGAGCGCGCAAGCGGCGGGTATTGATTGCTCGGGATTTGTTTCCCGCTGCCTGAAATTGCCCACCGTGCATGACACAACTCAATTGCCGGCGGTGTGCACACCACTCGCAGGATGGGCTGACGTGCGGCCCGGCGACGTGCTTAACATCCCGCATCGCCATGTGATCCTGTGTGCTGGTTGGGCCAGTCCCGATCACCGTTGGCTCTACTACTATGAGACCGGCGGCCCGCCCGACTATTGGAAGCCCGGCCTCAAACAGGCACCATTGGAAAAGCTCGCCGCCTTAGGCTATCAACCGCTGCGCTATACTGGCATGGCCCGCGAGGCGGGGGCAGCGGGAGGCGACTCCAAAGCCGCGTTGACCCGCAGCGTGAAAGCCACTGCGGTGAGCGTGACGGAGCCGTCAATTGGCGAACCGTGACCTAAACTCACTTCGCGATACAGGTGAGCTTGGTAGCTGTTCGAACGAACAAACACCCATCAGCCGCGCTGACCGAAGCACAGGCCGGTCCATCGCCAAAGTCGGCACGCGAAAGGATTTTGCCGTTGGGGCCGGCCGCCACCACCACCACCTCGCTGTCTTCGCTCATCACATAGATTTTGCCATCCGCACCGGTCGGCGAACTGCGCCAAGCACCGCCCTTGGCGAGTTGGCAACGGCTGATTTCCTTGCCAGTTAGAGGATCCATGACTAACAAAAATATTCCACTGCTGCTCTTGCTGCCGCTCGCCCACGGATCGTTCTTGTCGCTTTGCAACACATAGATCAACCCCTGATAGACCAGCGCCGTCCCGGAGTCGCTGGTACGCTCGTCGTAGGTCCAAGCCAGATCGTCGGTCTTTAACTCGCCCTTGCCGCCCGCTTTGAGGGCCAAAAGTGGTCCGCCGCGGGGTCTGTTGGCTACGATCACGTCACCCACGGTGATGGGAGAAGGGATGAGGCGCCACATGGTCTCGCGCTTCGGATTATAGTCCAACCTCCAATACTCATCGCCTGTGGCCGGATCGTGGCCGCTGATGCAATCCCCGCCCTGGATCAGCAATTCCTTGCGGTTTGGATGGTCGAAAGGCACCGGGGAGGAATAAGATTCACAGGATTCGTCGATGGCAGAAGTCGGGCGGACATGTTGCCAGAGGATTTTTCCGGTTAGGGGATCGAGTGCTAGAACCAGTGGAGCCAGCGGCTCCGTGCCGCCGGCGGGGCCGGTGTAGGGCTTGGTCCGGCGCATGATTTGAATAAAGAGTTTGCCCTGCCACAGCAACGGGCTCGAGCTATAACCAAATTTAGTGCACAAGTTGCCATAATCCTTGACCAAGTTGCGGCTCCACAGCGGGTTGCCAGCCATGTCCAGCGCTGCCAAATCCCCGCTGCCAAATAAAAAACAAACCAGTTTGCCATCCGTGACGGCCGAAGGGGTGGCCCCGTTATTTTGAGGGGCCTTGATTTCGTCGCCCAAGCGCTTTTGCCATACCACCTTGCCGTCGCTGGCATTCACGCACAAGCCCAGCAGCCCCTTGCTCGCGGGATCCGTCGATGTCACAAATACCCGCCCGTCCCACACAATCGGGGTGGCATAACTCGCCCCGGGCATCGTGGCCACCCACTTCGCCTTGGCCGGATCACACGAATCCGGCAGGCCCTTAGCGTCACTTGATCCGTTAGATAATGGCCCGCGCCATTGTGGCCAATTCTGGGCGTGCCCCAGCATCGGCAGTAGCAGCCATGCGAAGGCGAGGAAAGTGGAGCGGCGTTTAGAAAGCCCTCGGGCTGGTGTTTTCATGCGGAATAGGGCAAAGGATGGCTCAGGAAACCGCGAATCTACGCCGTGGCTAGGGTGGGTCTTTCACGGTGTCGGCCACCTCGATGAGAAAGGTGCTGCGGCTTTGGTCGTCGCGGTGAGCTTGCCATCCACCACAACCAGGGTTCGGTCACACGGGTTCTTTGGGCAGCCATTTCTCCAACATGGCTGGCAATGAGCTGAGAGACACGGGTTTTGAAATATAGTCGTCCATGCCAGCATCAAGGCATATTTGTTGGTCCGCCTGCATGGCGTTGGCTGTCATGGCAATGATGGGAATCCTTGGATTGATGACGGTGGAATGTTCGCTGCGGATCATGCGTGTGGCTTCGAGCCCGTCCATCTCTGGCATCTGCACATCCATCAGAACTAGGTCGTAAGGCGTGGTGCTGAGGGCACAGATGGCTTCCGAACCATTGGAAACCACGTCCACCTGCAGCGTCAGTTTTTTCAATAATCCGATGGCTACTTTTTGATTAATCGGGGTGTCTTCTGCCACCAAGACGCGAAGTCCCTGCCAGTGTGGCTTGTGGGTAAGCGGCGAGGGAGGCACAGGGGACGCAGACATGGGTGTGCCGCGCAAGCAGTTGGCAAAACACGTGGTAAACCAGAATTCCGATCCCTGCCCGGCAACGCTTGACACGCCGATTTCGCCGTCCATGAGTTCGACAAGCCTTTTCGAGATGGCCAAGCCGAGACCGCTGCCGCCGAAACGGCGAGAGGTTGACGCGTCCGCTTGTGTGAACTGCTGAAAGATAAGGGCCTGCTTATCGGCGGGGATGCCAATTCCCGTATCACGCACTGCGAAGCGCAGCAGGCTGGCAACAGCTGTGGCCGATAACAGACTCACCCGCACAGTTACCTCGCCGTGCAGAGTAAATTTCATGGCATTGCCAACCAAGTTGGTGAGCACTTGACGGAGCCGTTTGGGGTCGCCGCTGAGGCCGTGGGGTACGTCAGGATCGATGGTGCAAGTGAACGTGAGTCCCTTGCTTTTGGCTTGCAGGGCGAAAGCGTTGGAGAAATTGGCAAGCAGGGCCGCGATGTCGAAATCGACAATCTCCAAGTCAAGTTTGCTGGCTTCGATTTTGGAGAAGTCGAGGATATCATTAATGAGGCTCAAGAGAGCTTCGCCGCTCGAGTGGATGGCTTCGGCGAACCTGCGCTGATCACTGCTCAATGGAGAATCAAGAAGGAGGGAAGTCATGCCGATCACGCCATTCATGGGCGTGCGAATTTCATGACTCATGTTTGCCAAAAATTCGCTTTTGATTGCAGTCGCCCTTTCCGCCTTTACGGTGGCCTGTGCAAGTTGACGGTTGATCCTCAGGACCTCTTCCTCCGCACGCTTTTGTTCTGTGATGGCCGCCCTTAGATCCTCATTCGTTTTCTCCATCCGGTTGCGCGAGACCACCAAAGCCCGGTTTTTTCGCGACACGACGAGAAGCGATCCTGTGATGACGAGAGTGAGCAGCAATGCCAAACCTGCCTCGCTGGTGAGAATCAAGGTGCGGTTCCTTTCATAAAACCCCTGCCGCTGATGCAAAAAAACTGCCTGGTTGCTGATACTTGAAGGTAGGACGATGCCGCTACTCTCAAGCACCCGATCATCAAAAATGAAGGCATTCGGGCTCTTGAGCACGGGGGGCAACGAAGCGAGCGGCGTGCCGTGCAGGTAAGCAAGCATCAGCCTAGCCGCAGCCCTGCCATGTTCGCGTCCGCTCGTCACCCATCCGCCCAAGGCCCCTTCCATGACATAGGAATCCTCCATGCTGACAATAACGCGGCCAGTGCCGACGGTGCGTTTCACAATTTCCCGCAGAGAAAGCACTTGCCCGTTCTCATCGGTCATGCCGCCAACGGTGGTTAGAATCACATACTTGCCCGGCAGATTGCGGACCCGTGCCAGGGCACGATCCAGGTCTTTCTCGGCGATAAAGGTCGCTCGAATTGAGCTGGAACCTAGCGCCTTCCTCGCTTCCTTTTCAATTGCCTCGTAGGTGCTGCTGCCATCGCCCAGAAAGATGAGGTCGTTGGCGCTTTTGTCGAACGCCTGCAGCAAGTTGATATTTGGCACGACTTCTTTCAGTTCGAAGACCCCGGTGGCAAGTGAGGCACCTAGAGTTGGGAGCACCCCGTAATTGTTTACCCCAGAAAAGAAAATCGGTGTTTTCGGAAAAATGCCGGAAAGTTGATCGCGGGCAAATAAAAACGCATCATCATCGCTCGCATAGATCGCTGCGGGTCGATACCCCGCGAATTTCATGTCCAAGAAGCGGGCGTATTCTATTGCATAGGCTTCGTCGTAGGGCCGCCGCTTGGTATCGAGATACTCGGTGGTGGCAGAGACGTCCAGCCCGGGATCTTTCGCAAGGGTTTCCATGAATCCCTCGTCCTGGCTTTGCGTCCATGAGTAGTGCTGCGAATAGGAATGCACCACGAGGATCGGGGTCGTTGCCTCCGCCCGGGAAGTCATCCATGCAAGAGCCATCGCGAGCAAGTGCTTCATTGAAGCTGATTCTATTGCGGCTGTGAGGGCGAGTACAGGAAAAAATGTCCGCACCTTGGAACCGACTAAGTCGATTAGAAATTGCCTCCATTCATACTAAGCGGGTAGCAGAGGGCGGATTTGAACCGCCGACCAAAGGCTTATGAGTCCTCTGCTCTACCACTGAGCTACTCTGCCGAGTCCTGATGCTGCAGCCAAACTGCGCACGCGAGGCGGGTGATTATCGTGTGACGGCCTCTTTGTCCAACCCAAATTTATCGGAATCGAAAATAGCGGAGGGACTATGAAATTTTACCGGCCGCACGGCAATCCCGGGGAGGCGAACGGATTTTGCTTTTCCACGGGCCGCGTTGCGGCCAAGCTCCGGCGTGACTTCGGACCCACCCATTCTCGTGCGCGACGACCCGTGGCTGACCCCCCATCAGGGAGCCATCACTCGGCGCATGGAGCGGTTCAACGAGGCACTGGCTGCGATTGGACCCGGAGCCAACGCGCTGGCCGCGTATGCCAACGGCCATAAATTCATGGGGATCCACCTCAATTCGATGGCGGGTCAGTGGACGATTCGCGAGTGGGCACCGGCGGCACGGGGGGTGTCGCTCATCGGGGATTTCAATCATTGGGACCGTGACCGCCACCCGCTCAGCGCGACGGAACACGGGATTTGGCAACTTCACCTGCCCGCAGCCAGCCTCAGCCACGGCCAGCAGGTGAAACTCCACGTGGTGGGTGCCGACGGGTCGCGCCGCGACCGCATCCCGGCCTGCATTCGCCGCGCCGTGCAGGACCCCTACAGCCACGACTTCGCCGGCCAAGTCTGGCAGCCGCCGCAACCCTATAAATGGCAGCATACGTTCGATCCGTCCACCGTCGCCAGCCCTTTGATCTATGAGGCCCACGTCGGCATGGCCGGCGAGCAACCGCGAGTGCATAACTACCGCGAGTTTGCCGAGTCGATCTTGCCGCGCATCGCCTGTGCCGGCTACAACACAGTGCAACTGATGGCCGTACAGGAACATCCGTACTACGGATCCTTCGGCTACCATGTGTCGTCGTTCTTCGCTCCCTGCTCGCGCTTCGGCACGCCAGAGGATCTGAAGTATTTGGTGGATAGCGCCCATGGCCTCGGATTGGCGGTTTTGCTAGATGTTGTGCACTCCCACGCGGTGAAAAACATGGCTGAAGGGCTCAATGATTTTGATGGCTCGGGCAACCAGTATTTTCATGCGGGCTCACGAGGTGATCACCCGGGCTGGGATTCCAAGTGCTTTGACTATGGCAGGCCGGAAGTTCGCCAGTTCCTTCTATCCAACCTGCGCTACTGGCTTGAGGAGTTTCGCTTCGACGGCTTCCGCTTCGATGGGGTGACCTCGATGCTATATCATTCCCACGGCACCAAAGCGTTCGGCACTTATGACGACTACTTCGGCGCGGATGCCGACGAGGATGCTATTCTCTATCTGCAACTTGCGTCCAAGTTGGTCGCCTCCTTCAAACCCGGTGCGTTGGCCATCGCCGAAGACATGTCCGGCATGCCGGGGCTGTGTCGGCCGCATGCCGAGGGCGGTTTGGGGTTTACTCATCGTCTAGCGATGGGCATTCCGGACTACTGGATCAAATTGCTCAAACACAGCCGCGACGAGGATTGGAACCTCGACGAACTCTGGGGCGTGCTCACCAACCGCCGCCATGCCGAGGCCACCATCGCCTATGCCGAAAGCCACGACCAGGCACTAGTCGGCGACAAAACACTCGCGTTCTGGCTGATGGACAAGGAAATGTATGAACACATGGCCAAGGACGATGCTAACCCGGTCATCGAACGGGGGCTCGCCCTGCACAAACTCATCCGTCTGACTACGCTGGCCCTCGGCGGCGAGGCCTGGCTCAATTTTATGGGCAATGAATTCGGCCATCCCGAATGGCTCGATTTCCCTCGTGAAGGCAATCATTGGTCCTATCACTATTGTCGGCGCCAGTGGTCGCTCGTCGATAACCCCGACCTCAAGTATCAGTGGCTCGGCGACTTCGACCAAGCACTATTGACCATGGCCCGTGAGCACAAGCTTCTGGCCTCTGCGCCTGCCAAATTGTTAGCCATCGACCACGAGCGCAAAATCCTCTGCGCGGAACGTGCCAACCTGATATTTGTGCTTAACTTCTCGGTGAGTCACTCGGTGTTCGGCCACCCGCTGCAAGTTGCAGGCCCGGCTACCCGGCAAATTATCCTTGATACCGATGCGGCTGCCTTTGGCGGCCACGGCCGGATCGATCCGGCGGTCACCTATCCGGTCTCCGGCGACGGCGTCATGAACATTTACACACCGTCGCGAAGCGGCCTAGTGTTTGCCCCAACAGCATTCTGACGCACGCGTGAAAAGTTATTTTTTGAGGCGCCTGCTGCTGATTCCGCCAACCTTGTTTGGCATCACATTGCTGGTGTTTGCCATCACCCGGTTTGTGCCGGGCGGGGCAGGCGAAAAGATGCTGCAGCAGGCGGCTCGCGGTGCCGATCAGGGGGGCAAGCGCTCGTCTTCGGCACAGGCCCAGGGCGGCATGAGCGAGGAGCAACTCGAGGAGGTGGAAGAACAGTTCGGCCTCGACAAGGATATACTAACAGGCTATGCGCAGTGGCTCGGCCTTCTACCCAAGGAAACCAATATCTCAAAGGGAGAATTCGGCGGGCTCGACGATGAATCCATCGGTGGCGGCATCGATCCCGAGAATACCGCCATCGTCGTGCTGCGCGGAGACGGACGAATGGTCCATGTGCTGCGCCGAGGCGAGGGGATCGCCTCGGCAGTCTTTGCGGCGTCTGGCAAGCCTCTCGCCAGCGAAGCTTGGAAAGTGCGTTACGAGTCCGAACATGTCCGCCAGAAAAGATATCGCGACCGCAATTCCTCCAGCGACGAGGCGCCGACGTATGCCCCTCGCGCCGTGATCTATCAAACACGCTTCACCGGCCTCTTGCAAGGCAATCTGGGCCGCTCCACTTCCTATAACGAACCGGTGGACCGCATGATCCTGGCACGCATGCCCATCGCAGTGTATTTCGGCTTGCTTACCGCAATTCTCACCTACGCGGTGTGTTTGCCGTTAGGTGTTCTTAAAGCCTTGAAACACCGTACCTTCATCGACACCGCCAGCTCGGTGCTCATCTTCTTTGGGTATTCCATCCCGGGGTTTGCTCTCGGTGCCATCCTGTTGGTCTATCTCGGCGCGCGAACCCACTGGTTTCCTCTGTTTGGCTTGACCAGCCCGGATTTTGACCAACTCGATACCTGGGCCAAGATCAAGGATTTGGCGCATCACACGGTGCTGCCACTCACATGTTATGGCATCGGCTCGTTCGCCATGCTCACGATGTTGACCAAAAACAACCTGATGGACAATCTGGCGGCCGACTATGTGCGCACAGCGGTTGCCAAGGGCGTTAGCTTCAAGCGGGCGGTATTCGGCCATGCATTCCGCAACTCGATGATCCCAGTGGCAACTAGCCTCGGTAGCTTGTTGGAAATTTTCATCGGCGGTTCGCTGCTGGTGGAAACTGTGTTTGATATCCAGGGCTTCGGCCTGTTGCAATACCAAGCGATGATCGCACGCGACGTACCAGTCATCATGGGCACCTTGGTGATTGAGGCCGGACTCATGCTGTTAGGTCATGTGGCATCCGACGTTATCGTGGCAATGGTGGATCCGCGCATCAAATTTGAATAACCATGCGAACGCTCGGCATTTTTCTAACGGCGCTCGGAGCGCTTGCCGCCACCGGGGAGATCCGCGGTCTGGCCTTTCCCACCGCACGCTGGTTCTTTGAGACGAGCCGCGATGTGCCATGGCTACATTATCATCTATCCGACGAGCGGATACTTCCGTGGTTCGGTTGGCTGTGTACCGCAATGCTGCTTGTCTGCGGCTTGTTACTGGTGATGCGAGCCTGGACGGCAGGACCTCGCAATCCGGTCACCGAGCAGCGCATCCGCCGCTTCAAGGCGATCAAGCGCGGGTATTTTTCGCTCATCATCCTGCTGGTGCTTGGCGGCCTTGCAGCGTTGGATCAAGTGGTGGTTGGCAAGCGTGCGTTGGCGGTGAAGTATGAAGGCAAGTGGAGTTTTCCGGCGTTCCGACCGGGTACGGTGAAAAATGCCGAGTATGGGATGGGCGGGGAATTGGCTGAGGCACCGGCGGACTTTCGGGAGCTTAAGCGGCGGCTTGAAGCGAGTGGCGGCGGGTGGGTAATCATGCCGCCAATCCCCTACGACCCGACTGGCGACACTCTGCCGGCGTGCTCAAGATCCCTGATGCAGCGCGACGGGCTTTACTATGAATCCGGCGCTTCCCAGCCGTTTTCCGGCATGGCCGCAACCTATCATAATATCGAAAAATCACTCATCTATCTCCGCTATTCGATGCGCAATGGCGTGCGTTCCGGCCCGGTAGATGGTTACGACCCGGATGGCACGGCAGTTTACAGCGGCGATTACAAGTATGGCACACTGGTGGGCGATCGTTACAATGGAACCGGCGAAAAATCGCAGTTTTTGGCGTTGCCGAGCAGCGCGTTGCGCGCGGTTAAATACCACCCGGCACCGCCGCTGCCCGATGATGGCCACTGGCTGGGCACCACCTCCCAGGGATACGACGTGCTCGCCTATCTGTACGGTGGAATGCAAGTGAACTTCAAGGCGGCGTTGATCTATCTGCCAATCATCTATCTGATCGGCATCTCAGTGGGAATGCTGATGGGATTTTACGCCGGATGGTTCGATCTCATCGTGCAGCGCCTCATCGAGGTGTTTTCCAACATGCCTTTCTTGTTCGTCGTGATTATCTTTTCAAGAATGGTCCCGGATCGCTACAAGGGCCTGCCAGTGATTCTAACAATCCTGATCGCCTTCGGTTGGATGGGCATGACGTTTCTGATGCGAACCGCCGCTTACCGCGACCGCGAACGCGATTACATAGCAGCCGCGCGGGTGCTGGGTGCCGGCACGCCGCGTATCTTATTCCTGCATCTGTTGCCTAACACCGTAGCCATTCTCGTTACGCTGGTGCCTTTCACCTTGTCCGGCCTGATATTCTCACTGACGTCGCTGGATTACCTCGGCTTCGGACTGCCGCCGGACACCGCCACTTGGGGGCGCCTGCTCAATGACGGCCTCGCCAATCTCTCGGCTCCGTGGCTGGTCACCTCCACTTTCATCGTGCTCGTCGGTATGCTTGTCCTCATCACATTTGTCGGCGAGGCAATTCGCGAGGCAGTCGATCCTAAGAAATTCACCTACTACCGATGATGCGCCGATTGATGGAATTTTTTGGAGTGATCCTGGCAGGCATGCTGGCGCTAACAGCTGTTGGCTGCCGCCACGAGGCGAAGGCGAGCGGCCGCAAGCTGGAATTTGATGCGTTTGTCCCCACCTACAACCGCTACATTCATGACTGGCTCCTCAAGCAACAGGCAACCTCCAAGGAAGAAGCTGCGGCACTGCAAGCGAAGCTCGCCACAGCTGATGGCGAGGCAAGGGTGGCGCTGGAATCGAGGGCGACAGCCGTCAGCCGCGATTTGTCAAAATGGGATTTCCGGCTGAGTTTGGGGGATTATCTCAAAGTTGGCACGCCTGCCGATGTGCCAGCGGACTTGGTGTGGAAAGACGGCATGGAGCAACCGGAGATAGGCGATCCCCGGGCGAAGAAGGGTGGCACGCTGCGCCGGTTCATTCAGACGTTTCCCTCAACCATCAGTTCATTTGGCAATGACTCTAACAACGAATTCCGCGCCGAAATCTATGATTACATTGACATTCCTTTGGTCAACATCCACCCGGAGACCATGGAGTTGATTCCCGGACTGGCCAACGAATGGGCGCTTTCGGCTGATGGCCGCACCACCTACTTTCACATCAATCCCAAGGCCACCTATTCCGACGGTGTGGCGATCAATGCCCGGGACTTCCTAGTGGCCGTCTATCTGCGCGTCTCGGACAATATCTTCAACCCTTATCACAAGCAATTTTATCGGGAGGAAATCGCCCAGATCGCGATGTATGATGATCGCACGCTTTCGGTATCTCTGCCGGAAACTAAGATCAACGCGCCAATGTTGGCTGGCAATCTGGAGCCGTCGCCACCGCATTTTTACGCGGACTACGGGCCGGATTATAACGAGCGCTACCAATGGCGCTTTCCGCCGAGTACCGGTGCTTACGAGGTGCTGGCCAAGGATATTGTGAAAGGTGTGTCCATCACCGAGACCCGCGTCAAGAACTGGTGGGCCAAGGATTTGAAGTACTATCGCTATCGTTTCAATCCCGACAAACTCGTGCATACCGTCGTTCGCGATGAGTCCAAAGCCTTCGAGTTGTTCCGTGCCGGTGAGTTGGACACATTTTATATGAACCATCCCGAAGTATGGTATGAAAAAAGCGAGATGGAGCCGATCTATAAGGGCTGGATTGAGCGCAGCACGTTCTATAACCGGTACCCAAACCCACCTCGCGGCCTGTACATGAACGTGCGCAAGCCGCCGTTGGATGACCGCAATGTTCGCATTGGCATTCAGTTCTCGCTCAATTGGCAGAAGGTGATCAACGTGTTGTTCCGTGGCGACTACCAGCGACTCAATGCTTTTAACGAAGGTTATGCCATCTATAGCGACCCCTCGATCAAAGCCCGCCCGTACTCGATCGAGGCGGCGCGTGCCGCCTTTCACCAAGCCGGCTATACCCATGAGGGCAGCGACGGGATTTTGTGCAAGCCCGACGGCACGCGGCTGACGACTGCGATTTCCTATCCGACCGCGATGCAGATGTATGACCGCATGTTTGCGATCCTGCGCGAGGACGCCAAGGCCTGCGGCTTGGACCTGCGGCTCGATGGCGCGGAAATCACAGTTGACTATAAAAAGACGATGCTGAAGCAATACGAAATGTCGTTTGGCAGCTGGGTTATCACCCCGCCGGTGCCTGATTTCTATCAGTTCCTGCACTCGGCGAACGCGCTGGATGCCAAGAACAACCCCAAGCCGCAGACGAACAATTTGTTCGTGTGGGGGAGACCAGACACCGACCGGCTGTGTGAGATTGTGCGCACCGGCCGCAACGTGGAGGAAGTACGCGACGCCTCGTGGAAACTCCAACATATCATTCACGACGAAGGATTCTTTGCCCCGGGATACACCGTGGATTTCATCCGGCTCGGCTCTTGGCGCTGGGTACGCTGGCCGGATTGCGCAACCACCCACTTCAGTCCGCCGGTGGTGCTCGACCCGCATGAGGTGTTTGTGCTGTGGATCGATGAAGACGTCAAGAAAGAGACCCAGGCCGCCCGTCTCAGCGGAAAATCGTTAGGCGAGTGCAACCGGGTGGTTGATGCCTATCGGGTACAAGCGCCTGGCGCTCCGGTCCAACCAGCACCAACTAGCAAGCCATGAGTTCGTCCGCTGATATCATTCTGGAGGTGGACAAACTTATCACCTCGTTTGAAACCGAGCGCGGCATGCTGCGGGCGGTTGATCAAGTATCCTTTTCGGTGCCGCGGGGCAAGACCGTGGGCATCGTGGGTGAGTCCGGTTGCGGCAAGAGTGTGACGGCCATGTCGATTATTCGTTTGTTGCCACAGCCCGCCGGGCGCATCTTGGGTGGACAGGTTCGTTTCAAAGGGCTTGATCTGGTGCGGGCAAGTGATGCGGAGATGCAGAAAGTTCGAGGCGGAGATATAGGGGTGATTTTCCAGGAACCGATGACGGCGCTCAATCCGGTGCATCGGATCGGGCGGCAGGTGGCTGAGGTATTTCGCATACATAAGAAGTGTTCGAGGCGCGACGCGTGGGATGCAGCCACTGAGATGTTGCAACGTGTGCGCATCCCGGATCCGGAGAAACGCATGATGGATTATCCGCACCAACTCTCCGGTGGCATGCGTCAGCGCATCGTCATTGCCCTCGCTTTGGCTTGTAAACCATCGTTGGTGATAGCAGACGAACCGACCACTGCCCTCGACGTGACAGTCCAGGCGCAGATTCTAGATCTGATGAAACAACTGCAGGATGAGATCGGCATGTCGATCATTCTCATCACTCACGATCTGGGTGTCATCGCCGAGGCTTGCGACGAGGTGGTCGTCATGTATGCCGGCCGGGTCGTCGAGCGAGCCAGCGCCGCGGACTTGTTCGATCATCCGTTGCATGCATATACTCGCGGCTTGTTGCAATCCATCCCGACCTTGGAAACCCCTTCCAAGGCGGTTCTCCAGACGATCCCCGGGATGGTCGCCTCGCTTGCCGATCACGTCCACGGCTGCCGCTTCTGCCAGCGCATGGGCCGCCGCTCCAGTGTAT